>OLQG01001319.1_pt1 | contig 15856 bp, 6 predicted proteins | sample 1672221 | NCBI WGS metagenome assembly OLQG01 (sample SAMEA3136660, study PRJEB25190) | human gut metagenome | biome: human gut; feature: human-associated habitat; material: faeces | place: Austria | collected 2013
AAAATGCTGCCGGATCTGCTCCTCTCCAGAGAAATCCGGCAACATTTTCAACTATATTTCAGTGATGATCATGATTTATTTTTCGCCTCTGCGATGTTTCAGTCGAAGTGCCCAGAAAGCAAGTACAACATCAGCAAACGCAAACAGGAACATCATTGCAGAGCCTGCGACTTTTGTTTCATCTGCAGTTTTTACACCATCTGTTTTCTGTGAACCAGATGTATTTCCTGCAGCATTTGTTCCATTAGAATTTGTTCCGTCAGAACCGGAAGCGCCACCATTTCCACCATTATTTCCAGAATCCGCGTTTGTTACAGCCGGGGTCGGTGTATCTGTCGCATCCGGAGTTTCCGTTGCATTCGGCATTTCTGTTACCGCTGGTGTCGCAGTGGTATCCGGTGTTACACTTGGATTTGGTGCTTCGCTTGGCTTTGGTGCTCCGCTCGGATTTGGTACTTCACTTGGATTCGGGGCTTCGCTCGGTTTTGGTGCTTCACTCGGTTTCGGAGCTTCACTTGGCTTTGGTGCTTCACTCGGTTTCGGAGCTTCGCTCGGCTTTGGTGCCTCACTTGGTTTCGGAGCTTCACTTGGTGCCGGAATCACATCACTTGCACTTCCAAAGCAGAAATCCATACCGGACCACGGAATCACAAATCCATGAGACCAGTATTCTCTTCCCCCAAGGCTCGGGCACATATTACTTTCATCCCAATAATTGAATGACGAAGTAAATGTCATTGTCTGTGTATATGTTTTTCCCGTTTCCGGATCTGTAAATGTCACATCTTTTGTAATAGATACTGTGTATTCAATCGGGCAGGCATATGTCCCTGTCGGAAAGACTCCTGCAATGTGGATCTGTCCCTGTCCCATAACGATTACTCCCACATAATCCGGAGAAACTGTAATGTTTCCAAGATCTCCTTCATCAAAGACTACTGTCTGAGTTAAAGTTTTATCTCCAACCGTCAATGAAGCAGATGCCACTCTTGACAAGTCAATATGACTGACTGTACCTGAAACAGCAAGACCCGTTTCTTCTGCCGCTGTACCAGCCTCTTCTGCTGCAAGTACTTTTTCACTTTCTTCCGGTGTCTCCTCCGGGTCAATCGTATTCTCTGTTACATCTGTTTCTTCTGCATCTTTTTCAACATCTTCACTGCCAGCTTCTGATTCAGAATCCTCTGCTGTATCCTGTTCTTCAGAATCCGTTTCTTCCGAACTTTTTTCTTCGTCCGCTTTTGTTTCCTCTTCGTCAGTATTTTTTTCTTCAGAATCTGTATCTGTGCTTTCCTGTGCATTTTCGTCAGAAGCTATGGTTTCCTGTTCCGTAGGATATTCGTCAGAAGCCATGGCAATGCTTGCGCCCTGCATGATCATTGCAGCACCAACAAGGCATACGGCAACCTTTTTCCATCCCAGCCATTTTCTATACATTTCTTTCTTCCTCCTCGTTTTCAGAGGCAGCACCCGGCTGCCCCTGACACATAAATGGATTTTATTTCTTATTTAACTTTAACCTTTGATGATCTGCTGCTCCAGGATGACCAGATTTTCCTGCCGTTTACGGCCTTGCAGCTGCGTACACGAACGTAATAATTCTTTTTGCCTGTAAGTCCCTTCAGAACAGTCTTTCCAATCTTATTATTCGTGATTGTTACAGTTTTTGTGGACTTACCTTTAAACTTATTACTCTGGCTGTACTGTACAACATACTTCGTTGCCTGTCTGTCACGTTTCCAGCTTACATTCAATGTTCCCTTTGCACCTTTTTTAACAGAAGGTTTTTTCAATGTCTTAAGCTTGATCGTAAAGGCTGCCTTGCCTGCGTATTTTGCAAATTTGCCCTTGCCTTTAACGATCACGGTTGCGTAGCCGACCTTTTTATTATTTTTGTAAGTTACTTTATAATACTTGCTGCTTACTTTCTTTCTTCCGTTATACACAGTAACCTTTGGTTTTGCATTCTTTCCATTATATATATAAGATGTTTTGGAAAGTTTCAGTCGCAACTTTTTCGTATAAGTTGTAAAGTTGCTGATTAATTTAATATTTCCATTTGCATCTGTACTTACGGAAATATTATATCCTGCCGGAGTTCCAACTGCCTTGACGGCATACTGAATTCGTTTTCCGGATGCATTTCTGTCAAGACCCGAAACGGTTGCTTTCCAGTTATTTGCTTCTGTCAGAGTTACTCTCTTGCCCGTTGTCTTTCCATTTGCATAGATTTCAACAACCAGCTGAGCCGGACGGGAATCCACCACATTATCCAGATCATTCCATGCATTCTGAACAGTCACATTCATTTTCTGTACATTATGCGTGTACTCTGCTTTATATCCCTCTAAAGCATTACCGGTTACTTTTACGGTATATCCGGAAACAGCATACGCGATCATATTATAAGCAATTTCCTTTCCGGCTTTATATTTCGGAAGATTTGACCAGGTCTTTGTCCATTCTTTATTTGACTCAATAACTACTTTGTCACCAAGTGCAGTTCCGTCTGCATAAAGCTGAACAAGTGTATCTGTCGGACGGATTCCATCCTGGTTATTTGCGTCATTCCATGATACTCTTGCGCTGACATTTACCACTGCCGGAATATGTTTATAAGTGAGTACAAGACCTTTTTCATCAAGAATATCTCCAGCTACAGAAACATCATATCCATCTGCCTCTGTACCTTTTACTTCATATTTGATTCTTGTTCCGTCTTTCTTCACATCTACAGATGCAAATTTTGCTGTCCAGTTGTTCTCTGCATTCAGAGTCACTTTGTTTCCTGTTGCTTCTCCGTTTGCATAAAGCTCTGCTTCTACTGCTTCGATACGCGCTCCATCCTGATTCTCTGCATCATCCCATGTTACAGAAACCGGAATCTCAACAGATGTTGACACGTGAGATGCTTTAAATACAAATCCACTTGCTGCATCACCGCTCGTTGTTACAGTATATTGATCTTCTTCTGTTGGAATGTCACTTACTGCTACTGTATAAGTAAGTGCTTTTCCGGCTTTTTTCTCCGGAAGATCTTCCCAGGTTTTCGTCCAGTTACTGCCAGCATTCACAGTAATAGCATCACCAACATTTTCACCATCTGCTTTCAGCTGGAAGCTTACAGACTTCGGACGGATTCCATCTTTATCATCTGCATCATCCCATGTTACAGATGCTGTGACGGATGTTTTTGCAATTTCATGTGAATAAGTAACAACGAATCCGTCATCCGCACTACCTGTTACTTTTGCAGTATAGTCTTCTGGGGCATCTGCTGTTACACGATATACGATATTTGTTCCTTCTTCATCTTCTGCAAGAAGCTGTTTCCATTCATATGTCCAATTGTTGTCTGCATTCAGTTCTACAGGGGCACCTGTCGGTTGTCCATTTGCAGTCAACTGAACAGTTGTTTTTTCAGGACGACTGCCATCCTGGTTGTCACTGTCATTCCATTCTGTTGTCAGAGAGACATTTCTACTTGGAACTACCGTAACCTGTACCGGATCAGATGTGACACCATTCCATGTTGCAGCTACACCAACGTTTCCTTTTTTAATACCTGTAACTCCACCTTTGTCGTCTACAGTTGCAATTGCTGTATTGTAGCTCTGCCATGTGATTTCAGGATTTTCTACATATGCAGAACCATCCCATGCTTTTGCTTCAATCGTCGCTGTATCACCCTGTACTACGCTCAGCTTATCTGCCGGAGTAAGAACCAGTCTTGCGTCAGATGTTACTTCTACATTGCAGGTTGCTGTAGGCTCAAACGGATAGCACTTGATCGTAATTGTCGTTTTTCCAGGAGAAACAGCAGTAAGGTGCAGTAATCTTCCATCTTGCTCATCTGCTTCTGCTGTAACAATGCTGGTGTCTCCATCAACCATTTCAAGTTTGGAAAGCTTCGGATTGCTCTTATTAGCCCAGTAATCGCTTCCCAGTTCTGTTCCATCCGCTTTAATATAAGTACCCATGATGGTTGCTGTATCAGCTTCACCCATCTTCATAGATACGGAAGATTTATCCAGATACAGTCCGGCTTCACCATTAACTTTAATTGCAATGGTCTGCCATACACCACAAAGCTGTTTATTTCCAACTGCCACATAATATTTATGACTCAGATAGATATATCCACTGCTTGGAGTCCTTCCTGTAACACTTACTTTGGCTCCTTCAGTACTTACAATATCAATGTTATCTTTACCGTTTCCATAGAACTGAGCATTCAGACTTCCATGACCATTTTCATGATAACCGATCTTCCATGTATCTGTAACGTCTTCACCTTTACTGTTTGTCTTGCTTTCGCCTTTCGTTCCTGCAATTTCTACAGGATCGCCGTTTACAACAACATTCTGATTTTCGGTTACGTTTACTGTGATATCTTTTACTTTTGTTCCTTTGTAGCTTACTGTTACCGTTGTACTTGCTGTTGTTTCACCTTCTGCAAGATTGCAGGCAGTAATAACACCAGCAGAATCTACAGTTGCAACAGTTTCATCGTTGGATTTCCATGTTACATCAGAGGATGGATTATATCCTTCTCCAGTAGAACCTTTGGAATATTCACCCATATTCTGAATTGTCCATACGATTTCCTGTTTACTTCCCTGAGGCATAGTTACTTCATTCTGCGCGTCAGATAAATACAGACCATCGTATACAACATTTACAGTTGCACTGTTTGTATAAGTCTTTCCATTGTCAGCCGTCCATGATGCCTTTACAGTTGTTGTACCATATCCAACACCAGTGATCTTGCCGCCATCTACTGTTGCAATTTCAGGATTTTCACTTTCCCATTTAATATCAGCATTTCTTACTGTAGAACCGTTATAAGTTGCAGTTGCCTTAATGGTATCCGTTCCATCTTTTTTAATTTTGGACTCTACTTTATCAAAAGCAAGACTTCCTGCACCTTTAACAATAATCTTTACAGTGTCCTTATTCACACTGCTGTCACCATACTGTGCAGTTACTGTTGTTTCTCCTGCTGCTTTTGCTTTTACAACACCATCTGAGTCAACAGATGCAACTGTCGGGTTATCAACAGTCCATGTGATCGGTTCTGTTGCTTCTCCCTCTCCGGTTGCGTCAATTACTTTATAATTAATTTTTTTGGTAATGGACTCATCATCCAGAGACATTTCAATTGTGTTTGTTCCATCTGCGGCCTTCTCATCAATATAGAAACCACATACAATAACTTTAATGTCCTTCGTGATCGGAGCGCCAACTGCATCTCCGTTTTCATCTACCGGCTGATATGAAGCTGTTAACGTTGCAGTACCTGCTTTAAGAGCGTTAAGCTGTACAGAATACTTATCCTGCTTATACTTCTTCACAACAGTCTCATCACTGCTTGTATATTGAACATTCTGATAATAAGTAGCACTGTCAACTTTCTGCTGATTGCTAATACAGTAACTGTACATATTAAGATAATTTGAAGTTCCGGTTGCCTTATTAAATACTACATTACCATCAACAACGGATCCCTTATCGCTAACACTCGTTATATAAATACCATCCGGCGGCATTACGCATGGGCGTAAGAATTTATCAGACATGCTGTCCGACGGTGAAGGTGTATACGTTGTATTATCTGACTGTTGTGGAGTCCGTCCCACCATTTCGCCAAAGTTGATACAGAACCTATGCGTGATTATTCCAGTATCAGTCCATACTTTCCAGCTTGCCTGAGCTGTTTCCAGACCATCTCCGGAAGCATTATAGTTAATTTCTGATGTTCTTCCCCATAAGCTCGCCACATTTGTAGATGTCGCCTTTGTTGTCAGATATGGAGTTGTCGCTGTTCCTTCCAGTGTAAAAGTATCTCCGATATTTACCTGCTCTGCTGCTTTTGTAACAGTAACAGTAAAAGTGTTTGTCACTGTTTTTACTTTATCTTTGTATGACGTACCTGGTATAAATGTAGATCTGATTGTTGTTGTACCTTCACTGACACCTTGAACCCACCTGTAGTATATGGACCATAACTGGAGCCTGAAACAACCTTTGCAATGCTTTCATCATCGCTGGACCATTCAACACTATAAATCGAACTGCTATGATTACCACTGACTTTTGACCAGCTAGCTTTTTTATAGTCTGTATATTTGGAGGATGTAGAAGTATATAAAGCATGATACATCACTCCTCTTTTGTCGCCGACTTTAAGAGTCAAACTGCTTCCATTTGCTGGATATGTTCCTATTGCATACCTAACATATCCATCTTTATCATACAGACGTGAATAGCTGTACTGCTGTCCTCCGGCAATATCAACATTTCCTATATCAACTTTAAGATCATCCGTTTCATCCTGTGCATCTGCTCCATCAGAAAATGCTGCAACATCATTTCCATCAGAGAACGCATCTGCTCCGGACTCATCTTCCTGCTCTTCTTCTACAGCTACATCTGAATCCATATCTTCATCACTGTCTTCGGATACCTCTACCTCTGCTGATGTATCTTCAGCAATTTCCAGGTCACTTTCTGCACTGGCATCTTCATCAGAACTTTCATCCGAAACGACCGCCTCCGGTTCGCTGGAAAAATCATCTGCATAAACAACCATACAGCCCTGAACCATAAGGGCTACAACCAGCATCCATGCCAGTGTGCGCTTCAGACCCGAGTGTAATTTTTTACTCATTCCTTTTCTCCTTCTTTCTTATTTAAATTTACAGTTCCATCTGTTTTCTGTTTACAGAACCTGATTTATTCTGCAATTGAACTCTTTTTCTTCAATTCCTTCGACAATTCAATACGATTTGTCTTAAAATGGAAGAATGGTCTTTCATCAATTGCCAATATTTCAACTGGAAACATATACGGTTCCAGACAAAACTGTACAGCCTCAGTAATGTCCTCAACGGTATAACCGTTTTCAAGGACAACATAAAGATACGGAACAAAATATCCATCATGATCCTCATCTTCAATCAAAACAAAAAATTCATCTTTGATGCCTTTGATTTTTGCATCTGCAAGCCGATTTTCCATTGGAAGAACTGCAAGTTCTCCCCCGCCAAAACGATGTGCAGCTCCACGATTTAATACATAGAACACTCCATCTTCATCTACATATCCGATGTCTCCGGTATGCAGCCAGATTTTTCCATCTGCATGCGTCTGAAGTGTTTTGGCCGTTGCACTCCTACGATCATAGCCCAGCATATTTCCCGGTCCTGATGTACAAATCTCACCTATTTCGTTATATCCAAGTTCTTCCTGCGTTCCCGGCTTGAATACTCCCATATCATTCAATGGCATTGGTACACCAACATTTCCGTTATGAATTGCTTTGGGTGCCATCTGAAATGTCAGATTAGAGCCGCCTTCGCTACTTCCATATCCAACCGTAAAACGTGCTTTGCAGTTGTGTTTCTCAAGGAAACTCTGCACGCGGTCAAGCTGATTATTATTTACCGCCTCACATCCGGCACCTGCTGCCAGAAGATGTGACATATCATAATCATCCGGAACTCGTCCATTTCGCATGATCATTTCAATAAACATCGGAATCATCGGCCATCCATTCGGACGATAACGCATCATTTCCAAATCAACATCCTCCGGATCCACAAATGGATTCATGATCAAAAGCTTATTGGAAGATAATGGAAGCAATACCATCGAAACGACAACTGCAACCAATGCAGGCGGCAGACAGGTAACCATCCAGGTTGGACGAAAATCATCTGAACCACCATAAAAATTCATCTGACAGATAGTTCCAAGAATACTGTTTGCACAGTGAATCACTTGCTTGGATGGTCCGGTTGATCCACTTGTGTACGCACGAAACAGTGGCCTTGAAAGATCTTTTTCCACTTCTACTTTACCCACGTAATATTCACCTAAACTGAGGAACTTATCCCAATTCATAATGCAGTCACCTGCAGCTGTAACCCGCGGATAATATTCATCCAGTGATGCCTTTATGTAATCCGGAAGTGTCTTCGGATTCCCGTAATACATCGGGTCAAGAAGGATAATTTTCTTCACTCCTGCATTCTCGCAATAAGCTTTCATCTCTTTCTTAGAAAGAAAATCATGCGCGAAAATTGCTTTTGCATCCGCTTTACTGACAGCCTCTACATTCTCCAGAAGTGTGTTATCTCTGCAAAGCAGGGATGCTCCAATTTTTTCTGCTGCCAGTAAGAGATAGATAAAGTTCGGTACAAGTCGGAAAAATACCGGTATCTGATCTCCTTCACCAAATCCCATTGCCTTTAACGATTTTGCACACTTTTCTGATTCTTCAAAAACCGTTTTCCAGGTGATATCCTCTCCATAATAATGGATTGCAGCCACATCCATTCCCGGACAATGGCGTTCCAGATATTCCCACACAGTACAATCCGGCTTCTGGATCATCCGCAGCATCATTTCCGGATAATATTGCATCCAGCGCCGCTCCTCGCTCGGCTTCTTATCACAATTCACTCTCACACCCTCCTTATATTTTTCTTTCTCCTCAAAACGCAAGTCGCATTAAAGCTACTTATACATTTTTAGATTCTACTATCTAATGAGTGTACTTACTTCCTACTAAAGTATGAGGTTTTCGTCGGTTATTTTCGAAATTCAAAAAGGGTCTGGCATTGTTCGCCAGACCCTTTGGGGTTAAGTCCTATCTTATTTTACTTTCAGACCTTTTTTGTTGTATCCGCTGTAGATATTTTTCTTTCCTACCGTGCGGTAAGCTCTTACTGTATAAGTATACTTCTTACCTTTAGATAACTTCTTGTCTGTGAAGGAAGTTATATTTCCTTTGGTAATTTTCTTGACAATCTGCCATCTTCCGTTGTTTGTCTTGCGGTAAACAACATATCCACTTGCTCCGTTTACTTTCTTCCAGGAAAGAGTTGCCTTCTTTGCAGAAGTTCTCTTTGCTTTACGAAGTGACGGCGCACTTAAGGCAGCTTTGCCTGTTATACCTTTCTTGTCATAAGAACTCCAAACTGTACCAGATTTGGTATTCTTGTATGCTTTTACCGTATAAGTATAGCTCTTACCTGTTTCCAGTTTCTTATGAACATAGGTTGTACTCTTGGTATTTCCAAGTGCTTTCCACTGTCCGTTGACTTTTACATATACACGGTATCCATTAGCACCGTTCACCTTACTCCAGTTCAGTTTCAGAGCATTGTATCCTGCGGAAACGACCTTTCCAAGCTTCGGTGTTGCGAGCTTGATCTGCTGAACTGGTTTCTGGGTTGGTGCAGCGGTTGCAGTTACGGTCGGTGTTGGAGTAGCGGTTGGCTGCTCTGGATCTTTCAGTCCTGCTTCATACAATGCTGATACAACACTGTCTACAGAAAGCGGCTGAAGAGCATTTGGATCGTCACATACTTTCAGTTTCGTAACAGAAAGAATATTATTTCCTGTGTTTTTGATTGTAATTGTCTGTTGCTCTGCTTCACCTTTTTCTTTTACCGTATAGAACATATCCACTGTAGAAACTGTTTCATTCTTTCCACCGTTAAGAGAATAACTTGTTGATCCATCTACACCTTTTAATCCAAGCTGAACTTTTCTCGCTGTATTTACACTGATTGTCAATGAACTACCTTTTGCAAGATAAACTTCATTCTTCGGACCCTTTTCGTAGAGTGCCTTCTGAGCTGCTTCATCCGTTGGTTTTCCATTTACTGTAATTACCGCATTAGCTTTCGTCACATCTGCAGTAATATCTTTGTAAACCTGTTCTCCTACAGCATAAACATTTCTACCATCTTTACCATAATCCGCAATGTTTGTAAGCGTACCAAACTGCAGGTCTCTAACTTCCAGGAAGCTTGGATTATCTTCCTCGTCATTTGTATAAACTGTGCTGTCTTTCAGTGTGTTATATACTCTGAAACCATCAATGTTAACCTGTCTGTCATTCATGGAGTGAGTAATTGTAACTGTATAGTCTCCATATGCCAGATTCGTTTTAGAAAATACCGGTACATTATATCCTGTCGCTACCTGTTGTATCTCTTCACCCTTAATCTGTGTATTGACAATTGCCATATTTTTAGTTACACCAGATGACCTATCCGTTATCTTAATTCTCAATGAGCCAGTAGACGCTGTCGTATTTGCATAAATATCTACGCCAGTTCCTGTAAAGTCGAATGTTGCACTATCACCACTCTTATTGCTTCCTGCCTCTGTACCATTCGATTTTCCGTTCGTGTCTTTATAAATTGGATCATAACCATAGTTATAAGAATCCTCACCTAACACAGCCTTATTCTGCTTATCCTTTCCTTTTGAGCCTTCGGAAAATCCTGCTGTTTTCAAAAATCCTTCTTCATAGTACACGGTACTTGCCGGATAAATATTAATCGTATGAGTAGCGTGTGTTTTCTTTCCCTCGCTGTCTTTACCTGTTAAAGTCAATGTTAAATTTTCTGCACTGAGCATAACTTTATTTGGTGTATATACAAGAACATGGTTCGTAGTATCCAAATCCACATCTCCATACATGGCCTTCGATACTTCTGATTCCTCCCAGCTTGTATCGCCCAATTTCAGATCTTCAGCGGTGATTTCTAACGGCCGTCCATAATCCACTACAAAGGAATGTGAATTTTGAAATTTGTAATAGATATAAACATCTTTGCCATCATCACTTCTTCTTGCACCAACACATTCATACGTACTATAACGATATTGGGCACCGATTTCCGTCATTCTTGCCAGTTCCCACTGTACTGTCTGGGTTACGCCCTTAATATTTTTAACAGTGTTACTTACCAACTGTTTATTATCTTCATCCCATGCAAAGGAAGTATCAAATAATGTACCACTCTTTACTGCAATATTGTAGTTGTAGAATTCATTGTCACTGCTTCCATCTGTCTGATCAATATAATGTACTCTCAGAGAATACTCTGTAACCTTTGCACGAACGTATACACGTAAAAGAATCGCGTCACCAGCTTTTGCCCAATATAAATTATCTTTTGGATCTGATGTGTCTGGATTCTGGCTATCATTATGAATCGGAACTTTTCCTTCAACAGCAGTTCCTTCCCATACTGTTTTTTCGTTATTATCTAAGGTCAAATTTGTAAGTGTAACATAATTTCCGCTTGTTGAACTTGTTTCTGTTCCTGTTTCAGAAGTAACCTTATAAATTTCATAATCACTATTTTCATTTAATAAAACAGTACCAATGCCTCGATTACTTCCTACATAATAGAATATAGTTTTACTTTTAATATCATTTGCATTTGTAGTTGCTGGATTTGTTGTTGCATCCTCGTACACAACCTGCACTGACAAAGAACATCTTGTGCTTTCCGGAGAATATCCCCAATTACTCGTTCCATCTCCAATAGTTCCCCAGTCCGCAGTATATGCTGTAACCTCATCGCATATATCCACCTTTTCCAGATAATATGCTATCAGCTGATTTGTCTCCGATATATCTGTCCAAGCTCCATCTGTCGTATAAACAGACCATTTTTGCTCATAATATCTTACCTTTGTAAACTGTTGGCCGCTTGTTGTTTCATCGTCACCATTAGCAGTTGTCTGTTCATTCACAGAACGATCCAAAATCCTACACTGCCAATAATAATCTGTATGATTATTACCAGTAGATACTGTTGTTTCTGGCATTAAATCTTTAACTTCCAAACCTTCTTCTGTATATGCATCAGAAGCCAGTAAAGAATACTCCTCATTTTCATTGACATCTTTCGTATGCGTATTCGTAATCCAATATTCAATTTCCAATGGAGTAACTTTGCTTAAATCTTCTGCTGTTACTTTGTACGCGTAAGTATAGACTGCATATACTGCATCATTGACAGTCTTTACAGTTGCAACAACTGTTGCAGAACCTTCTGTACTTCCGGCAGTAACTGTTCCATCACTGTCAACACTTACAATATCTTTACCAGCAGTTACTTCATAGCTTACAGAAGTGCCTTCCGGTGCCTCAATATCAAGTTTCTCACTCTGAGTATAATATAATACTCTGTTTTCTGTTGTTTCTTTTGCACTTACAACAATTGTATACCCTGTCTCACCTACCGTATAAGAAGTCGTTCCCGGCATCACACCCTCGAAAGTGATTGTTGTCGAAGCAGGAGTTTCTTCAGATGTTGTTGCACTATATACCGTAACTGATTGTGAGCTATCCCAATTATATCCTAAAGATTGGACGGATGATGCAGAATCAGCGGTTGAATATCCATAATAGTAACAATAGTATCCTCTAAAATACACTCTACGTGCATACACCGGATAATAATTATTCCCAGTTTTATAAAAATACGCTGTTTTTGTCCAGGAAGTATTGTTTCCTGCCAGATTTCCCATAGTAACGCTTGTAGATGTATAGGTTGTTTTTCCTTCCTGTGCATCTGCGCCTTTTACTTCAACCTTTGCAATTCCCTCATCATAATTCTCTGTGTTACAGTTCTTTTCATTGTTCACCCCAGACTGCACTCTGGTAGTTTTTTCTCCAACCTTGAGTTTGATTTCTTCTGTCTGGGCTTCTCCGCTGTTTTCTCCGTCTTCTACCTTAACTTCCTGTGTATGCTTAATTCCGGTAGCTGTCTCTGCAGTGATTGTTGCATTTCCAGGTCCGACTACCATAGCCTTTACACTATTTCCAATGACAGAATCTGTCAAAGCATTGGTACTGATAGAATTTTCTTCTGTATTCTGCTCCAACATAACGACATTTTTATTACTTGTGGTCCAACATACTTCTGTATTATCTGTCATTGATAAAACAGAGGTATCGCCACCTTTTTCCAGAGTTCCATTAAACGCAATCTCCGGCACAGCTTCATCTGCTACTGTTACGTTTTTATGAGATTCTCTTGCAGTTGTATCCGGAAGAGTCGAACCGAAGTTTGAAATAATGCCAGATACTGCATTTGCCACTCCTGCATCTGTCGCACATGAATCTCTGTCAAATGCATAATCACTCCAGATGCAGAACATTGCACCATTTGGATTTGCTACCGTACTTCCCGGAAATGATTTTACATTAAACTGTACTGCCTTATCTGCTGTGACTTTATTTCCTCCAACAATCCAATACCAGTCACCATGCGTATTGATCATTTTAAATCCCTGAGTGCTCAAGTACTCTGCTGACGCAACATCATATCCACTCCAACCAGATGACCAGTAACATACAAGGATATTTTTATCAATAGTTCCATAGCCAGTTTGCTTATTATAATAAATACCATCATTAAATGCCATTGGAGTCATACTGGCATTTTCAATCATTCCAGCAACTGTATTTAAGTAAGTAATGTAACTACTATATGCACCTGTTCGTATCAGATCAGAAAAATGTGGTGTACCGTTTACATCATTTGCATATTCATCAGCTCCCATATTAAACATGGTGCATCCTTTTGATGCAAACCAGCTGATATACTTCTGCAAAAGAGCCTGCGTAAATGCAGTTGCCGTACCATTTGTTACATCAATGGTCCGTGCAGAACTGCTGTATGCACAATTCGTGCCTGTCAATGAGGTTGCTGCATTCAGGATTGCATCCATATGTCCAGGTGTATTGATCAGAGGAATAATTTCTACTCCTCTATTTCCTGCATATGATAAAATTGCCTCCATATCATGCTCTGTCAGTTCATCTACTTCAAAATTACGATATTTTTCATTTCCTTCATGAATCGCCTTTGTAACTGCATAGCTTGAATATTTCTGATCACCAACAGTTAAGGACATATTTTTTAAAAGGAATCGAAGTCCATCATTTCCCAGTGCCAGCATAACATAATGCATACCAGCATCCGATGCACTGTCGATAATACTTTCCAGACTTTCAACACTGTAATAATTACGTCCACAGTCTACCATTGCAATCGAATAATTGTATCCTGCTAAAGATATTCCCGCATCAACAGCCTGCTCATCACTTGAAAAAAGTGCTTCTGATGTATCTGAAGAAAAATCTTCGTCCTCTGTTTCTTCTGCTTCATCTATAATTTCACTGTCATCCTCTTCCACAGACACATCTGCGGAGTCCTCATTTTCATCTGCTTCCAGATCTGAAGCAGATATATTGTCTTCTGATTCCTCTGCTGCCACAGTCGTATCATCTCCAAAATCAACGTCTGCTCCATAAGCAGTCAGAGGAATCATCGTAGACACTATGCACACCGTCATGACAATTGACAGTATTCGTTTTACTTTGCTTTTCATAGTCATCCTCCTTAACTTTTATTAAAAAATCTATATAAAAACTGTACTTCAAGATATCTGCACAGTTATTCTCCATTTCTGGATATCAGCTCCCTTTGAGCAATTTGTTTCATAGCCTCCATCATTTCACATAAATACACAGGGATTCCTGAAGTTTTTCCAGTCTCCGTATAGGCCATCGCTGCACAGGAATGACATATCCTCTGATTTTTACATATTTCACAGGTACCGGATGTGTGAATTTTCGTGCTTACATCAAGTAACTGTTTCCATGCTGTATCGAACGATTTTTCCTGCAGATCTACTTTTGGTTCTGGCATCATTCCACAAGGTGTCATGTATCCGTCCCAGGTGACCCAGAATGTCGAAGTTCCGGCTCTGCATCGTACTTTTCCATTCTCCAGATTCACACACTTTTCATCAAGTCCCGGAGGCATTATCATTTTCTCTGAATATTCTTCAGAAACTCTCTATATTCCATTTCACCTTTTTGGTAACGATAGCGTTGCATGTGATACCATGCAGCCTCCTCCGGACGAAATCTGTCATTTTGCCCAGTCATTCCGGCGTCACGTCTGACAGGCGGATACATATAAGTCGATACAGTCAATGGAATCTTTTTCTCCTTTGCAAAGGCTACCATTTCCTGCAGGTCAGCCGCATTATACGGTGTCAGTGAACAGTTAAGCTTTATATTTAAACCAGCTTCAGCCATTTTTATAATTGCTTTTTTTACTTCACTGTATACGTTTCTGGTATGACACAATGTTTCGTATGTATCATTGCTGGCTCCGTATAAGGTCAGATTCACTCTGTATGGTGGGTGCTCTTTCCATCGCTGTATCGCATTATCATCGATCAGAGAACCATTCGTATTAATTCCTATTAAAAGTCCCATCTCATATAAGGCATCATACAATTCCCAGAAATCTGGCCACAAAAGGGGCTCTCCTCCAGTCAGAAGCAAATACAGCATTCCAGCATCACGTGCTTTTTGTCCTAAATGAATCCATTGCTCCAGAGTCATCATTTTTCGTCCCGATGCAGCTATCTCTTTTGCCGTTTTTCGTACATAACACATTCTGCAGGAAAAATTACATATCGGTGACAATTCAAAGGTTCCATGAAGCGGAATTTTGTTTTTCTCTGCTTTTTGATACAATTTTTCTGTTAAAGGTGCTACGATATATCTTTCAGGAAAACTCATTTTATAACTTCCTTCAGTAATTCTTTTTTAACAGTCTCAACACTCTCCTGGTCTGCTTTATTTACCAGTCTGTAGACTGGAACTTCACTTGCAAGATCTGTGATCAGATTTATGATTCTCTCTATGAATTCTTTATTCCATGTGTATACTGTACAGTTCGCATATATCCTTTTTACAGTTTCCGAAATACTTAGTTGCTGCAGTTCTGTCCTGTCACCCTGTTCCAGTAAAATAATAGCTTTAATCGGAATACATTCATTGATATAGCACTCAGAAGAACCTGCATACGGTGACCCACAGCCAAACCACTCTTTATTATTTTGATAAAGGATCGGACGGTCTCCGTTAATCTGCCGTGCATTTTCCAAATGCATCCAGAGCTCTGCCTGGGTTGTTTTTCCAACTCCCGACTTTCCTGAAAAAAGGATTCCACCA
>OLQG01001331.1_pt1 | contig 15783 bp, 7 predicted proteins | sample 1672221 | NCBI WGS metagenome assembly OLQG01 (sample SAMEA3136660, study PRJEB25190) | human gut metagenome | biome: human gut; feature: human-associated habitat; material: faeces | place: Austria | collected 2013
GTTTTTGGTGCGACAAGGGCGCGTGCACGCCTTCGGTCGCGGCGTTGCTCTCCGCCTTGCACGGCAAGCGCGTCTTCCTGTTTGGCACCTGCGGTTTTGGCGCCGACCAGAGCTATTACCAGCAGATTATTGATCGCGTAACTTCCAATTTGGCTGGGGATGCCGAGCTTGCGGGCTGGGCGATGTGCCAGGGCAAGATGGGCCCCGCGGTCAAGCAGCGCTACGAGGCCATGCTCGAGCAAGATCCCGACGATGTCCGCTTTAAGATGCTGCTCGATAACTGGGTCGCCGCAAAGGATCACCCCACCAAGGAAGATCTGGACAACATGGCTGCAGCCGCCAAAAAGGCCGTGCTGGGGGAGTAGCTCCCATCGCTGACGGCGGTCGGTCCATCTTTCTAAATGAAACGTCCTCCCGGGCGTCGGGGCACGAAGTTCCCTGCTCTACAGTCCTGCGCAAGACGAAGGCCACATTAAGTGGCCTTCTTTGCGTGCGGAACTCGCGATGAACTTCGTGCCCCGCCGTCCGGGAGGACGCCTCTTTATTGATGGGAGGCCTGATAGGTCGATGGTTCCGTGCCCGGATGCGTCCAAAGTGGGACGGGCTTTCCGGATGGGCAGGCTTTCGAAAAATGCGTCCCGGAATTTGCCTTTGGAATGGGACGTAGTTTCCCGTTGAGGTGCTTTGCGGAAAGTGCATCCCACTCTGGGCGGTCGAAGTGGGACACACTTTCCCAAAGGCGCTCCAACGGGAAATTGCGTCCCATTATTCGGTCAAGAAACGGGATGCATTTTCCCAATGAGAGCAAAACCGGAAAATGCATCCCACAATCAGCCCTCAAAGTGGGACGCCGTTTCCCAATGAGGCTCAAGCGGAAAATGCGTCCCGGAATTTGCGCTCAAAGTGGGATGCGGTTTCCGGTTGAGGGTCTAAGGGGAAAATGCGTCCCAGAATCGACGCTTGAAATGGGATGCAGTTTCCCGATGAGGCACTCGACGGAAAATACATCCCAGAAATGGCCTTTGAGCTGGGATAAGATTTCCGCGGCATCTCGGATTCTCAAAAATGAGACACGCCGTTGGCGAAAATGAGACACGTGATATCGGGCATCGGATGTATCATTTGCAAAAATGAGTACACTCCACTCGAATAAAGCGAGGTCCCTCATGTACGTTCCACACCCCCGTATCCGTAGGCTGTCGAAAATCCCGCTTGTTGGGACGGCGGCGCTTGCTGCGTTGGTCGCCACGAGCGTCGCCTGCTTCACGGCCACGCCCCAGGTTGCCCAGGCGGCAGACGCGCCCGCAATCACCGATATGACCGAGCAGGATTATCAAGCCCTGGGTCTGGGCACGAGCGAGGACATTCCGGCCGATACCGTTGGCCCCTATTCCACTGATACCCCCACGACGTTTGCCACGCGCAGCGAGGTCTATATGGCAGCTAACGGTAGCCATGGCAATCGCTACACTCTGCGCGACAAGCTCGAGAACGTCGAGCGCGGTGACATTGGCGGCAGCAGCAAACTCACCGATGGCTATGGAAGTGTGTGGGGCGCCGCAAAGTTCTGGCAAAACGTCAACAACTTCGATACGAACAGCGATCTCTACAAGCATAGCGACTACGGTGGCGGCACCTGGTCGTACCTAAGCAACAATGAGTCCTCAACAGTACTCGCCAACGACAACAACGGTTTCTCGGGCATTCACGCCACGAGTGTTGAGTTCTGCAGCGACGCCAGCACGGGCAAAAAGAGCCGCGTTGCCGAGCTCCGTGCCTACGGCGACAGTTCCTCCACGACGATTGACGGCAAGTCATACGCCGGAAAGGTTGAGCTGGTCCTCTACTCGTTTAGCAACGGGCGCACGCGCACTCTCGACACACACCTGCCGGTGACGGTCAACACTAATATGATGTACGAAGGCCGTTTTAAGTACCTGGATGCCGGTTACCTGCAAGAGCACGACGCCGTCTTTGATGTCGAGGCGGGCGATGTCGATGGCGACGGCGTCGACGAGCTTTTTGTCTACGCGGGCTGCTATGTCGACGAGAACGGCGTGCGCAAGGCTGTAGTCGACATGTATGACTTGGAGGGCGGCAACTGGAAGCAAAGCGTCGTCAAGATCGATGCCGGTAACGCCGCGGACTACACCACGCACAACAAGGGCGGGAACGACTCCTGGACGCAGCTTCAGTCAGCTCCTGTCGTTTCGCTAGCGGCCGGCGACCTCGATCGCGATTTTTGCGATGACCTCGCCATCGTGGTCTCGGTACCCTACGGCAAGAAGAATATTGATAAGTCGACGCATTGCGAGCTGTTTTCGTGGGATGCATCCAAGGGTGCGCTCGTCCATGTCGATGCTCTGGGCGACGCGGGCGCAATCTCCCTCTCCGCGAACGGCAAGACCATGGTCGCTGCGAATGCGACGTTCGGCACGTTTGCCGCCTACGATGAAGAAGGAAAGAAGACGGGTGAAACCGTCACGGGCCTTATTCTTGCGGGCTATGACTGGCAACGCAGCGCTTTTGATTACGGCGCTTCTGACGGCAGCAAGGGGCTGTACGGCGCGCTGTACCGCTACGCGTATTTTGACTCGGAGTCTGGCGAGTTCAAGCTTTCCGATTGTAAGGAATACAGAGACGGGCTCCTCGCCTCCTATGGGCTGATGCATGTGCCCAACAGCGCATGGAAGGATAGCGCTCAGGATAAGCGCTATCCGTGCACCTTGGCGCCTATTGCCCTTGCCACTGCCAACCTTGACGGCCTGTCCGAGCAGCTGGCGGTTGACGAGGTGCTCGTGGGCGGCGATGTGTTCCGCGACTTTGCCTGCAACACGGCACAGAGCGGGGCTCAGGGCTTGGGGTCCATGGTCGGAACCATGAGCATGAGCGGTCAGCAATACAACAGCAGCAACAAGCATGACCACAAGGGTATAGAACAGGTGTGGATCAGCGACGTCAAGGCGGGCAGCGTCTCGGGTTCGGACCGCTATAACGAGAGCTTTATCGCCGTGGTGGGCAAGCATCGCGACGAGGACCTGCGCAAGAACGATGACTACTATTGGATGACCGCCTCGCATTTTTCGCTCGACGAGAACGGAAAGGTGCGCCGCGGCGAGGAGCAGGTGATTAGCGAGAGCAACCGTCGCGGCACTACCTACGGCACATTTATCTCGCTCGCGCTGCCCGATGTCGACAACGACAGCGTCAAGATCACGTACAAGGACCGCTACAAGGTCTATACCAACCCGCGCGTGCTTGCCGTGCTGCAGGATGCGCCCTATGTTGAGGATCTGGAGCAGGCATACGGCTATCTGGTGTTGGGCGGCACGTCATACGGAGAGGAAAAGGGCACGGGGACATCCCAGGGCTATACCATTGGCGCCGAGTTGGGCGTTGCCGTCGAGGTGCAGACCGGTCCGCCCCTGGTCGCGATGAATGCTTCAGTCGATTTTGCCGCCGAGGGATGCTATGACTATCGGAGCGAGCGCACGGTCAGCGCAAGCGTAAGCTATGAGTCGCATGCCGGCGAGGGTGACAAGGCCGTGCTCTACACGATTCCGATGGTCTATTACGAGTATGAGATCGAAAATGAGGAAACTGGTGGCAAGGGCGTGATGGCGGCGCCCGTGTCGCTCGGCGCGCAGACCTCGGTCGTTAATGTCGAGGCCTATGACCGCATTGCCAAACAGCACAATATGACGCCGCTCAGCTACTTTTTGACCAACCGGTCGGGAGAACCCGGAACCTATCAAACGACGCTCAACGGCGAGACTCCCGTTGGGGATTCCTTTGGCCTGGGCAAGCCTGGCGTAACGCGTGCCTACACGCACGATGGGTTTAACGGCGCCGCCGCGCAGTCGGGGGCGAGCATTGAGCAGACCATCGAAGTCGAGGAGGGCAAGGAGCAGGAGCTCGAGCTCGGCTTGACGCTGAACGGCAGCGTTGTCATGGGCGCGAAGCTCGCAAAGCACGAGTTGTTTGGCGGCCTGTGCTTTGGTGCCAACGCCGGCTTTACTACGGGTAACTCCTCGAGTGAATCGACCGAATACGGCGGCACCGTCGACAACCTGCCCGAGGCCGCGCAGGGCAAGTACGGTTTTGTGTGGCGTCTGGGCGTCAACGCGGTGGATGTCGACAAGTTCGAGGCAGACTCGGGCGACAAGCTCGGCACCAAGGACACCGACCAGTTCTGGATCGTGGGCTATGACGTTAAGGACGTCGAGATGCCCGACGCGCCGGCCGTGACGGGCTTTACGGCAAACGCCGTCGATTCGACCAGCGTTACGTTTAGCTGGGACGATGTACTCGCAAACAAGAGTGGCTTTAGCTACGGCGTGGGCATGCTGCAGAGCAATGCGGCGGATGCGGTCGTCAATAGCTGGAAGATTGCCGACAACACGCAGACCTCGCTCAAGTGGGATGGGCTGCAGCCCAATACGGAGTATCGATTCGCCATCGCCGCCGTTAAGAATGGATCCACGACCGAAACAGGTATTCGCTCGGCAATCATCACGGTCAAGACCATGCCCGATGGCATGACGATGACCGTGAGCGGACCTGCGGCGGATGCTGCGGAGGGGTCGGATCTTGGATACGACTCTTCGGTTGAGCGCACGGCGGGAAGCCACCTGACGCTCTCGGCGATTGGCCATGTGAAGCAACTCGGTGCCGACGATAGCGAAACAGGGCTGGCACCGACCTATATGTGGTACCGCAAGGGCCGCGGCGAGACAGAGTTTAAGCTCGTGGGTGCCGATGGCAACCTCGCGGCTGGAACGGCCTCAAAGCTCGAGATTGACCTGACCGCAGACGATGACGGTGCGCAGTATTACTGCCACGTGGGATACAACGACGTGGGCCTCGACACCGGCACGACGCTCGTGAATATCGAGGCCGAGGAGACGGCGCTCACAACGGTGAACGCCACCCCGATCCGCACGCGCCGCCTGTTCTCACAGGCAAGTGCGGGCGCCAAGAAGTTCCTGGACCATACGCTGGTAAACACCGCCGGCCCAACCGATTCCGAAGGCTCAAAGGACCCCGAGACTCCTGAGACCCCGACGAACCCGGACAAGCCCAAGTCCGACAACGGAGCTAAGACCGACACCAAGGTCAAGACTACGACCACAGCGAAGAACCTCGCAAACACCGGCGACCAAACATTCGCCCTAGTCGCCACCGCAGCAGCAGCGGGAGCAACGCTCGTAGTGATAGCCCTCATCATGCTGATCAAGCGCCGCAAGACCCACTAGTAGCCAGTCGAACATATCGACAACCCAAAAACCCGGGTAGCCAAAAACAGGCCACCCGGGTTTTCTGTTGAGTGGAGACTCCGCAAGCGGAAACTGCGTCCCATAATTAGGCCGAGAAATGGGATGAACTTTCCCAATGAGAGCCAACCGGAAACCACGTCCCAGAATCAGCCCCCAAAGTGGGACGCACTTTCCCAACGAGCCTCAACCGGAAAATACATCCCGGAATCCAGCTGAATAGTGGGACACACTTTCCCAATCGGGTCCCAAGCGGAAACTGCATCCCATTCCGGACGTGAATTCTGGGACACGGTTTCCGGATGCAAAAAAGGCCACAAGACGTGGCCTTCGATTTATATATGTTTAGTGGATACCCCCTATGACAAGCCGCGCTTCAACACTGAGGCGTCTGCCCGGCGACGCGGAATGTAAGGTTCATCGCGAGTTCCGCACGAGCCGGAGAGCACTTAATGTGCTCTCCGTGCGAGCAGGACTGCCCGAGCAGGGAATCTTACATTCCGCGCCGGCCGGGCAGACGAACCGGGATACAGGCCCGCTACTTGATCTTGGTCGTACCCGGTGCCAGGTTGGGGTCGGTCTCGTTGGCCTCGGTCTGGAAATGCTCGGTGTACACGTTCTTGCCGTCGCGGAACATCTCGTAGTATTGCATCTTGGCGTAATCCTCGCGTGCCTTGGTGGCGGCTGCTGCGGCGGCGTCGTCACCGGTGACGTTGGAGGAGAGCGCCCAGCGCAGGCTGGAGTCCTCGTAGCCCACGGAGTTGATAGCGGGCAGCGACTTACGCAGCGTCATGTGCGCCTTCTGATAGTCGGTCAGCGGTGCGCCGATCAGCTGCATGAGCTGCGTGGACAGGTAGTTGGTGGACAGGTCGTCGACCTCGCTCGTCTGGTCGCAGCCGGCAACGTCGTAGTTGGCCCAGATGATGTAGTCGGTCTGCCACAGGCGCTCCTGGTGGGTGGCGTCATCCTCGTTGGTAAACCACTTGTCATTGAACTTGGACGGGAAGAACGGCTGGTGGTCGCCCCAGAACACCACGACCACCTTACGGTCGAGCTTGCTCAGGGCGTTGAGGAAGTAGCGAAGCGCCTGGTCGGACTGCTCGATGCACGAGACATACTCGTCGACATCGGAGAGCGTGCCGTCCTCGACAGTCTTGGCGTCCAGATCGGTCGTGTCGATATTCAGGTGCATCTGCTTGTCGACCGGCAGCAGGCCCGTATCGTAGCCCGAGTGGTTCTGCATGGTCACGTCGAAGATAAACTGCGGATCGGCGTTCTGGTCGAGCAGCTCAAGAATCTTGTCGTAGGTAGCCTGGTCGGTCACCATGCCGCGCAGGGTATCGGCGCCCTGGAAATCGTTGATGGACAGGAACTGGTCAAAGCCAAAGTCCTTGTAGACGTTCTCGCGGTTCCAGTTGGTTGCGTGGTTGGGGTGCATGGCCGTGGTGGAATAGCCGAGCGATTTGAACTGCTCTGCCAGGTTTCCGGTCGTCTCCATGTTGTAGATGGTGTAGGGGTACACGCCCGAGCCCAGGTTGGCCATGGAGTTGCCGGTCATAAACTCAAACTCGGTATTGGCCGTGCCGCCGCCGTAGGCGCTCACGTAGAGCTTGCCGCGGCTGAGGCAGTTGGACAGGCTCTTAAAGTACTGCGGACCCTCGTAGCCGGCGCGCATGTTCTGGTAGATGGATAGGTCCGAGAAGGTCTCGTTCATGATGGCGATGACCGTAGGCTTCTCGCTGTCGAACTGCTCCTTTGCGGCGGCGCGCTCGTCGCTCTTGGCCGCGTCGGACTTGTCGTAGGGCTTGGCATACTTTTTGAGCGTGGCCTTGGCGTCGTCGACGGAGTAGTCGGCGGGTTTGGGCGGCTTGATTGACTGCGCTGCGCTAATGAAAGCGGGCAGGTAGCCCTCGCGCCAGTAGCTCTCGAGCGGGCGCCAGGTGTAGACGGTGATGCCGAGGGTGTTGTAGTAGTCGATGAGCGTGACATGCGCGGTTACGCCGCCCAGGCACAGCACGGCGACGAGCAGGTTGGTGAGCAGCATGCGCTTGGCGTTGGCGGCACCCTTCTGACGGTGCGGTGCCATCAGGCCGGCGTACTCGCACAGCAGCATGGCGATGGCGGTAAAGCCCATGGACAGCACGCAGAACAGCGAGATGGAGAAGGTGTAGCCGTTGCCGGCGACCGCGGCGGCGGTGGAGATGGCCGAAAGGTCGCCCGGCTGGATGGGCATGGACTTAAACGTGATGACAAAGAACTCGGCAATGCCCAGGACAAAGAGGGCAAAGGCCAGGACCGCGGGAGCTGCGCCGTGGCGCTGGAACAGGAAGAACAGGCCGACCATGAGCGTGGTGATGATGGCCCACTCGAGCAGGATGCACAGGGGGTAGACCCAGGTAAAGTCGTGGTTGGACGAGACCTCCATGCCCAGCAGCGCAAAGACGCCGGCAAGCAGCAGGCACAGGACGGCGGCGACGAGCGGTTTGCCCACAAAGGCGCCGCGCAGGCGGGCGAGCTTGCCGGTGGGGGCGGGGGCGTCGGGCGCGGCGAACGCAAAGACGCGCGGGGCGATGTGGTCGCGTGCGATGCTGGCCCAAGCGCAGCCGGTGAGGATGGCGTTGGTCAGGATGAGCATCACAAAGGTGAGCGGCTCGTTTTGAGCGACGAGGCCCACGGCGCCCCAAATAGTCAAAAAGACCTGGAACAGGCCGAAGGCGACGCTCCACCCAAGAGCGCTTTTGGCAACGGTGCCCGACTGAGCGCGAATGGCCTTGGCCTCGCGCAAGACAAGGTAGACGGTCGCCGCAAGACCGACGAGCGAGATGGCGGCAGCGAACATGCTGAGACTCCTCACAAACTAAAACGTACGAAAGCGGGGGTTTACCCGATTGTTACCAAGATATGCGCTGCAATTGGTGGCTGCGCACAACAACCAGCCATATTAACGCGCACGTATGGCGGTGTGGCGCAATGTAGTGGCGACCTGCGCGATAATGGACGGGAATTACACGGAAACGTAAAGGCTTCTTAAAGAATTGGCGAGGATAGAGCTATGGGCGAGCAGGTTTGTATGACGGGTGCCGAGTATTGCGGCGGAGCTGCGGGCGTGGATGCGAACGGTTATCCGGTCGAGACGACGGGCAATGCGGTGCTGGACACGTTGGAGCATCGCTCGTCTACGCGTGCCTTCGCGCGTGATGACGACGACCGTCCCGTAGCAGTGACCGACGAGCAGCGGGCGGCGGTCTTGCATGCGGCGAGTCGCGCACCGTCGGCGGGCGCCATGATGATGTATTCCATCGTGAGCATTCGCGAGCAGGCTACGCTCGACCGCCTGGCCGACCTGTGCGACCACCAGCCCATGATCGCCAAGGCGCCCTGGGCACTCATATTTGTGGTCGACTATGCCAAGTGGATCGATCTGTTTGAGCACGTGGGCTGCTTTGAGCCCGAGTTTGTCGAGCGCACGGGCAAGGCGCCCCGCCGCGCGCCGGGTTTGGGCGACTTTGCCATCGCGGCCCAGGACGCCGTGATCGCCGCCCAAAACGCCGTGGTCGCCGCCGAGGCCCTGGGGCTGGGGAGCTGCTACATCGGTGATATCGTCGAGAATGCCGAGGAAGTTGCCGAGCTGCTCGATCTGCCGCCCTATACCATGCCGCTGTCGATGCTCATCATCGGCACGCCCCGTAAGGAGCGTTCGGCCATTGCGCATCCCGTGGTGAACCTGGTGCACGAGGAGCGCTACTGCCGCGCCGATGCTGCGACCATGGACGCGCAGGTGGCCGAGATGGACGCGATGTTCCGTCCGCATGCCCGCGAGGTAGGCGAGCGCGTGGTGGATATCTACACCCGCAAGCACACGAGCCCCTTTATGGCCGAGATGAGCCGTTCCATGGAGTGGTGGTTCAAAAACTGGCTTGGAAAATGACGAATGTGACAAAGGGACAGTCCCTTTGTCACATTCCATATCGCCGAGGTGGCTTAAAGGCCGTATAAATGTTTATCTAGCTGGGAAAACAGTGCCATTCAAACATGGGCCGATTACCTATAATTCCTTCGAACATTAAAGTTGGGAGGAAACCGGCTTATGGAACAAAAGGCCAAGGAGGCAGCTTCGCACGCTGCGATTCCTGTGAGCATCTCGGCGATGCTCGTCACGCTGGGCGTGGTGTACGGCGATATCGGCACCAGCCCTATGTATGTAACCAAGGCGCTCGTTGCCGGCAACGGCGGCATCGGAAGCGTCACGGAGGAGTTCGTGCTCGGCGCGCTCTCCCTTGTCGTGTGGACGGTCACGCTGCTGACCACCATCAAGTATGTGCTCATCTCGCTGCGCGCCGATAACCATGGTGAGGGCGGCATCTTTGCCCTGTACAGCCTGGTCAAGCGCTGCGGCAAGTGGCTCATCATCCCCGCCATGTTGGGTGGCGCCGCGCTGCTCGCCGACGGCATCCTGACGCCTGCCGTTACCGTTACCACGGCCATCGAGGGCCTGCGCACCATCCCGGCGGTCCATGCCGTGCTGGGCGATGACCAGGGCCGCGTCGTCGCCATTACGCTCGCCATCATCATCGTGCTCTTCTTGGTACAGCGCATCGGTACGGCCAAGATCGGTCACGCCTTTGGCCCCATCATGACGCTGTGGTTCCTGTTCCTGGGCGGCACGGGTCTTTTCTTTGTTTTCCAGCACCCCGCCGTGCTGCTGTGCCTCAACCCGGTGCGCGGCATCGCCTTTTTGCTGAGCCCCAACAACCACGCGGGTATCATGATTCTGGGCAGTTGCTTCCTCGCCACCACCGGTGCCGAGGCGCTCTACTCCGACATGGGCCACGTCGGCCGCGGCAACATCTACGCTACCTGGCCGTTCGTTAAGTGCTGCCTGCTGCTTTCCTATATGGGCCAGGGCGCTTGGCTTATGAACAACGCTGCCAACCCCGAGCTCATGGGCATTGCCGACCTCAACCCGTTCTACCAGATGCTCGCCCCGGGCCTGCGTCCCTTTGCCGTAGGCCTTTCCACCGTCGCGGCCATCATTGCCTCGCAGGCGCTCATCACCGGCGCATTCTCGCTGGTGTCCGAGGCCAGCCGTCTGGACCTCATGCCGCACATGCAGGTCTTCTACCCTGCCGAGACCAAGGGCCAGCTCTACATCCCCATGGTCAACAACGTCATGCTTGTCGGCTGCGTCATCGTGGTGCTGCTGTTCCAGAACTCGGCGCATATGGAAGCCGCGTACGGCCTTGCCATTACGCTGACTATGATGTGCACCACGCTGCTGCTCTTCTTCTACCTGCACGAGGAGCGCAAGCTCAAGGTTGCTCCGTGGATCTTCGCGGCCTTCTTCCTTTTGCTCGAAGGCTTCTTCTTCGTGAGCTCGCTCACCAAGTTCTTCCACGGCGGCTATTTCACCATCCTCATGGCTGCACTCATCATGGGCATTATGGTGTGCTGGTACAACGGCACGGCGGTCGAGCAGCGCCAGTTTACGCTGCTGCCGCTGCGCAGCTACCTGCCGCAGCTCAAGCGCCTGCGCGACGACGACCGTTACGAGCGCATGAGTGACAACGTCGTGTACCTGACCAAGGACACCCATACCGACTACATCGACCGCGATATCGTCTATTCGATCTTGGACAAGCATCCCAAGCGTGCCCGCGCCTGGTGGTTTGTGAATGTCGAGACCATGGACGAACCGCATACCTTTGCCTATTCGGTCGAGACGTTCGGCACCGACTACGTGTTCCGTGTGCATCTGTACCTGGGCTACAAGATCAACCAGCGCGTCAATGCCTACCTGCGTCAGGTTGTTCAGGACCTGGCTGCCACCGGCGAGCTGCCGCCGCAGACGCATGACTACTCGGTCTACAAGGATCCGGGTAACATCGGCACGTTCAAGTTCGTCCTGATTCGTAAGCTTCTGGCGCCTGAAAGCGATGTGGAGCCGAGCGAGCGTACGGCCATCACGCTCAAGTACATCATTCGCCGCGCCGCCGGCACGCCCGCGCGTTGGTACGGCCTGGAGAACTCCAACGTGAGCTTTGAGTACGTGCCGCTGTTCACCAAGTTCAAGGCCGTGAACAAGATGCAGCGCCTGGCTCCCAACGAGCGGCCGTAGTCGACGCTCGAGGTTTGTCTGCGAACGGGCGGGCTTGTGTTGACGGGGATTGAGTCTTGGGAGGAAACCATGGATGCAAAGGTGCTTGACGGTTGCGATCTTGCGACCGAGCTGGTGCGTGAGGTACGCGCCGATGCTGCCGAAGATCGGTTCTTTACGAATCGGGCCAACATGGACATGGCCGACCGCGTGATTTCGATCGTGGTGACGGTGCTTGTCGCGGCGTGCGTGTGCGCACTGCTCGCGCACGTGCTGTTTGTCTAACGTCCGCAGGTTGCAAAGGCTTTACACTTGGAACCACCACAAGGGGAAACCACCACAAAGGTGCCTGTCCCCTTTGTGGTGGTTTTTGTTTTTGAGAGAGGGGCGGAACGCTGATGGACGTCCGTACGGACGGCGATATTGCCGATAGCTTTTGGTGGCGGCGCACAACGCTGACGCGCCGCACTCCTCTGTATGACGCCTGCGTATCGGTGGGGCTGCTGGTCGCGGCGACGATTGTGGGCGCGCTGCTCGACCATCCGGGTCTCGCGCCGAGCATCATGATCGTCTATGTGTTCGCCGTTCAGCTGTGCGCATTCTTTACCTGGAGTCGCCTGTATTGCTTGCTGAGCTCGGCTGCCGCCGTGGCGCTCTACAACTTCTTGTTTGTCGACCCGCGCTACTCGCTGTCGCTTATCGACCGCGGCTATCCCGGCATGTTCTTCATCATGTTCGTGGTCTCGCTTGTGTCGAGCTCGATTGCGTTGGCCCTGCGCCGCGCCTTGGCACAGGCTGCCGCCAGCGACCGCCGCACGCATATGGTGCTCGAGACCAACCGCATGCTGCAGCGGTGCGCCGATCAGCATCAGATCGTTCACGCCATGGCCACGCAGCTGGCGCGTCTTTCGGGCTGCCCTGTCGTGTGGTACAGCGCCGACGCCGAGGGCGATGACCTGCTGCCGCGCGCGACTTACACGGCCGTGGGCGATGCCGCACCGGTGCACGAACTGGCGCCGCAGATGCCGCCTCGGCTCTCGGCGTCCGCCTATGTGGGAACGCCGCTCGACGCCACGTTTGGCGGCTCGGCGTTTTATGGCATCTACCTGACGGTTCGCACGGGCGACGGCTTCGCGCGCTCGGGCGACCCCGCCTCGGTGGTGGGCGTGCTGGCTATCGTTGCCGAGCCCGACGTGCTGACGCATGAGGAGCGGACACTTGCCGATGCCATCGTGAGCGAAGGCGAGCTGGCGCTCGATCGCGCCCGCGCCATGGAGGCCCGCGAGGAGGCGGCGGTGCTTGCCAAAAATGAGCAGCTGCGCGCCAACCTGCTGCGCTCCATCTCGCACGACCTGCGCACGCCGCTCACCAGTATTTCGGGTAATGCCGATGTGCTGCTCGACCAGGGCTCGACCGGCACCGCCGTGCTCGACGCCCAAACGCGCCGCGGCCTGCTCTTGTCCATTCGCTCGGATGCGCAATGGCTCAACGCCACCGTCGAGAACCTGCTCGCCATCACCAAGCTCGAGGGCGGCGGTATGCGCCTGTCGACCACGCTCGAGCTCATGGACGATATCGTCGAGGAGGCGCTGCGCCACGTAAGTCCGGCCGTGCGTGAGCACGATCTTAAGGTAGTGCCGTGCGACGAGCCGGCGCTCGTCAACGTCGATGCGCGCCTGATGGTGCAGCTGGTGGTCAATCTGGTGAACAACGCCATCACCTATACGCCCGCGGGCTCGCATATCATGATTTCGATTAGCGTCGACGATGGACGCGTGGCGTGCTCGGTTGCCGATGATGGTCCGGGCATCGCACCCGAGGATCGCGAGCGCATCTTTGAGTCGTTCTACACCGCCAACCACGGTTTGGCCGACAGCCATCGCAGCGTGGGCCTGGGTCTTTCGCTCTGCCGCTCCATTGCGCTGGCGCATGGCGGTAGCATAGAGGTTGCCGCGGCGGACCCGCACGGCTCGGTCTTTACGATTGAGCTTCCCGTCGCCGACGTTTCGTTTGATAAGGAGTAGCGCCGTGCCGAACTCTGCCGTAAAACCGCTCATCTTGGTTGTTGAGGACGACCCCGCTGTCCGCAACCTTATCGTTGCCGCGCTCGAGACGCACGGCTTGCGCCATATGGCCGTGGAGACCGCCCATGCCGCCATCGCCGCCGCCTCGTCGCAGGCGCCGAGCATTGTGCTGCTCGATCTGGGCCTGCCCGATATGGACGGCGTCAAGGTGGTGGAGTCGGTGCGCGCATGGTCGGGAATGCCGATCATTGTGGTCTCGGCGCGCAGCGAGGACGCGGATAAGATTCGCGCGCTCGATGCCGGTGCCGACGACTATCTGACCAAGCCGTTTTCGGTCGAGGAACTGCTCGCGCGCATTCGCACGACGCTCAGGCGCCTTTCGTATGCGCAAACGGGCAGTGTTGCCTCCGAGGGCTCGTTCGATACCGGTGAGCTGCATATCGATTTTGATGCCGGCATCGCCACGATGGATGGCGAGGAACTGCATCTGACGCCGATCGAGTATAAGCTCCTGTGCCTGCTGGCGCATAACGCCGACAAGGTGCTGACACACCAGTCTATCCTGCATGAGATTTGGGGCACGGCAACTAAGAGTGACCTGGCAAGCCTGCGCGTCTTTATGGGTACGCTGCGCAAGAAGATCGAGTCCGACCCCGCGCATCCGCGCTATATCCAGACGCACGTGGGTATCGGCTATCGCCTGGTCACCCAAGGCTAGATCGCCAACCACCATCCCAATATGAGTTGCGGTGAAATACGGTCTAAATTTGCCTAATTCCAGGCAAAACAGTCCGTATTCCACCGCAACGTTGTCTATTTGCCCTTGGGCTTGCTGGCGTAGAACTTCTTCTTTTTGGACTTGCCGGCAGGGGAGGGTTTGCCGGCAAAGTTGGACTTGCCGTTGCCGCGCGGCCCCTGGTCGCCTGCCTGCGCGTGCGCGGGCGCTGCCGCGCGAGGCTTGCGGGCCTCGGGGTTGCGCAGCTCCTCGACGCGCTCGGCAATTTCCTCGGCGCTAAAGCCGACCTCTGCCATGGCGTCCTCGATGGGCAGGCGGCGCACGATATAGCAATGATGCACCTTCTGGTTGCGTGCGAAATCCTCGGGGATGGTCTGCGCCGTAATGTCCTCCAGCACCACGCCCGCACGCGCGAGCTTGCGCGTTTCGGGGCGGAAGCCGCGCAGGTTGCAACTAAAGATGGCATGGCCGCCCTGTGCGAGCAGGCGCGATACGCCGGCCAAAAGCTCAACATGGTCGCGCTGGACATCCCAGGTGCGGCGGCCCATCTTGGACGAGTTCGAGAACGTGGGCGGGTCGACAAAAATCAGATCCCAGCGGTTGCGCGTCTGGCGCTGGTCGCGAATCCAGGCGAGTACGTCGTCGCGCACAAAATGATGCTGAGGGCCCATAAAGCCGTTCTGGCGCATATTGCGCTCTGCCCAGTCCAGATAGGTGTTGGAGAGGTCGACCGTCACGGTCTCCTCGACGCCGCCGTCGGCTGCGTAGCAGGTGGCGGTGCCGGTGTAGGCAAATAGGTTGAGGAAGCGGCGCGCCTGCTTGGCGTGCTCGCGCACCAGGTTGCGCGTGACGCGATGATCCAGGAAGATGCCCACATCCAAATAGTCGTCAAAGTTGACGGCAAAGGTAAGGCCGCCCTCTTCGATGAGCGGCAGACGACGGCGCGCGATGTTGGCGCGCTCGCCCGATGCGCCTTTGCCGGCGCCCTGCTTGCCGTACTGCGAGCCGCCGCGCGAGCGCATGCGGGCCTTGGCGTGCACATGCTCGGCGGGAACATCTAGGATGCGCGGCGCGATGGCCAGAATGTCGAGCATGCGGGCCTGGGCTAGCGCGGGATCGATGGTCTTAGGCGCGGCGTACTCGGCGATGACGAGCCAGCGGCCCGGCGTCTGCGGGCAGCCCTCGTACAGGTCAATGGCGGCGGAGTAGTCGGGCAGGTCGGCATCGTAGACGCGGTAGCAGCTCACGCCCTCGCGCTTTGCCCACTTTCGACGCAGACGGGCGTTCTTGCGCAGGCGGTTGGCGAACTGCTCGGACTCCGGGATGAGCACGGGCAGCGGCTTGCCGTCGCCCAAGTCGAGCGTGGCGGTAGGTTCGGACATGGGGGTGTCGGCAGCTTCGTCCACGGCGTCCGCGGACTGTTCCTCGGCATCTACGCTGGTCGAAGCCTCAAACGCCGCGGCGGCCTGCTCGAGCGAAGGCCAGACTTCGACGGTCGCCTCCTCGTTGTTGGGCATGACGGCAATCGAGCGCTCGGGCTCGGCGTGGAGCGCGCGGGCCAGCAATCCGTCGCGGGTGAGCGCGGCGACCGGTGCCGAGGCAAGCTCGGGCGCGCGGCGCAGCTCACCGACCAGCGTCATGGCGTCGTGCATGAGC
>OLQG01001341.1_pt1 | contig 15721 bp, 7 predicted proteins | sample 1672221 | NCBI WGS metagenome assembly OLQG01 (sample SAMEA3136660, study PRJEB25190) | human gut metagenome | biome: human gut; feature: human-associated habitat; material: faeces | place: Austria | collected 2013
TCCATGGTTCACAGGCTCTTACAATTCCTCTGCCATTTTCGTTGGCAGTCAGCTCATTTGCCAGACCAAGCCCGTGAGGTCCCTGTGGAAAAACATGATACTCCACCGGAATCCCTTTTTTATAAAGTGCCTGAACAAAGAGAAGCGTATTATCCAACAGCACTGTCTGATCCTCAAAAGTATGCCAGATAAAGGTTTTGGGTGTATCTTCCGTAACCTGGAATTCCAGGGACATCTGATCTTTCAGTTCTTCATAACGATCTCCCAGAAGATTGCGGAAACTTTCTTCATGGCCAAATTCTCCGGAGGTAATTACCGGGTAATTCAGGATCATGCCGTCCGGCCGGATCATCTGGTTATCCATTTCCGTAATCTTCGCAAGTTCCTCTGTATTCCAGAATACTCCCAGGGAAGCAGCCAGATGGCCACCTGCGGAAAAACCGGATACAATGATTTTATCTTTTTCAATATGCCACTTTTCACTGTTTTTTCGAAGAAGCGCTACGGTTTTTGCCAGCTGTCGGAGAGCCACCGGATATCTGGCAGGTGCTACACTGTAACGAAGTACCACTGCATGATATCCCATTCCCATAAAACGCACGGCAATCGCCTCCGCTTCCCTATCTGAAGTCATACCATAGGCTCCACCCGGACAGATCACGATCGCAGGTCGCTTCTGTCCCAGATAAAGTTCTTCTGACTCCTGCCAGAAATAAGTTTCAATATAAGCTTCATTATAATCAGCCGTTTTATCCTCAATTACAATTTTTTCATTTATCATACCAGTTATCCTTTCTTTATCCGATATCTGTTCTACCGTGCGTAAAAATAACGCAGTCTCAGTTTTCCCGGGAAGTGCTGTTTCTTATACAGACACTGCCGGAACCGCTCTGTCATTCCACGGAGCACCCGCAGTTCATGAGGCATAAGCTCCATTCCGCCAAAACGATATTTCTGGATCAGGCCTCCTGAACGGAAATATTCCTCCTCGCGGATTCCCGGAAAGCACACTTTCACTTCTTCAAAGAGCGCTGTCGGATCTGTCAGATCACCCTTTACACCACCGATGGCAAAAAGATTCTCTATTTCATCTACATACCATTCTACCAGCTGCCCTTTCGCAGCATATTTCTTTTTCAGATTTTTCCGCATTTTTATTCTGGCCGCTCTCTGCAGTTCCAGAATAAGATACAGAAGAAACAGCCCATATAAAACCAGGACGATCACACCCGGAACTGTTTTCCAGGTATGCTTCTCGATTACCTTGGTTTCAGACTTTCCTGTTCCGTTTCCGGTACCCTGATCTGTTGTATCCGCACCGTTTTCATCACGAACTGTGTTGACACGATAAGAAGGCTTCCCTTCAACCAGCTGATCTGTATAAGTCTCTGTGTACAGTCCCGGCACAACTTCTACCGGCATCCAGCCAAGACCTGCAATATAAACCTCTGCCCAGGCATGTGCATTCTTTGTGGTAAGTATGACCTCCTTTTCGCCTGCATCGGAAGCTGCCTGTGCATCCATATCAGACAAGTGATAACCCTCTGTGTATCTGGCCGGATACCCGGCTGCCCTGTAGGCCATAACTGCTGCCGTAGCAAAGGCAACGGCGTTTCCCTCTTTCTGACCATCCAGAATCCAGTTTACCATATCTTCGTTTTCCGGCATATCCTGTGGAATATCTGTATATCGTATATGATTTCTCAGAGCCTGACGGATCTGCGTTGTCAGTTCGTCGAAATCCATCTCTTCCGGATCCTGATCCTCTGCAAAAAATTCCGCCAGGATCCTTTCTTTCAGCTCATCACTGATATCTGTATAAGAATCCAGGACAAATGAATGATAAACATTTTCTGCTTTTACGTAACTTTCCTGTCTGCTGTCAGACGGATTTTCAAGCCAGTTTCCGGGAATCATACTATCTGCAGTTGCCTCTCCTTCTGATACCTGGAACTGATATCTGCGTGCACCAAAAAAGCTTCTGGATTCCACATTCCAGTCTTTGTGCTCCACACCGTTCTCCCACGCTTCTGCTACAGCCGGCAGATATACATATTTCCGGTATGCGCCTGTATTTTCGACGGACACCTGCATATAACCGGAGTTATTTCCGGAAGCCTGAGCATTCAGTTTATCGTAGACCGCAAACTGGCTCAGCGGCGAAAAACTGTTCTGCTTCAGCCAGCGCAGCATACCCTCATATTCTCCTTCGTATGAAGAGTACGGAATCCCATTCCACTGCATGCCATCATAAGAACCTCCTACGAATCCACGAAGATACAACTCCTGTGGCTGGTTCATTGTAAGCTTCAGTGTTTCTTCCTCCCGGTCAAGAAGTTCCGCTTCTTTTCTCAGATCTCCCTGCGGAAGTGAATCTTCACCATAACGGAATTTCTCAACATCTGCGGAGATTTTCTGCTTCCACTGTTCCAGCTTTACGGATTTCTGATATCCTCCTGTAAGAAAACTTACAACGCCCACAACTACAGCGATCAATGCGATCGCAGAAATTCCCCTCAGGCCAAAATTCTGTCCTCTGGTACTGTATACAATAAAAACGCCAAAAAATCCTGCCAGCGATAAAAGAACCGCCAGCCACATACTGCTGCTTCCAAGAATCAGGCCACATGCAGCAGATGGTATCATAAAAATCATAATTCCATAGATGTTATTCTTTTTAACCTGGGAAAACAGAAACGAAACTACTGCTTCCGCAAACAAAGCCCACAGGATCACGGAGCCAATCCCTGCATTGCTTCCCACCGCAAACAGCGTTGCTTCCGTTCCGAAACGGGAATTCCACATTCCCAGAAAACAGTCTGCAAGATAAAAGATTCCCTGCGTAGTGACCGTAATTGTTACCAGAAAAAGTGCGATCCCGGAAACATATAATATTGTCTTCATTCTCCCTGCCGCTTTTTCCGATCTTTCAGTGATACAGTACAGTACTGTCACCACTGCACCAACAAAAAAAGCAGCAGCCAGACACCACACAGAATAACTGAAGTCCCTCAGAAAAAGCAGGATTCCTGCCAGCACAAGAAAAATCAGTACCGGTTCCGATATTCTGTTTTTTTTCTCTTCTGTCTCATTGAGAACAAAAATCTCATTTTTTTTCATGCTCATCTTCTCTTCCCCGGCTATATTACAATGTTATATGCTTTTTTCTGGTAAGTTTCTGCATCCACAGGGATGACGGAATATCCCTCTGTTGCCATATATTCTTTTCCGTCGTCCTGGTTTACCTGAATGATCGTAAGATCAAGTTCTCTGGAAAGCTGTCGTGCTGCGCTTTCTTCATATTCCGGTGTAATATAAATGATCTTGGTATATTTGCGCCGGATATCTGTCTGAAGAAAACGATACAGAGAGTCCCTGCCATTCTTCTCATGAACAGGACGGCACAGAAGATTCAGCACCATTTGTTCACAGGTTGCCAGAGAATAAACCGGAAAATCCTGCAGTTCTCCGGCCGCACAGCCAACATTATGCTCCAGATTCCGCTCTACCATACTCCGGCTCAGAGCAGACGTAAAAGCAAGGACTGCATCATTGCGCTGATTGGAAATTTCGTTTTCCCCGAAAATTGCCATTACATTATATAAGACCAGAATATTATAATTGGCCGGATAGCCAAACTCCCGCACAACCAGAGTATCGATCTTGGAAGACAGTTTCCAGTGAATGCTTCCCAGCGAATCACCTTTTTCATATTCCCGGAGCCCTGACACTTCGCTTACATCCTGCCCTTTTCGGTTCTGGTCATAAAGCTCTCCGGATATGATCGTTTCAGGCCGCCGCAGAAGCTGTGTATTTAACTGCAGCTGCGCCGGATACACCAGCACTTCCTTCTGTGATGCGCCTGGTCTGGTCCAGCAGAAGATCCCCAGGTGATCATAGCATTTCACATGTAACACCGTGATCCTGACACATCCACAGTTTTCCATTTTGATCAGGTGCTGAAACTGCGCGTTTTTCTTTTCGGAAGCACATAGGATCACTGTCTGCGTTTTTTCTTCTCCATACATCGTGTTTTTAATCTGAATTTTCAGCTGGATCCTTCCAAGAGGGCCCCTGTTTTTTTTGCTTATCCGGATTTCCAGGGGAATCTCCTGTCCAACATGACAGGAAGATTTTACACTATATTCCATTTTAAATCCATTTAAGCTTACCAGTTCGATCACAAAAGAGAGGACCGGCACAACAACCAGACACAGAAGAACCGTAAGTGCTTCACTTCGGTTGGATATGATATAAATTAGCAGGGCAGCCACCATTGCCGCCCCGTACCAGATTCGATATCTACGCATATTATTTCTGCTTCCTTCCAAATGCAGGACCTGGAACCTCTTTAAGAACCTGGCTCAGTACATCATGTGCTGTGATGCCCTCGATCTTTGCCTGCGGTTTCATAACCAGACGATGTGCACATACATCCTCAAAAATCTCACGTACATCATCCGGAACAACATAATCTCTCTCCCGCAGCACAGCACGGGCACGGGCCAGCTGCGCCAGTGCCGCCGCGCCTCGTGGACTGACACCAAGCTCTACCATGGAATGCTCTCTTGTTGCAGCACAGAGATCAGAAATATAATAAAGGATTTCATCTACGATCCGAATAGAATACAAGTATCCCTGGATTTCCTTTACATCATCCAGATTCATTCTCGTTTTCACCAGATCCATATCGCCACTGCCTCTTCTGCTTTTCAGAATCTGTACCTGACTGTCTCTCTCCGGATAACCAATGCTTAAACGCACCATGAAACGGTCCATCTGAGATTCCGGCAGTGCCTGAGTTCCGGCAGTTCCGTAGTGATTCTGTGTGGCAATACAGATAAATGGCTTCGGAAGCACATGGGTAATACCATCTACAGTAACACTGCCTTCCTCCATGACCTCAAGAAGAGCTGCCTGGGTTTTCGGAGAAGTACGGTTGATCTCATCACCAAGAAGCAGATGACAGTCTGCAGCTCCTGGTTTATATTCCAGTTCACCGGTGTTTTTATTGTATACACTGAATCCGGTAATATCGGAAGGCATGGTATCCGGTGTAAACTGGATACGTTTGTAAGAAAGCCCAAGTGCTCTTGAAAAAGCAAGGGCAAGGGTTGTCTTTCCTACTCCCGGCGCATCTTCAAGAAGGATATGACCACCTGCGTAAATAGCCATCAGTACCTTTTCTATGATCTCATCCTTTCCGATAAATACCTTTTTGATTTCTTTCATTACCTGCTCTGACTGTTCTATGATCATGATTCCCTCTCCTTGGCTTCTTCTGTTAATTTTCCGCTTTCTGCCCGCTGTACCGCAGTGATGCTTTCTTCCGTCTGTTCACTTTGTTCTGTCTGTTCCTGAGATGTTTCCTCCGATGATCCATCAGAAATATTTTCATCGGTTGATGGCTCCGGCTCCTCTGTTGTTCCCGGATCTTCCGGCTCCTCTGGTTTTTCCGGTTCTTCTTCCGGTATTTCTTCCGGCTGTGGATTTTCCGGAACTTCCTCGATCACTCCCGGTGTCTCCTGTTCCTCTGTTGTTCCTGCTGCTTCCACTGTATCAGCACTTCCATCCCCGGGCACCGTGATCTCGATCTCGGAAATAGCTGCTGCCTGACGTGCTTTTGCACCATCAGAAAAGGAGTCCAGGATCCGGTATGCTTCATCTTTTCCGAGGATTCCGGTAAGTGTTTCCAGATATGTCTTATAAATGCTGTCACCGTCTTCCTGGCTGTCAGGCACAAGGATCTGATAATCTTCCGCCATACTGCTGGTGGAAAAAGCTCCAAATACCGGCGGCTGTGTTGCCTGAAGCCAGAGTTTATGCATCGCAGTGCATCCGTCAAAAGCAGACGCTCCGATCTGATTCAGACTGCCTGTCAGTATGACATTCTGCACAAAATTACCTTTCGCATCCAATACCTGGTCAGACATCGCACTGCATCCGTAAAAAGCCCTGTCTCCAATCTGTTCCAGATTGGCATATCTTCCCAGATTCCAGCTTGTAGAGGTGCTTAAAGATGCACAGCCTGCATACGCCTCCTCACCGATCCGCTTCAGACCGTTAAACGCAGCAGCCGTACCACCTGTACGGATCAGTTTCGTACAGTCTTTGAAACAATATTTCGGATATTCTTCGATAGCTCCATAAAAACTTACATACTGGATATTATCACAGTCCATGAAGCAGCCCTCTCCCACATGGGTCACTTTTGCGGGAACTGCCGGCTGTTTCAGGGTATCGCAGTTGGCAAAGGCATAAGCCCCGATATAAGTCAGAGAACTCATCTGAGAGGTCAGAAGTACCTTCAGGCTGACACAGTCACGGAAAGCACCATCTTCGATCACCTGCAGGGAACCTCTCGCAACAACTGTATATGCAACCGCAGCAAGAGAAGTACAGCCTGCGAAACATTCCTCACCATAGACATTTATCGCTGCACGGATCTCAATCTGCGACTCCCTGGCCAGTGACGTACAGTTTTTAAATGCGCGGGTACCGATACGTGGGATCTGAGCGCCTGTATTGCCAAGGCTTAACGTCACAAGGCTGGTACAGTCCATAAAGGTCTCATCGCCCCATTCTGTAATATTTCCAAGAAGTCTCACCAGCTGCAGACCGGTACAGCCCTTGAAGCAACGGTCACCCAGCGCAACATTGGTTCCCTCTGCAGTATAAAATGCTGTTATTTTATCGCATCCTTCAAACGCATCCTCCGCAATACCCACGGTATCTTCCGGAAGCACATATTCTCCACTTAATTCTGTGGATGCTTTTTTCAGGACATGGCCTTCTTCTGTATTTTCAAAAAGTACTCCCCTGATGATCTCCTGTTTCTCATTGATCTCACCCAGAACCTGAGCAGTTGTACCCTCGCCGTAAACCGGATCAAGCACTGGCTGATATGCATTCAGATAAGTTTCCACCATCTCCGGTTTTACCCAGATATGAAGAAATTTCGGCAGTTCTTCCCGCTCTCCGAATATATTTTCACCCAGAGCGGTTACATGGTCTGCTTTGGTCTGCAGGATGGAAAGGTTCTCACAGCCTTCAAAGCAATAATCCGGGATCTGTTCCAGGTTTTCCGGAAGCCTTACGGTTGTCAGCCTTATACAGTTCTCAAAAGTACTTGCTCCCATAACTTCCAGGGTAGTCTGTTCACTGAAATCCATTGTTTCAAGGCTTGTGCACATACCGAAAGCACGCACGCCAATTCCCTGCAGTGTTCCACTCCTTGTCATGGAATCCTGGAATACGACATCCGTCAGTGTACGACAGCCATAAAAACAGTACCGGCTGATTCCCTGAAGCGTTCCGTCCAGCACCACCCTTTTTAACATGGTGCAGTTCTCGAAACAGCTTTCTCCCATGCTGCTTAAAGTTTCCGGAAGAACCACCTCTGTAAGGCCGGAACAGCCGTAAAAAGCACTGTTACCTATCACTTCTACAGATGAAAAAATATCTGTCTTCATCATACTTCCACATCCGTAAAAAGCTTCATCTCCGATCTCCACAACACCTGGCGCAGTAACTGACTCCAGAGCAGTACAGTTATAAAAGGCACCCTTTCCAATCTTTTTCACACTATTTTCCACAATGATCTTCGGTGCATTGACACAGTTACGAAATGCATAGTCTCCGATTTCTGTAAGATTAAGACAGCCGGTAAAGTCATAATAGAACTCTCCTTTGCAGTTTTCAAAACAGGAATCTCCGATTTTCTGAAGTGCCATATCATCCTGTATATGAAATCCGTTGGGAAAATCACAGTCCTTCATTGCATTCTTATAAAGAACAGTCGTATTCATCCATATTTTTACATGTTCTGTATAATCTGTCGGCACATTGAGAAGTGTCCATCCATCTGCAGTACTTCCATACAGGATTCCGTCATCCCATCCAAAACCTGTAAATTCATCTCCAGCTGTCAGGATCTCCACATCGGATGACGCACCGTAGGTTTCCTTCTTAAAAAGTGTTTTATTTTCAGATGCAACCATTTCCAGGCTGTTAAGATTCCCAAGGAAATCCTCTCCTGCCGTTTCTACGGATTCCGGGATCAGAAGAATTTCCAGATCATCGCATCCATAAAGGGCGCCTGATGCAATTTCCACCGTTCCCTCCTTGATCCGAAATGCGGTCCTGTCGGTCTGATAAACCCACACCAGACGATAGGCGATATTTCCCTCTGTAAAAATCTGCTGATACTTCGCTCCATCCTCATAGATATAGCTGCTGTTCTCTGTATATAACAGTGCCCTGGCAGTTCCCTCTCCGTAAATAGGATCAAGAATGCTGCCCCAGGATTCCAGCATACGTTCATAATCCTCACCCGGCACATAAATCTTCAGATCCAGATTTACTTTATCAGTACCGGAAGTACCGAAAATATGGTCTGTGATCTTCAGATCCGGATTCTGCACGGTAACCGAAACCACACGGCCTGAAAGCACCATACTGTTTTCTTTCAGTTCTTCAACATTTTCTCCCAGAATGATATCCGTAAGGAAACCACAGTCCGCAAAAACTCCTGCTCCGACTGATCTCACATTTTCCGGTACTGTATATTCTCCATGTGTCTTCTGCGGAATAGCTGCCAGAACCCCATCTCCGTTCTTTTCAAGCAAAATTGAATGTTCACTGTCATATGTATAAAGATCCTTCTGTCCGTTTTCTGTTTCAAACACAAGATTGCCGCATTCTTTTCCAAAAGCGAACATATAATTCTTGCAGATCAGATCGTACCGGGAATCCGCAACCTTTATGGTTCCTGAAAAACCGGTTTCCCCCTTCAGCACAGGTGGATTTTCGCCTTTAAATGTGACAACAGCATCTTTTGACAGGCCATCGAAACATCCCTTTCCCAGTATTGTGACGGTTGCCGGGATTTCCACATTTTTTCTTCCTGCCGGAACTGACAACAGTGTTTTTCCGTCCCTGCTGTAAAGAATACCATCAGAAATACTGAGATCCACATGGAGTTCATCTCCGTCTGCCACCTGATACTCCTGCAAATCCGGCAGATTCTCACTGATTGAGGAGATATCCATTTCCTGTACACCCTGTGTAATGGCAAATGTTTTCACGGATGTGTTTTTCTCATTTAACTTTACTTTGGTAACTCCCATGGGAACTGTCAGCACAGAATCTGTACCTGTGTACTTTTCCAGGACCTGATCTGCTGTATACTGCACTGTTCCTTCATTCTCTGTCACACGGCGGATCTTATATCCATCCGGAACCTCGCTGATATAATCCACCACATTTCTGGTTAAATAATCCCAGTTTGCGACAGGATAATAGAGGTACGCTCTTTCTGTATCCATCAGGGTATTGGAAGATGTCCACCGGAATCCCTGGAGCATATTTGTAAGATAACCATCTTTATTCTCAAGAAATACAATATTTTTGTAGTTGGCACTGATATTCTGCGCTTCATCGCTGTGAAAAGCTGTTTGGATCGCAGGATCTCCCAAGACCGCAATATACCGCTTATGTACCTCCACAAGATCTACATACTTTCCCTTCTTGGCATAATTATATGGAACTTCTGTATATTTCTTCAGAGCACTGTAAAACTCCTCTCCTTTGCTGTTTTCGAGCATTGTTCCCGGAAAATTCTGGGAATAGATCTTATTATCATTGGAATAGCTTACCATATAATTGAGTACCAGATTACTTTTCAATACGGTATAATATGCGCTTGCAGACATTCCTCTGTAAGAAAATGTAGCAAACCGTCCTCCTGCCTCAACCGTGGGAAGCGTTACACTATATCCGTCAGGGCCTCCATAATTCAGAACTTTTTCTTTTGTTTTGCCGTCTTTTTTAAAGGTTGCTGTAACTATGCCGTCTTCTGCCTGATAAGTTTCTCCGAAAGTATAATATTCTTTTGTAATTTCCGCACTCAGCTTAACAAGTTCTCCATCTTCCGTTATTACTGTATCTTTATCCGTCTTCCACGGATTTGGAGTTGGCGTTGGCGTCGCAGGCACTGGTGTTGGTGTCTCAGGAGCCTGTGTTGGCGTTGGTGTCGCAGGTATGGGAGTGGGCTCTGCTGGAGTTGGTTCTGCCGGAGCCTGTGTTGGCGTTGGCGTTGCCGCAGGCGTTGGTGTTGAAACCGGCGCACTGGTGGGAGCTGGCGTTACCGTGGAAGTTCCTCCGGTACCTAGAGTCGGTGTAGGAGTACCTGTAACTTTGGTCTGTGAGTTTCCTCCACCACTGCCGTTTCCATCGGAGCCGTTTCCATTCCCTGCCTTGTTTACAAAACTGCCATTTCCGTTGGCGCCATTACTGTTCTGGATCGTTTTCTCTGTGTTATCTGTATTATCGGCCTGAGAAAGTTCCACACCATTTGCAGCATTTTCATTATTCTGTGAATCTGCGGAATCATCTTGTTTCTGATCATTTGCACTATCTGCGATCCCAAAACTGCTGTTGTCCTTCAAATCTCCATTTTCCTGCTTTTTCAGCTGAAGTACCTGAAGATCGTCTCCGCTGGTTTTTTGCTTATCCTTTACATTATCACCGGCAATGTCTGTTTCTTCTCCATCACCGGCCACATAATCATATTCTTCTGATTTATAATTATTTTCGAATTTTTCGAATTTACCGGGGTTGAATACCGAATCCAGTTTTGATCCATTTACCAAAGCAGCTGCGGCAACTCCAATAACCGTAGCTCCTGTTACAGCCGTTAACGTTTTCTTTTTTGTTATTTTTTTCATTTAATGGCTCCTTACTGCCCAAAGCTGTTCCCCGATGATCCTGCGTACTTCATCGTAATCTACCGGTTTGCTGATATGGCCATTCATGCCGGATTCCAGAGATTTTCTCCGGTCTTCCAGAAAAGCGTTGGCTGACATGGCAAGGATCGGAAGATCGGAATCTTCCCGTTTCATCTTCCGGATCACCCTGGTCGCTTCCCATCCGTCCATCTTCGGCATCTGGATATCCATGAGGATCACATCAAAAGTATATGGCCTACTTTCTTTAAACATTTTTACAACTTCCGCGCCATCGCAGGCTCTTGTAAGAACTGCACCTTCCATGGCCAGGATCTCCATTGCGATCTCTGCATTGATATCATTATCTTCCGCAAGAAGGATCCGGACTCCTTTCAGTGTGAATGCTTCTATCGCACGTGTCTTCGCAGGATCTTCCGCTTCCGTTATCTCCGTGCCCTCATTCTGTTCCTGCACTTCTGCTATCGGCAGGAAAAGATATACACTGAACTCGGTTCCCTTTCCCTCTTCACTTTCTACCAGAATCTGCCCGTTCATCAGACGTACCATACTGTCTGCAATGGCCATTCCAAGACCACTTCCACCATAGTTATGTGCCGTAGATGCATCCTCCTGCTCAAACGGCCGGAAGATCTTGCTGAGGAAGTCTTCTTTGATTCCCTTTCCCGTATCACTGACACGGATCATAAAATGAAGATCATTTCCAATCCGGTCCATCTGCCGAAACAGAACCTCTACCGTTCCTCCAGGCGGAGTAAATTTATTGGCATTGGAAATGAAATTGATAATAACCTGACTGAGACGCATCTCATCACCAATCACGTATTTTACATCAAAATCCTGCATCTCGATCTTCCAGTTGATACCCTTGGCTTCTGCAGTACTGCGGAACATGGAATCCAGTTTATCAACCAGCTGTTCCAGCGAAAAGGGAATTTCTTCCAGCTGAACCTTGCCGCTTTCGATTCGGGACATATCCAGGATATCGTTGATCAGAGTCAGAAGAAAATGTGACAGATTTTCTGTTTTTGCAAGATATTCCTCTGCCGCTGCCGGCTGATTTAAATGGGTTTTCAGAAGGCTCAGCATACCCAGGATTCCATTCATCGGTGTACGGATTTCGTGAGACATCTGAGAGAGGAAGTCCGTCTTGGACTGACTTTCCTTTTGGGCAGTAATAAGTTCCCGTTCCATTTCCTGGCGTTTTTCATATTCTTCTGTAATATCCGAAAGAATCAGAAGATAACCGCCATCCTTTTCACAGTACAGGATCTGTATCTGTCCACGCCGCAGTTCTTTCTCTCCGCTTCTGTGATAATTCACTTCACTGGAAAATTCCTGTTCTTTATTCCAGGCATTCAGCTGTTTTGCAATCTCTCTGGCTTCTTTTCGTACAATGAGACCTGTCATAAGTTCTGTATCCGTTTTCAGATCATCCGGTCGGATTCCGGTTACCAGCTCCAGATTCGGTGTCGCGTACAGCACCTTTCTGTTCTTCTCACTGACAAAAACAGAAGCTGTCTTCCGGTTGTTTTCGAAAGAGCTGTAAAATTTCTTTCCACCCCTCAGTTCTTCTCTGGCCTTTCTCGCCGCCTTCTTTTCTCTTCGGTAGAGATTCCAGAAAACAGCTGCCAGGATCATCACGCCCCACAGTACGATCATATAGATCAGATTGTTTTCAGTGTATTCCAGTATTGTTCTCATACAGTTTCTGCCCCGCCTCTTTTTCACTTTTATTGTTTTTTAAAATAAACCTATTTTGTACAATTATACTCTTCTCTAATATAAAAAGCAAAAAAAACAGGCACAAAATCGACATTATTTTTCTCTTCGTCGATTCTTCGCCTGTTTTTGGATCAAGCGGATATTCGCAATCCGCTTCGCTACGTAGCTCTACACCAAATAACTGCTCCGCAGTTTATCAGGAGGAGCTTGCACTCCTCCTGATACAAGCAAGTCCCCACCCACTGCTTATTGCTTTTCGCAACCCCGCAGGGGACTTACTTGATTTGGTTAAATGAGTTATTCTGAATATTATTTCATTGCATCTCTGATCGCGGCAAGCAGTTCATCATACTCCTCATAGGCCGGAATTTCCGGATGATCTGCACGAATCTGCTCTGTACTGCGGAAAAGAAATCCCGCTTTACTTGCCTGGATCATTCCAAGATCATTGTAGGAATCTCCGCTCGCAATGGTGTCAAATCCCATAGACTGCAGTGCTTTTACAGTCGTAAGCTTGGATTTCTCACAGCGCATCTTAAATCCTGTGATCTCTCCGTTCTCTGCCACTTCCAGAGTGTTACAGAAAAGTGTGGGACGGCCAAGTTTCTCCATCAGGGGAGTTGCAAACTGTGTAAAAGTATCACTGATCAGGATCACCTGGGAAAAAGATCTCAGCTCATCCAGGAATTCCTTTGCTCCCGGGAGAGGATCGATCTTTGCGATGGTCTCCTGGATCTCTTTCAGACCAAGGCCATGCTCTTTCAGGATGCCAAGTCGCCAGTTCATCAGTTTATCGTAATCCGGCTCATCACGGGTTGTTCTCTTAAGCTCCGGGATTCCGCTTGCCTCTGCAAATGCGATCCAGATTTCCGGTACCAGTACACCTTCTACGTCCAGACATGTAATATACATTTTCATATCCTCCTCTTCATCCAGCTGATCGCTGGTATTTCACAGAGCCTGATCTATGTCTTATCCACATTACATATACACAACGTATATATGCATAGCCATCAGAACTCTTTATTCTTTTATCGCTTTACTTTGATATATTACCATATAGTTTCCGGGTCTGTAAACAGTTTTCTGGCGGACCATGACATTTTTCTGTCACAGTCCGCCGGACTTTTTATCTGTTTTATTTTTTCTTTTTCTCTGCTTCGTAAATCTTCAGTTCTTTCAGTGCTTTTTCCCCAAGAGGATATAACATGAAAATATTAAAGATCGTCATCAGACCAATTCCCACATCTCCCAGATCCCACACAAATGTATAGGCTGCGATCCCGCCGATAAACAGCATCACAAGGGCCAGTACTTTATACCCTGTCTGGGATGCCCAGTTGTCACCGAAAAGATAGGCCACATTGCCTCTTGCATAAAACAGGATTCCCAGGAATGTGGAAAAGCTGAACATAAAAAGCGTTGCCGCAATAAAGATCACTCCAAACTGTCCCAGGTGATAATGCATGGCTGTCTGAAGAAGTTCCATTCCGGCAAGTCCCTGGACCAGACCTTCCGGGGCCAGAAGCATGATCATAGCTGTACAGCTGCAGATCACGATCGTATCCACAAATACACCCAGGGCCTGGACAAATCCGGCTTTTACCGGACTGTCACATTCTGCTGCCGCTGCTGCACAGGGAGCGGAGCCGCTTCCCGCCTCATTGGAAAAAAGGCCTCTTTTTACTCCGTTCATCAGCACGACGCCAAATCCGCCGGCAACAGCCTGACGAAATCCGAAAGCTTCTTCAAAGATCCGTTTAAATACTCCCGGCATACTTCCAAGATTTGTAAATATAATAAACAGCGTGATCACAAAATAAAGCACTGCCATTACCGGCACCAGAAGATCCAGAACTTTAACCGTTGCATTCTTCCGAAGCACGATCACAGCTGCGATCACTACCAGCACGATGGTAGTATACAGCGGCGGAATATCAAAAGCATTTTTGAAAGACGCCGTGACGGAATTGCTGATAACCTGACTGATCCCACACCAGCAGATCAGGCCGGAAATGGCAAACAGAACGGAAAGCAGAACCTTTTTTCGTTTTCTGCCCTGTTTTTCTTCCCAGTAACGGTGGATATAGTAGGCAGGACCGCCCCTGTAGCCACCATAAAGAGGATCCTTTTCTTTATAGAGCTGTGCCAGGGTTGCTTCGATAAAAGCAGTGGAGGAACCGATCAACGCCGTGATCCACATCCAGAATACCGCTCCTGCACCTCCTGCCGAGATCGCAGCTACCACACCGACCAGGTTTCCCATTCCCACACGGGTAGCTGTAGATACGATCAGCGTCTGAAATGCTGAAAGATTATTTTTGTCACTTTTCTTTTCTGACAGGGCTCGTACCATATCCGGAAAAAGACGGATCGGCAGAAGCTTTGTCCGGATGGTAAAATAAATACCGGTCGGAATCAGAAGCAGGATCAGAAGCGAGATCCCCAGCGTACTTCCTCCCGGAAGCGGGATCGTTATCAGATCTCCCCACAGAAATGTATAGACCTTTTCAATCATTGTTACTATCATGTTACTGTTTCCTTTCCCCAATCACCCCATGTGATCGTTTTGTTCTCTTTTTCTGCCCGTTGTTTGTATTTATTTCTGCAACGTTTTAAACGGGCAAAGCGTATCTCTCATTATAGTAGCTTTCTGTTTGTATGTAAAGAAAAATCCCGAATCTTTCGATCCGGAATTTTTTTGTATTGGTAACTTTTCTGTTATTCGACAGATTTCTGGTATCTGTCTGTTTTTATGAGCATAGCTGCATTTTACTCTCAGCCAGCCAGGTGGAACATCTCGATCAGGAATATCCAACTCATTCCATAGTATGTTATCACGGCTACAAGGTCATTCACCGTAGTGATCAGAGGACCTGAGGCTACTGCCGGGTCCACACCAACCTTTTTGAAAAACAGCGGTATGCAGGTTCCCACTGCACTGGATACCAGCATGGCCACCAGCAGGGATAATCCGATACAGCCGGATACCGCATAGGCAAATACGAGTGTTTTTCCTTTGAATAAGAAAATATACAATCCGATCAGTACAAAAGACAGAATACCGAGCAGACCACCGTTGCAAAGACCGATCCGCATTTCCTTCAGCACAAGCTCTGCTTTCTGTCTGCCTGTCAGTGTCTCATCCATCAGTACACGGATGGTTACAGCCAGGGACTGGGTTCCAACATTTCCTGCCATATCCAGGATCAGAGACTGGAAACACATGATGATTGGCAGACAGGTAACTA
>OLQG01001351.1_pt1 | contig 15604 bp, 18 predicted proteins | sample 1672221 | NCBI WGS metagenome assembly OLQG01 (sample SAMEA3136660, study PRJEB25190) | human gut metagenome | biome: human gut; feature: human-associated habitat; material: faeces | place: Austria | collected 2013
AGAAATCGGCAATGTCATCCTTCAGGCATCAAAAAATATAAATGTAGTTGACGATGGCATCCCGCAAATTGCCTAAAAGGAGGTGAGAAAAATGAGTGGAGACACCGAATTCTGAAACACAACAAAGCCACGTATACAACATTTACAGCCCGGCAATTCTTTTGCCGGGCTTATTTTTACGTTTTTCGCTATTGCAAAAATCCCGCATATTAAAATCGTAAAAATATATTTAAAACTAAAACAAAGAAAAGGAGACTTAAAAAATGAGTAAAAGCAAATGGATTTACAAAAACCTCAAAAGTCCGGAATTCAACGTACTTGCAGAAAAGTTTGGTGTACATCCGGCCATCATTAAGATTCTCGCTGACCGTGGCGTGCAGGGAGAGGACGCTGTAAGGGAATACCTGGAAGCAGATATTGCAACCGTTTCTGACGGTTCAGAACTGACGGATATGCATCGCGGCGTTAATATTGTCTACGACGCAGTGCAGGCAGGAAAATATATCCGCATCATGGGTGACTATGACGTGGATGGCGTCTCCAGTACATATATCCTCTACAAAGGTCTGACCGGACTTGGTGCCAAATGCGATAAGTTCATACCGCATCGTATTACAGATGGTTATGGTCTTCATGAACCGGCAATTCGTGATGCGTATGAAGCTGGCGTACAGGTTATCCTGACCTGCGATAATGGTATCGCTGCTGCGAATGAAATTAAGCTGGCAAAAGAGCTCGGAATGACAGTGGTAGTTACTGACCACCATGAAGTTCCTTACGAAGTAAGGGACACATGCTGTTCTGACGAAGACGTTAAGTCTGAGGAAGAACAGCATGAAGCTCCTTGTAATGAAGATGAAGCCGGAACTCGCCACTACATCATCCCTGACGCCGACGCGGTCATTGACCCGAAACGTCCAGAAGATGACGGTGTTTTTAAAGAAATTTGCGGCGCAGTCGTTGCCTGGAAATTTATGGGCTGTCTGTATAAGAAATTCGGAAAAGAACAGGAATTTAAAAATTCCGATTTTCTGGAAGTCGCATCACTCGGCACTGTCTGCGATGTAATGGAATTACAGCATGATAATCGTGCAATCGTTAAAGAAGGGCTTAAAAAAATGCAGAACACTTCAAATATTGGCCTGCAGGCACTGCTTGAAGTTCTTGGACTGAAGGATAAGACACTGACTTCTTACGATTACGGTTTTAAGATTGGCCCGTGCATTAACGCCGAGGGCAGACTTGATACCGCAAACGAGGCATTTGAGCTGCTGGTTGAGACTGATTATGATACCGCAATCAAACGTGCAGAGCAGATGCGAGACCTGAACGTAGAACGTCAGAACCTTACAAAAGAAGGTATGGAAGAGGCGTTCAAAATCATTGATGCAGAAATGCAGGATGACAAGGTTTTGGTTGTCTACCTTCCGGAAGCACATGAAAGTATCGCCGGAATCATTGCCGGTAAAATAAGAGAGCGGTATTGCAAGCCTGCTTTCGTTCTTACAAAAGGTGACGGTGATTTTCTGAAGGGCTCTGGCCGCTCCATTGAAGCATATTCAATGTATGAAAAACTGGTGGAAGTAAAAGACCTGATGCTTGGTTTTGGCGGTCACCCAATGGCTGCTGGATTATCTTTGAAAGAAGAGAATCTGGGAAAATTCCGTCAGGAACTTAACGCCCGCAGCGGGCTGACCGATGCGGACTTTATCCCGAAGGTCATGATTGACGTGATTCTTCCGGTTGATTTTCTGACACAGAATTTCATCAGACAGCTTGAAATCCTTGAACCGTTTGGTAAGGGGAATGAAAAACCGGTATTTGCCCAGAGTAGCGTGAAAGCAAATCGTGCTGAGATTATCGGTAAGAACAAAAATGTTCTTAAGATTACATTCAACAGCCGAAACTGCAAGAGCGGTATATGTTTTCATGATATTGAGACGAAAGAACAGTTTTTGAATCAGAATGGAAAACTGTACGACTTCAAGATGCTGTATTACCCAACACTCAATGAGTGGAATGGCGTGACCAGCATTCAGGCGAATGTTCAGGATATCTGTTAATTTTAGATTGATACCGGCGGCGAAGCCGCCGGAGAAAGGAAAAAATAATGAGAAAAGAAACAAAAACCACTGAACTTGCAAGTACTGATAGAAAAATCCAGGACTGCAAACTGCTTCCATTTTTAATTGAGTTTTTCTTTGGAGTGGAGGTAATCTTTGCAACACGTTTACGCGCTACCTGGATGGTTGCTTACAAAAACAGTAACGGAGACATGTACAGCGTGTATTGGCAGTTCAGCCTAAAAGACCCTTGGTTGCTTCCTAAATATGACCCTAATTTTTGTAGTGGTCCACTATATGGATGGCTGTTCTTTTACTTCGGAAGAGAGAAAGAAAAATCCACAAATTGATAACTCGATAACAATATGCCGGCAGAAAATGCCGGCTTTTTCTCTTGCCTGAAAATATTGCATATTAAGATTACAAAAATCAATTGCAAAGAAAGGAGAAAAAAAATGAGAAGAGAAATGCGTGATAAAAGCGAGTCCGGAATATCTGACAAAAAAATATTCAGCTATTACCAGTACGACAGTTTTCGCGATGAAAAAATTATTGGCATTGTAATGTCCTCAAACTTAAAAGAAGCGGAAAAAACTGTGAAGGACCATTACAGGAATGCTTATCGTGGGGATTTTACCGTGAATGGATGGGAGATTAAAGAAATCGAACTTTCCGACGATGGTTGTACTGAAATTTATTACGGTGGTTAATTTTGAGCTGGCATCGAAAACGCAAACCTGAATTAGCAATCTTATCCGTGCTGCAGAAATGCAGCACTTTTTGTGTTTATTTTGCATATTGTATTTATACAAAAAAAGGAGGTGAAAAAAATAATGGAAAATAAAAAGGCAAAAACGCTTTCTGCGACCTCTACCATTCTACTTACAATCTATACTATTTTCATGGTGCTGGCGGAAGTCGGGATGTTCTCCATCTGCAATTTTGTGGCACATATGGTTAATTCCGGAGTAGATATCGCTTCAGGCGGGATTACCTCTGGTGGATGCTATGACTACACTTTGCCGGGTGCTGCAATTGGTGGTATGTTCGCAGGCCTTGGCAGTCTGGCTTGGGTTGCGGTTGCCGCGGTCATGATGTTCTGTATCATCATATGTATCATTTACATCGCGGTAACGGCAATTTCTTATATGCTACTCCGCAGAGGATTCTTTAAGGCCGATGCGTGGATGAAGATTGCTGTTTTCGGCGTAACTTTTCTTGGCTTTATCGTTTCTGCACAGCTTTCCGGATTGCAGATGCTTTGCGTTACAATCCTTCTGCTTCTGCCTATCGTCCTTTCTGTCATGGTACTGTTTGCTGAATGTCAGTGTCAGTGCTCTGAATGCAGAAAAGAGGATACAAAAATAGAGGAAAAAGAAGAGACAAAAGAAACGGGTCAATAACCCCCGCCCGAGATAAATCTCGGACGGGGCTTGTAAAAACATACATATTTTTATTCTGTATTTTTTATTAGCCCTGTTTAGATTTGTCGGAGGCGTTAACCGCAAGGTCGTGATTGATTAGCCTTAGTGTGCAGCGGAACCGGCTGCCTTGCGCAGTCAGGGATACTTCTAGTACGCTACGTTACCGGTAAAATAGGCACCCTGTGGATACTCCTCAAGTCCCAGGCTCTGCGGTATACAATTAAACATCTCTGAGGGTAGGAGAAGTGTTGTATACGCTAAACTACCGATTAACATTGGCGATGAGGACAACCATTCTGAATAGGTTCTGGCTTGCCAGTACCGAAAGGAAGAGAACCTGTATGGATTGTTATCAGGTATCTTCGGATACTTGGTAACGATTGATGCAGAAGGCGTAAGCTTTCCGGTTATGCCGGAGATATTTTAAAAAGGAGGGCAGTTTATGTCCGTTGCAGTTGTTAGTAAAACAGGCATGTTATTGATGCCGACAAGCGAATACAGAGCGCGTAAGTTGCTCAAATCTAAAAAAGCAATCATACTCGGATATCATCCGTTCACTATCCAGTTAACAGAAAGAGAGGCCGGTTATATTCAACCGGTGGAACTCTGCATGGACACTGGATATATACATATTGGAACATCTGTAAAATCAGAGAAGCACGAATATCTGGGCGAGCAGATTGATACATTAACAGATGAGAGGCAGAAACATGATGCCTGCAGGATGTACCGCAGGCAGAGACGGAACAGAAAGAGATACCGTCAGCCACGGTTCAATAATCGAGAGCGAGACGACGGATGGATTGCTCCGTCCCTGGAACATAAGAAGACTATCCATATCCAGGCGCTTTCACGCATCTGCAAAGTGATACCGGTTACCGATATTACCTTAGAAATGGGAAATTTTGATACGCAGGTTTTAAAAGCCAGGGAAGAAGGCAGGCCATTACCACAGGGATTAGATTATCAGCATGGCGAGAGATACGGTATTGCAACACTCCGCGAAGCAGTATTTACACGTGATGGGTATACATGCCAATGCTGCGGAAGGGCAATAAAAGACGGTGCGATTCTTCATGTACATCATATCGTATACAGAAGCCAGGGCGGAACAAACCGTATGTCTAACCTTATTACGGTATGTGATAAGTGCCATACGCCGGCAAACCATAAACCTGGTGGAAAGTTATACGGATGGAAACCAAAGGTTGCATCATTCAAAGGCGCGACATATATGACTACCATTCAGTGGAAATTATATAACGAAGTTAAAGTGTTATTCCCAGATATTGATATCCACATTACATATGGCGCTGAAACGAAAGAACGGCGCAGAGCATTTGATATTACCAAATCACACGTCAATGATGCTTTTGTAATGGGACAGTTCCATCCAAAACATCGCTCAAAACCTGTATGTTATAAGAAAAAGCGTAGAAACAACCGATGCTTAGAAAAGTTCTACGATGCAAAATACATTGACAGCCGTAACGGTAAGACGCGGACGGGCCAGGAGTTGTTTAATGGAAGAATTAGCCACAACCATAAGAAAGACTCCGAGAATCTACATCAATACAGACGGCAGAAGATATCAACAGGCAAAAGGACCATAAGAAAACAGCATTATGCAATACAGCCTCACGATATCGTTATATTCAATGGAGAAAAATTTGAGACATCCGGATGTCACAACAACGGAACAAGGGTAATCTTATTACCGCAGAAGAAATCTGTTGCAATTAAAAAACTGAACATTTATAGATATGCTGGCGGTTATTTCAAATCAGCATTTAACCAAAAATAACATAAGGAGAAAAGCAGAGAAATGTAAAACCGCGCATTCCTCCCCACCCGATTATGAAACAAGGAATATTGTTTCTACGTCAGATGGGGTATCCTGCGCAGAAAATGATGAGTAAACAATTAATCTTAACAAATCCAATGCACGACTGGTGCACATTCAGAATCCAAGAGAAAGGAAGTTTTTGTTACTGGGCATCTTTAAGCTATCTGACAGATGTAATGTATGACACAATGCTGGCATGTTTTGATTACTTAACAAGAGGCGCATCCGCCGTTATTTACAACCGGGAAGGCAACGGCGATATCACTGTGGTTCTCAGTGGTGATACTGTATACATCATTGACGAAAATTCTGAAATGCCGCTGCGGGCAACCAAAGAATTTACTCCTGTTGATTTCTGCCAGAGTGTTCTGGACTGCTATTACAAAAATCCTTCTGAATGGATTAATTTCGCTAATATGAACGACCCGAAAGACAATAAGGACGAATACGAGGAATACAAAAATCGTGAAGCGTATGAGATTCAAAATATGGTTGGAAATATCAGAACTATTCTGAACGCAAAGACTGGAAAATCAAGCGAATGGGTGGAAATCATGTGCGACCATTTCGACCAGGAGGAGCAAACCTGGTGTGTGGACGCATGGAAAAGAGGATATGATAATCCTGAAGATAGCACAGTCATTGCAAAGATTTCTGTGTCAGGAGAGATAGAGTATCTGAACGAAAAGGCAAAAACAGATACATATGCACAGGAAATCATTAGTGAAAGAATCAGGTTGCTGAAAAAATAATGTCATGGAGGCCCGAGAAAATCGGGCCTCTTTTTTTATTTTTTCACGAAAAAATCATATTAAAAATGCATTCAAATAAGTACCAAACAAGAAAGGAAGTAAAAAATCATGAAAAAAGTTAACGGAAGAACAGGAAAAGGACAGCATCAGGTAAAAGGCGTGAAAGTTGTAACCTCAAGAAAGTTTGCTGAGGTGAACGGCATTGCCGTAGGCTCTATCTCGCACAGACTCACCAAACTGAGGAGTGAATATCCGGAACATGTCTACCGGTTCAAAGATGAGCTGCCTCTGTATTTTGATGAGTTCCTAGCCGAGCGGATTGTCGAATCCATGAATGAGCATCCGGTGTGGCCAAGCAAGATTCTGAATAAGGCAAAATACAAAAAGTTTTGTCTGAAATACAGCGCTATTCTTGGAAACAAGGTAACCGAAACTCAGAAAACCGGAAAAGTACAGGCAGATACATCTGCAAATATCACTGATATTACAGCGGGCGAAAAGGAGCCTTTCAAAGCATTTGAGCCTGAATCCACAGAGGCTGAAATCCAGAGTCTCAGAAATCAGCTGGAAACCATGTCAGAACAATATGTATCCCTTCGCAAGAAATACGAAGTACTTCAGGATAAGTACAATACAAGTGTAGAAACATTTGCAGAACGTCTTTACAACGTTGCAATGCGAAATGATGCGGTACTTTCAGATGATGTATACGACCATTCTGACAACATTATTTCTGTATGACACAAATTTCCATTCTTGAGAGAGAAAGGCCGGTTAAGGCTTTTCTCTTTTTTTTGCCTATTTTGCATAAAAAAAGAGGTGATAAAGAAGTTCTATGTAATAGTGCAGACAGGCTGCATGATTATCATTGCGGTTGCCGCAGTGAAATACCTGATGCCTGACATCCGGAAAGTTTGTCAGATGATTGCTGATAGCGGGGAATCGAAAGAAAAGAAAAAGAAGGCAGAAAAAGAAAAGAAAAATATTCCTGCAGCGGAGGAGAAGACACCAGGGCTAAAAGAAAAAGAAGAAAAAGAACCTAAAAAAATAGGAATAACGGGGGATAATGGCAATCCTGAAATGATTACGCCAAGTGAAGATACGGAAGGCGGTGGTGCTATAGATTCAGATTGTCAGATTGAGAAAGAAGAGGGGGAGTTTCCTGAATGGGAGGAGTAAAAGAAATGATAAAAAATAAAAAAATATTATATTTGCCAATAATACTGACATTAAGTATCGGGGTCATTTTTCCGATATCGACTCATGCAAAAACATACAAAAAAGATGACCAAATTGTAATAAAGAATCCGGCATATACGAATGAATTTCAAGAACGGGAAAGAAAAATCAAAAGAAAAGCGCAGGAAATAAAAGAAAAAAATACGACTTATAAATTAAAAACATACGCCAGACATTTCACTGATTTAATCCCGGATACCGCAACATCTATTATATTTACGGATGAAACAAAACCGAATAACGAAGATGTTATCGATGTAGATGATAATGGAGACGGCGGAGTAGTTGCCTGGCTAGAAGATAGCGGAAAAGTAATGAAAGTATCTACGCAAAAGAAGGGACAAAAAATAGAGATAAGTAATTGCATGTATTTATTTTCAGGGAAGAAGAACCTTGAAAGCATTGATTTGACTATGTTGGACACAAAAGATGCAACGGAAATGGATGGTATGTTTGAAGGATGTGAAAATCTAAAAACCATAGACCTGTCACCACTAAATACAGATAGTGTAGAAAATATGAGCGGTATGTTTGAAAAATGTAAGTCTCTAACTGAGTTAGATGTTTCATACCTGAATACATCTAAAGTAACAAATATGTTTACGATGTTTTCAGAATGTGAAGGATTGAAGAGTTTGGATGTCTCAGGTTTTGATACATCCAAAGTAGAAGACATGACATATATGTTCTCATCTTGCAAATCACTGTCGGAATTAGACCTATCATCATTTGATACTTCAAATGTAACAGATATGAGTGGATTAGTCAGCTACTGTTCTGCATTAAAAAGTATCAACCTTTCTGGGTTTAACACGGAAAAAGTGGAAACAATGGAAAGCCTGTTTGAGGGATGCAAAAATCTTGAAACTATAGATATCTCTTCATTTAACACAAAGAATGTAACGGATATGTACAGTATGTTCTCCGGATGTGAAAAATTAAAAAAGTTGGATTTATCAAATATAGATTTCCAGAAAGTAACTGATGATAGTGATATGTTTGAATCATGCGATAGCCTGGCCGAATTAAAAGTTGGAAGTACATTTAAGCAGAATAGTGATTGCTATCTGCTGCTTGACATTGCATACACATGGAAAAATAGCAAAGGAGAGGAATTACCTTATTCCACTTATAAATTTCCTGAGAATGTGGCAGATACGTATACAAAAGTACATTAAAAAATTTTATTTTATTTTTATATTTTGCATATTAAAAACAGAAGGAAGCAAAAAAAATAGCAAAATAAAGGAGGAAATGCTATGAAAAAAATCAGCTCAAAAATAATCAGTATTTTTATGGCTGTTTTAATACTGATTACTACAATCTCATTTGCCGTCCCGGCAAATGCCGCTGCGGCGCCAGCACTTAGTGCTAAGACATTAACTGTAAAGGTAGGTAAAACAGCAACATTAAAGATGAAAAACACAAAGGCCAAAGTGACGTGGACAACAAGCAATAAAAGAATTGCTACGGTAAGCTCAAATGGTATTATAAAAGGTATTAAGGTTGGAAAGGTAAACATTACTGCTACAGCAAATAAAAAGAAATATGTTTGCAAAGTGACAGTCAAAAAGGCTGCCACACCGGCAAAAAAACCGACACCTAAGCCTACAAAAAAACCAACGCATAAGCCCAGCAGACCCGTTGTCAAGGTTTCATCAATCCGTTTAAACCTTATTATTTCAGGACAGGCCCAAACATCAACAAAAACTATGGACTTAGGGAAAACAGGGAATATTATTGCAACAGTTATGCCTACAAATGCAACAAATAAAACCATGGTTTGGAAAACAAGCAACGCTAAAGTTGTATCTATAGATACAAATGGCAAGGTATCTGCTACTGGTGTAGGAACAGCAAAAATCACAGCGACTGCTGCTGATGGTTCTAAAAAAACCGCTTCAATGACCATAACAGTTAAAAAGCCAATTATAAAAGTTACGTCCGTAAACGTTGGCGTTGGCACAGGATATTCAAGTACAATACTGGATAACAAAGGGCAGACATACTTAACTGCTTCAGTCAAGCCATATAACGCATCTAACACAAACGTAACATGGAAAAGCAGTAATTCATCCATCGCTAGCGTTGATAGATATGGATATGTTACTGGTAAAAAAGCAGGTAAGGTTACAATCACAGCTACAGCCGCTGATGGTTCCAAGAAGTTCGGAACTATAGAAATAACAGTAAACGCTGCAGTATCAACAAAGGTAACTTCAGTATCTGTTGCCGTAGCCCCTGGCTATTCTAATAGTATTTATGACAATAACGGTACAACAAGACTTATCGCAACTGTATTCCCGAGCAATGCGTCTGTCAAAGCTGTAACATGGAAAAGTAGTAAACCATCCGTTGCTTCTGTCGACGACAATGGAAATGTAACGGCTTTAAAAGCGGGTACAGCAACTATTACAGCTACCGCAACCGATGGTTCACGAAAATATGGTTCTACTAAAATAACAGTATTACAAACCGGAGAAGTCTCTGTTAGTAAAATTGCAAACCGAACGCAGTTAAATGTTAAAAACGCATTAAAAGCTTTAGGATTTTCTATTGTAGTAGACCCTCAATCATCAAATTCTTGCGATGGAACGATACGAGCTATTATTTTGTCAGAGAATTCTGACTCTTATGTATACCATGAACTCGGCCATTTTCTTGCATACGTAAGTGGAAATGCAGATAAATCATCAGATTTCATTTCAATTTACAATACAGAAAAAGGAAAGTATACTGGAGCGCAGAATCGAGTTGATAACGTATCCGAATATTTCGCTCAATCATATGAAGAGTATACAAAGAGCACCGCTACAGCAAATGCTTTAAGAAGAGAAAGACCATTAACATACAATTATATTAAAAACTGCATAAGTAATTTGTCAAAACTCATGAAAGATGCTTCCTTCACACAGATGAACCTTGCAGGATTAAAATATAATTGCGGAAAATAACCAGAAAAATTTAATTTTAATCTGATAACGAGTCCTGCAAAGTAGGCGAGTTATCAAAGATTTTTTAATAAGCGGAGCCTCGTATATTGAGCTTCCGCTTATTTCTTGTTTTTCATATTTTTAGCATATTAATGATGAATTAACGAAGAACGGGAAATCCCCGGCCGACAAGAAGAGTCGTCTGCGGGTAAAATGTCCCGGTTTTAACTTCGCACGCGGGTCTGAATCCCCGTTCGAAGTCTGGCTACGAACCGGAACGGCGAGTTGTCAACAATATTACAAAGAGAGGAGATTTTATCATGACAGTAACAGTAATCATTCTTAGCGTAGCAATATTTGCTTTCTTAATTGGAGTTTCGGCAGGCATAGCAATTGCCTCAGGACGCGGAAAAACAAAAGAAGAGCAGGATAGAGAGGATAAGGCACAGGTTTCTTTTTGCAATGCTTATGCCAAAAAGAAAAAAGTGCACATCTAATGAACTCGTCAGAAGCAGCACCAAGATTTGTCTTGGTGCTTTTTTGTTTCGCAAAAAAACAGGCATATTGAATTTGTAAACCATAAATAGAGCAAAGAAAGGAGACTTTAAAAATCATGAAAAATCCAAAAGAATGCTTCTGCCTGCGACAGAATCAGACATTTTTTGTATTAAATGAGTTAACAATGGCAACCGGAGATGATGGAAGCGAGCCGCTGACATTTCATCATGAGACGTTCAGCCGATTCAAGTTCGTAATCATCAATTCTGACAAAAAAGCAACCACTGCAAATATCCCTGTGTCGGAACTTCCTGGAATATTCGAAGAGGTAAGGAATAAGAACATCCTTAAAAAGATGAACAGCAGTGAAAATAAAACATTTGGGATGATAAACTCCATCGGAAAGATGACCCAAAAACTGGTGTATAAACTTGTAGGCCAGCCCTCTGGCGCATCTTCGGCTGCGACAAAGGTTGATACGAACTCACCAGCATTTACACTTGCTATCAGTGCAGGACAACTGAAAGGGAAAACACCTGTTGCTGCACTTCTTGAAAATGCGGAAGTTAATAAAAAACTTCTGCTTAATCAAATTGCATGGCTGGAGCCAAATGTTAATAAATATCCAAGAAACAAGGACCAGATTAAGGCAATTAAAGAGGCCCTTGACCTTTATGAAAAGGGACTGCTGAATAAGAACGTTTCGGCAACAGTTTCTTCCGCTACAGCCACAACAAACAACAAGACTGACCCAAATGTGATTTATCACACGGGATTCAGGCCGTTGGTCAGAAGAAAGAATCGGAACGGGAACTGTTTCGTTTATGAGATAAAAATCATATGGCATGAGAACCTGCCAAAACCGGTTGAGATAGAGATTAGAAACTATTATGCACCGGTAGTACAGGATGAAAAAGGACTTCTAAACGTAAAAGCCAGAGAGAGAGAAGATGAAACTAAAAATAGCTTTTCACTGACAATGGATGAATGGTTCTGGATGGAACATATCCTTGAAGCGCAGATGAGGACTTTTGAAAACATCTATGCGCCGAAAGCATATCGTGACGCAACAAATGCAGAAAGAGCAAACCGAAACGCGGCGCTTGGTCCAAACACCACAAGAAATCCTGCATCCTGACAAAACATATTGAAAGGGGTGTAGAGAGATGGCGAAATATTTAGAGTTAAGGAATATATGTATGATAGAGCCAGAGAATGATGAGCTTGTGCAGGTCTCCTATCTGTGCGATATGGATTCGCAGATTTGGGAAGACGAACTGCTTAACGAATGCGGTGATATCCGGAGCGTTGGTATGGCAAACGACAAGGTCTTTATGAGCCTTGGAATCTATCCGGTTTCAATAAATTATGAAAAGGACGGTACAACCGTCCGGGCAAGGGAAAATTCCATGCTGGAGTTTGACTGGGTTGAAGATAATATATATAAGCCAAACAAAAACGGAATCAACCTGCTTTGCAGGATGAAGTATCTGAAGGAACGAGCAGCCTGAGAAACAGGCTGCTTCTTTTTTTTTAAAAAAATCCGCAAAAACCGTTCATGTATGAAAAATATTCAGCATATTACATATGACAAAAAAACAGAAAGGAGATAACGCGGAATATGCCGCTAAAAAATACAAAAAATAAGCCGGCGGACTTCAAGGTCTGCTTTTTGGATACAGAATTTAATGCTACTGATTATAACAACCAGAATGATGGATTTCAGGAGATAACAGAAATAGGCGCAGTAATCTTTCAGAACGGAAGGCCAGTTGACCGGTTCACACAGTATTGCAAGTTAAAAAAAGGGCATAAGCTCACGAAAAGATGCAAAAAGATAACCGGAATAAAACCGGATGTTTTATCAAAAGAGGGTATCCCATTCAACCAGGCTATGAAAAATCTTAAAGAATTCCTTGATAAGCACGAGATATCAAAGGTTTATACATTTGGACCAGCCGATGCGTTTGAAATGCGCTCAACGGCTAAACTCAACGATTCAGATGCGGATGTCCTGGATACGATAAAAAGAATCAGCAATGTATATCCAATGTTTGCGAAGACCCTGTCTTTGCATTACGCTTTCTCTCTGTCAGATATCTGCAGGATATGTTACATAGACCATGAAGCAAACGGCAGGGCCCATTCAGCACTGAATGATGCGGAAGACACCGGCTTTGCGTTTTATAATATGAAAAGAGGCCGAATCAACAAAGAAATCCTGCAGGAAATCAATACCCATAAATATCACGTGAAGATTTACCGTGAGAACAGAAGTGTAAATATGGCAAATATAAAAATGCCATCGGTTGTAACTGATGAATTCATCAGAAATCTGGAAGAGGTGTTTAAAAATGCAGGGCAGACGTTAAATGAGCCAATAGTCAGGGCAATGCATGATGACATGATGCGGATAATCGGCCGGCCAGATTTGGAGACTGGAGAAAGCGGGCTGTAGTGCTACGGCTCACGCACAATAACAAAAATATATAGAAAGGACGAGTAAAAAAAATGAGCAACAAACTATACAGACCAAGGAGAAAAAGAAGAAAAGAAAAATTATCATTGATTGATAAGATTGAAATCGGAGGAATCACGATTGCAGCAGTGGTATTGGTTGGATGGTCCAGCTGGTCAATTGTGGATTCCTTCACCCCGGACCCGGTCGTTCCATCCCGTGAGGTATACACAGATGGTATTTCCAATTATATCGCCGGACTTACATCTGATTCAGACAGCACGGATGCGGAAAGTACAAGCGCGACTGACACAGACAGTTCCGACACAAATATAAAAGACGCTGATTCAGATAAAAAAGAAGAAAAAAACGATGAAACTGACAGCGAAAAAGAAAAGAAGAAGACAGAAACAACAGCCGCTACAGATATGCAGAAGGCAGAAGATGAAGCAGCGAAGAGCCAGGCAGAGACTGCAGTCACACCAAGCCAGGCAGCAGAGGCTGCTGACGCAACTGCGGCAGCGCCAGCAGAAACTACTACAGCACCAACTTCCTACATTGCCAAAGAGGCTTTAAATATCCGCCGTACACCAGACGAGAAAGCACAGGTCGTTGCCAATTATCAGGTCGGAGAAACTTTAAATGTAACAGAGGGCGACTCTACACATGCCGGCTGGCTGAAGGTAAGCAAAAACGGAGTTGAAGGCTATGTTTCAAAAGATTTTGTTAATGTCAATTAAAAAAAGTAGAAAGGAAATAAAAAAAATGCAGAAAAAGAAAGTAATGGCTATCTTGCTCTCCACAGCAATCGCCGCTTCAACATTTATCGGATGTGGAGCAGACAAGGTAAAGGACTATAAAGACACAGATACGGTCATGTTTATTGACAAGGATAATAAAATTGATTACGCAACAGCCTGTGCATATACACGTATGATGCAGGCAGAAACTTATAGTTACATGCAGTCCATGCTGCAGCGATTTAATTCATCTGCTGTAGATGTGGATATGTGGTCACAGTCTCTGGAAGACACGGATGAAGACAGCAAAAAATACAAAACATACGGAGAACAGTTTAAGGGAAATACTCTTGATTCACTGAAGTCACTGCTTCTGGATAAACTTTACGGCAGCAAAGAATATGAAATCACCTTCACCGACAATGACAAGAAAGAGTGTGAATCTGTTGCTGATGAGTTTATCGAAAAAATGTCAAAAGATGACCTGAAAGCAATGCATGCAAGCAAAAAGACAATGATGAACGTGCTTGAGCTGATGACTTATGAAACGAGAGTAAAAAATGCGATTGAGTCAGACGTGGATACCAAAGTCAGCGATGACGAGGCCGGCCAGTCAACATTCAGTTATGTAGAAATCAAAAAGAAGGATGCAAAAAAGAAAGAAAAGAAAATCAAATCACTTATCAAAAAAGTTGAAGCAGGTACAGACATCAGTGCAGCAGCAAGCGATGCCGGGTTTACAGCACAGAGCGTTACATTCACGACAGCAGACCCGGAGTATGATGAATATGGAAAAGAAATGCTGAAAAAAGTGTCAAAAATGAAAGACGGAGAGTGTGACAGTTATAAAGACGCAAAAGGCAACACTATCATTCTTTATATGCAGAGCGTGAATGACCAGTCCGCCACTGAGACAAAAAAAGACGATATCATCAGCGACAGGAAAGATAAGGCTTATGAAGACAAACTGGATGAATGGAAGGACAAAAAGAAAGTTACAATAAACAAAGATGCCTGGAATTCCATTAAGACGGATAAGAACGAAGTATTCCAGCGGATGGAGACTGAAGAGAATAGCAGCGATAGCGATGACAGCACCGGAACGACTGTTGCCAATAGCGATGATTCTGACACGTCTGTAAGCGTATCATCCTCAGACACTGACAGTGAAGACCCTAATAAGTCCAATTCCGGCGATTCTGACAACACACAGAAAAAGGATTCAAATAATAACAGTACAGACACAAAAACTAAAACAGAGGAGGAAAAATAATGAAGGTAGGTGAAATGATAGGCCTCAATAGCATTGGTGTGAAATCAGAAATCGATGCTGCAATGGGCCGTATCAAAAAAATCAATGAAGAACTTATGGATATTGACGATACAGCCGCTGACTGTGAATGCGCGTATTTTAGACCGTCAGCAGATGGAGGTCCGGCGGAATGCGAGCTTATGACAAATCTTTATTGCAAAGCCGGAAAGTGCCCGCTGGTGAAATAATGAGAAAAAAGACACCTGAAAGCCTGTAAGTGCTGTTCAGGTGTTTTTTTGTCAACTCGCGTTCATTTTTTCAGAGTTTCTGCATATTGGTCTTGGCCGGAAATGCCGGCAGGAGGCAAAACGAAAATGAGTAAAAATATAAATATAATTG
>OLQG01001370.1_pt1 | contig 15377 bp, 16 predicted proteins | sample 1672221 | NCBI WGS metagenome assembly OLQG01 (sample SAMEA3136660, study PRJEB25190) | human gut metagenome | biome: human gut; feature: human-associated habitat; material: faeces | place: Austria | collected 2013
GATCTAAAAAAGAACCGGAGGTTAAATATGAACTTTTATACAGCAGATTTACATTTTGGACAGGAATCACTGCTTGCAACTGGCAAATGGAAAGAACGGCCATTCTCTACTTTGGAAGAAATGCATAAAAACCAGATTAAAAAATGGAACAAAAAAGTCACGAACGGAGACGACGTTTATATCCTCGGAGATGTAGGTTCAAGAGGCTATCACAATATGCATCCGGAACTGCTGGCGCAGTTAAAAGGGCGGAAGCACCTTATCCTTGGAAATCATGACGATGTCAGTGACCTGAGGGTGCGGCAGCAGTTTGTTGAGATTGTGCAAATGAAAAAACTAATTGACCCGTGCCACGGCCGAAACCAGAAACTGCTTCTGACGCATTGTCCGTATATGATGTGGGAGGGCCAGCACAAGGGAACTATTATGCTTTACGGCCATTTACATAACACCAGAGAGGAAGCCCTGTTCCAAAAATATCTGAAAGAGTACAATCAGGACAGGAGGCCAAAAGAAGAGAAAAAAGAAACTCCCTGCCAGGCTTTCAGCGTATGCCAGTGCTTGTGGGATTTTGAACCTGTGACACTGGAAAAAATCCTGGAAAGAGCAGAAAGGGGTGGAGGAAGCCCTGTATACCGATAAGCGAAAGATAAGAGGTGTCTTTGAGAAAATGTGTTTTGGGTACTGTATCGCGACTTTCCTGATTGCCTTTCTGGCGTTTGCCGGGTGGACAATCCCGGTATGGATTCAGGCGGTAGAGTTTTCTATGTTCCTGGTCGAATCCCTGCTGACGGTGCATTACGGATTTGGTAGGATACTGAATGCGATGATGGTTTTGTGTGGATTTTTGCTGATAGCGATTTTCTAAAAACAGGCAGCGATTTGTGCTGCCTGTTTTTTTTGTGTAGTCAAAAAGTCAGCATATTGTATACAACTTGAAATAAGAAGGGAGAAAATAATATGAACGACAAAAACAAATCTCTCTGGGATGAGATGGTCTCAGAAGTCAAAAAAGAGTTTACGCCGGAAGAGGTACAGAAGATGAAAAAGCAGAAAACGAAAGCGGCGTGGTGGTACCAGGTCGGTTTCTACTTGCTGCTGGCAATCGCTATTGCAGTCGGTATCATCAAATGCTGTATGCAGATTGCAATCCCCATGTGGTGCCTGTGGCCGGCGGAAGTCATTTATGTATTCTTTGCCGGGCTTACGCCAAAAGCCGTGCAGGCCTGTGATAAAGAGAATCAGGAGACGGCGGCAGAGTTTACATTTCTTGGGCTGACGGTGTTGATTGCGTTTATCGCTTTCACAATCGCCTAACATACATATAAGACAGGGCTTCCTGTCTTTTTCTTTTGTCGGAAATCTCGACATATCGCAAAACTTTCTGGTTTTTCTTTGCTTATGCAATCCTGCATATTAGTTCTGAAACTTAATACAAAGAACAAAGAAAGGAATTAAAAAAATGGATAAAAAAATTGTTTTGCAGAATGGAGTAGTTTTTACTTATGACAGCGATGATGGCAGTGACATTGTTCATGACATAAACATTCCTGATGGAGTTGAGGAAGTGGAATTATGTATGGATGTTGCAATGGAGGATACGCAGAAATGTTTTCCGGACGTAAAAAAACTTATCGTAAGGAAGGGCGTTTCGATGATTGATATCCCAAATAGTTTATTTCCACATGTAAGGTCTGTGGAATCAATGAGCACATATTTTCAGTCTGGCCCATATCTTGTCCGAGAATCTAATTTAAAGAATACTTTTTATCGCGATGAAAATGATGTAATTGACCTGAATAACGTCTATACCATTTCAGCATATGCTTTTAACGGTTGCAAAAGTCTGAAAATTAAAAATGCAGATACTCTGCCAGGTTATATGTCTATCAGCAAAAACGCTTTTGCTGGTTCTGGTCTGATGGCACAGCCATTCGTTAATGGCGTAAAAATGGCTGGAAATATTGTAATTGCAATAGATGAAACTGCAGATGAAATCGTAGTACCGGATGAAAATGGCAATAGAATCATCTTTCTTTACGGTATTCCGTTACATAAAATAAAGAAGATGGTGATACATAGTGAACATACATTATCCAGGATATGTCGTGAAAGCGGACTGCCTCAGAATGTAGTGCTTAAAACAAATGAATATGTGATTCCAGGAGACATTGTGGCTTTAGCACATAAATCCAGCGTGGCATCATATATACATCACTTCTCAATAGAGTCACCAGATTATAAAGAAGTTGACGGTATAATTTATACATCGGACATGCAATCCCTGGTAAGCTGTTCTATTGACGTAGACGATGTGACTATTCCGGAAGGGGTCACACAGATTGCTTGCCATGCATTTTTCAAGTCGCATCTGAAGTCAGTGAGGCTTCCGGACTCATTATGCGATATACAGAGAGGTGCGTTTGAAGACTGCAAGATGTTAGAAAAGGTTGACTTCGGAAAAGGGCTTACGGACATTGGGGTTGACGTATTTCGAGGATGCAAAAGTCTGAAATCTGTTGTTCTGCCACCGCAGATAAAACTAATCGAGCAAAATGCCTTTATGAATTCCGGTCTGGAGTCAATAGTATTAAACAATGGTCTGGAAGGTATCAATACTTGTGCTTTTTCTGGTACTGATATTAAAAGGCTGTGTCTGCCTGAATCAATAAAAAATGTTGAGACATGGTTTGTGAATGATACCATAGAATCTGTGAGTTCGCCGATACTCCACAGAAACATCGTTTCCTCTATCTCAGTCAAAGGGTATTACAGTAAAGTAACAGACTCATATGTAAAACTAGAGATTTCCGGAAAATATGCCTATCTGCCAAAATGCATCAAACCTGGTATGTATAGAGAAATGCAGTCAAGGGTCAAAGCATTTTTTACGGACCCGACTACGGAATCTTGTACGTTCTGGGATTGCGCTTATTCTGCAAAAGGGAAAGAGAATCTGGCTTTTTGGGAATATAAAGAATTTAATGATGCATACGCAAAGGCCTATATCAAAAAGAACTCAAAAAGATTCATAAAAAGGCTGCTGGATGAAGGAGATGAAGAGAGAGCTGTTGATTTTCTGAAAACGGGCTTCGTTTCCAAAATCACATTAAAAACACTGCTTCCGATAGCAAAAGAAAAAGAGCAGACGACAGTACAGTCATACATCTTGGAACAGATGAACTCAAAAGGAATCGCAAAAGAAAATCTTTATCTGTAACACAGATAGCAGCAGGCGAAAGCCTGCTGCTTCTTTTTTTTGCTGTGCAAAAATCCTGCATATTGCAAACGAAAATAAAAAAAGAGAGGAGCAAAAAAAATGCTGAAAGAAAAAACGATGTGTGTAGGGGATTTGGTAAGCAATCGGGAATTTGACGTTAATTGCAACTTCGACATCTACGATTGCACAAAGCCAGGGGCAGACTGGACTGATGGCGCAAAACGTATCTTTTCTACAATCGAAAATGGATGGGTTGAACCTCCCGATGACATTTTGAAAATGGCAATCCGGTATGTAACATTAGACTTCAGCCGACATACGATTGTTGTGGAAGCGGGGAGGGCGTCTTAATGTATGATGTTTTGGATGTTGCAAAATATGTTTTGTATTATGCAAGAAAGCATGGCTGCGGAATGTCAGTCCTGCAACTAATGAAGATTTTGTATTTTGTGCAGGCACAGTTTCTGGTAAGCAAAAAGAAGCGTGCTTTTCCGGATGATATCGTTGCTTTGGACTGGGGACCAATGGAAAGAAAAGTCTGGGCAAAATATGGCGTCTATGGAAACGCCAATATCCCAGTGCTTTTAGGCGCGAATTTCGCAGAAGAAGAAAAAATATATACAAATGTTGTTGCAAAGATATATGCGGAAGACGCATGGCTGATTGGCGTCATTGTAGATTTGTTGCTTGGATATAACAACACTGTTCTACTGGATGTGATTCGTAAACAGACACCATTTAAAAATGCCAGGAAGAATTTTCCTGGGTTCGAAATTTCAGATAAAGATATGGTTGATTTTTTCTCGTAAGAAATCCGGCATATTGATTCTACGCAGAAGAAGGAGTGATGCGACATGTGCAGAAAAATAAACGATAGGGAATTTCAGGTGCAGGACGATATTAACCAGGTCAACAAACTGCTGGCAAGCGAATTACGAAGAAGTGACTACCTGAATCTTCAGAGCATTTCGGCTTTGTCTTTGGCAAAGATTGCATACGAAATGGAAAAATTAAGTCAATAACCCGCGCCCGAGGTAAACCTCGGACGGGGCTTACAAAAGAATAAATTGTTTTATTTCCATTTTTGTCTAGCCCCGTTACAGTTTACGGAAGGTGTTGGCCGAAAGGCTTTATTGATTAGCCACAGCATTAACGGAACCGTTCAAGCCAGGCCAGGTAAACCATTAAGTGCTACGTTACCGGTAAAATAGGCACCGTGGGATACTCCTCAAGTCTCACGCTCTGCGGCATGCTGTTAAACATCTCTTAGGGTAGGAGAAGTGCAGTATGCGCTAAACTATCGGCTAACATTGGCGATGAGGACAACCGATTCTGATTAGGCGCCGGCTTGCCGGAGCCGAAAGGATAGAGAACCTGTATGGGCTGCTTTTAAATATCTTCGGATATTTGGAAGCAGTTGGTACAGAAGGCGTAAGCCATCCCGGCTTGCCGGGAAAATATAAGAATATAAGGAGGGCAGCTTATGTCAGTTGCAGTCATTAGTAAGACAGGCGAAAGATTAATGCCGACAAGTGAATACAGAGCACGTAAGCTGCTCAAATCAGGTAAAGCGATTAAGTATAGTTATCGTCCGTTTACCATACAGCTTACCGAAAGGGAGACTGGAGATATCCAGCCAATAGAGCTTTGTATGGATACCGGATATATACATATTGGAATATCTGTAAAGTCAGAGAAGCACGAATATCTGGCTGACCAGATTGACACGTTAACAGACGAAAGAAGCAGACATGATGCATGCCGTATGTATCGAAGACAGAGGCGGAACAGAAAAAGATACCGTCAGCCGCGATTCAACAATAGAAAGAAAGATAAAGGCTGGATTGCTCCATCACTGGAACATAAAAAAGATATTCATGTCCAGGCAATTTCACGTATTAATAATGTAATGCCTCTTACAGATATTACTATGGAAATGGGAAATTTTGACACTCAGGTATTAAAAGCTAAAGAGGAAGGAAAGCCTTTACCACAGGGTGCAGATTATCAGCATGGCGAACGTTACGGTATCGCGACGCTGCGAGAAGCAGTTTTTGCCCGTGATGGTTATAAATGTCAATGTTGCGGCAGGACAATAAAAGATGGAGCGATACTCCATGTTCATCATATTAAATACAGGAGCCAAGGCGGAACGAACAGTATGTCAAATCTGGCTACAGTATGTGATAAATGTCATACGCCAAAGAATCATAAACCAGGCGGAAAATTATATGACTGGAAGCCAAAGCTTTCATCCTTTAAAGGCGCGACATTCATGACTACGATACGATGGCAGCTTTACAACGAAATTAAGACTTTATTCCCGGATATAGTTATTCACATTACGTACGGAGCAGCAACAAAAGAACGGCGCCAAGAACTAAATATTGATAAATCACATGTCAATGATGCGTTTGTCATGGGCCAGTTTCATCCGAAACATCGTATAAAAGCGGTTCTTTACAAGAAGAAACGCAGAAATAATAGGTGTCTTGAGAAGTTCTATGATGCAAAGTATATTGACAGCCGCGACGGAAAGAAGCGAAGTGGTCAGGAATTATTTAACGGTAGAATCAATCGTAATCATAAGAAGGATTCCAAAAATCTGCATCAGTATCGGTTACAAAAAGTGACCGCTGGAAAAAGAACTGTTAGGAAACAGCATTATGCAATTCAGCCACACGATATCGTCATATTTGACAAAAAGCAGTTTGAAACATCAGGATGCCATAATAACGGAACGAGGGCAATCTTATTGCCACAGAAAAAATCCATTGCTATTAAAAACCTCAGCATTTGGAAATATGCCGGTGGATATTTCAAATCAAAGTTTGTATAAAAAAAATAAAAACCTGCGCATTCCTCTCCACCAGACTACGGAACAATGAATGTCGTTCCTGCGTCGGATGGTGTATCCTGCGCAGAAAATGATGGAAGGAGATGCGTATGGTATTAGCAGAAGAAAAAGAAGTGGTCTACGCACCAGAAAAATGTTATTTCGATGGTAATTGGACAAAAAAGTCTGAGATAGACGTGAGAAATCAGACAATAAGAACAACCAGAAGAGAGCTGGAAGAGACAGCGGGGATTCCGTATTGTACAAGAATTGACTACAACATGGAGTTTTGAACTAGCGGGCGTTTGCCCGCTTTTTTTCTGCTCGCAATTCCGCATATTGTATGTGTAGAAGAAAAATAAACAATGGATAAAGAAAGGAAATATAAGTATGAAAACAGTAATAAAAAAAGAGCATGCGGAATTATTTGATGTTGAAGTCAAAGACGGCTACACCCTTGCCAAAAACGACGTGAAGTATTATATTTCACTTCAGAAACATCTATTTGTATGCACAGATATTGACGTTCCTGAGGATGTTGTCGAAGTAGCGTTTTCATCACCGGCAACAATTAAAATTGACCGTGGGATTAATAAATCATTCCCGAATGTGAAAACACTGATTATTGATTCTAACGTTGACGAGATATCAATCCCAAATGAATTGTTCCCAAATGTGATAGAAGTTATATCATATAATGACAACTATTTTTCAGGTCCTGCATTGATACATATAAATGAGTTTTGGGGAGACACTGCTTTATACAACTCGTTTTGTTTGCGTGAGGATGCAACTCTTGACCTCTCACGAGTAGAACAAATCAATGATTATGCACTCTCTGGATGTATGACGAAGCAAATTATATGGTGCCGTTCAGCGCTACATATTCGCCCACATGCATTTGATGGCTCTGTCTTTGATAATATGCAGCCACAAGATGGAGTTGTGGTTGCCGGAAATATTCTTGTAGATATTGACCATGATGCACAGGAAATAGAAATTCCGAGTTGTGTATATAATATGGATTATTCACGTGTCCAACTGGCTACAGTACCAAAACTCATCATAAATAACATTGATGGTATGCGAGGTATTGATTTATATGGGCTATCAGGAATCGTGCGATTTACAAAACAATCAGATTTGTATGGTGATGAAGTACCATTCTGGCGAAAGGACACATTTAAAAATACATACAGGATTGAAGTGGATACAGATAATCAAAGATATAAGAGTGTTGACGGGATTTTATATTCAAAGGATGGAAGGAGTCTCCTCAAGTGTCCCACAAAAAGAACGGGCAAGGTGATTATACCAAATGGAGTGACTGAAATCCATGCATGCGCATTCGAAGGCTCTGAAGTAGAATCTGTTACATTTCCAGATTCATTAAAGATAATTGGAAGTTATGCTTTTCGAAATTGTTTATACCTGAAAAACGTAGATTTTGGAAATGGTATTACTCAAATCGGAGACTCTAACGAAAAGGACATTAGGAGTTTTGGCTATTTATTTGAGGCTTGTGAAAATTTAAAAAGTGTAAGCATTCCTGAACAGGTTGAAACAATTGGCTATGCGGCTTTTAGTAAATCTGGGATTGAAACCGTCGAACTACCTGCAGGCATAAAAAAGATTTGTGAATGTGCTTTTGACAGGTGCAATATCAGGAGAATATCACTACCAGCAGCTGTGGAACTAGGTAGAGACGCTATATCGGAAGTGTCAGAAATCCATGTAGAAGACGGAGAGCATTTACCACACGGGATTATACAGAGTATGTCAAAATATAACGGACTTGCAAAATATATTACTCCGGATTCTAATCTAGTCGTAAAGATAACACAAGGCAATAAGACTACATATATACCAAAGGATTTCTCCGGAATGCATACAACCATAGATACGGATAATCCATCTATGGATGACTTGCTCACATTTTTTCATAAAAATCATGTCAGAATTCTTAGGTTTCTGGTAAGAAGTAATGCGGCAAAAGATTTTTGTAATGCACTAAGCATTTCAGATTGTTCAAATGAAGAATTACTACGACTTTTAAGCGCAACGAATGATAAAAGCACAGTGATTCGGGCGTACATATTAGACGCATTATCCGAAAAAGAAGAAAAGAGTGAGAAGTTAAAGCTGTAAGTAATGCAGCAGCAGGCCTTTGGCCTGCTGCTTTTTCTTTTTCTTGTTTCTCTGCATATTATTTTTGTATTTATAAACACAATAAAGAAAGGAAAAAATATGAGCGAAAAATACAAAAAAGTATACAAAAATGGAACCACTTATCATATGTCAGAAACCGGCGCATGCAGGGATATTGATGTGGAAGACTGGGTAGAAGAGGTGTCGTTTGGAGATGATGTCACTAAGATATGGTTGAGAAAAAACAGCAAAAAAAGATTTGAAAATGTAAAACGAATCCATATCGGAAAGAATGTCTATTCTATAGAAATGCCAAATACTGTATTTCCAAATGTCCGTGAGGTAACATCAGACAGGGAAAGTTTCCCTGCCGGACGCATGCTAACGGAAAGAACATCTATCGGAAAAATTGACCTTAACAATACAACTCTTCTGAACGCTTTTTGCCTAAAACCTGAGGAGCCCTTGGATTTATCAGGAATTTGGGGAATCCGCACTGGGGCTTTGGTAGGCTGTTGCTCTGAGAAGGTTATTAACAGCGAACAGATTGAAATGGTCAAAAAGTCAGACTTTCTGAATGAATCCAATATCTGTATTGAGGATAGGACCGCAACTTGCGGAGTAAAAATGGCAGGAAGCATTGTAGTTGATATTAGCGACAGCAAAGATTATGTAATACCTGAAGATGCAACGTTAATCGCAACAAATGTGACGTTCCCGAAGGGAAGTGTAATTGATGTGCGATGCAGCAATGAATCGTTTTTCCGGGCACAACGCTTGAGGTCATATAATAGCTTCAGTCTGTTTTTGAATGGAGAAGGCCACTTTGATAAAGAAGAATTTGCATGTCTTCGCAGAAATCATGTTGAGCTTGGCCTGCAAAATGAGGAATATGTCAAAGTCGGAGATATCATATATTCAAAAGATATGACAGAACTGCTCCATTGCGATTATACTTCAACCGGGAACTGCGAAACAGCAGGAAAAGTCATGATTCCGGATACAGTCAAAATAATAGCTGAAAGCGCTTTTGAGAACTGCGAGGGAATTACAGAAATAGTTATTCCTGATTCCGTGACAGAAGTAGGACGTTATGCTTTCCGCTTCTGCGACGGAGTGGAAAAGATGACGCTGGGAAAGCACATCAAACATTTAGGACATGAATGTTTTGAGTATATGAAATCACTGACTGAACTGGATATCCCGGGCAGTGTGACACGTGTTGAGCCTATATGTAGTTTTTGTACCGATTTAGAGAGTATCAAAATCAATGAAGGAGTACAATCTGTGGATTTCTCAAATCCGTGGAATCACATACGTCCTGATGTTCTGGAAATACCTTCTACCATCAAGGCGTTTGCTAAAAGGAGCCTTATTGAAATACATACCGTTGTGTTGCATACAAATGAAATCCCGAAAGATTTACTGGCAGCCATGCATGATTACGATGCGCCTGCAGCGAATGGTAAATATAAATATAACTATGCACACGAAAAAGCCATAATAAGTGAAGTTCTGTGCATAAAAACGCCACGGCGAAGGATTTACATTCCGGCTGAGGCCACAGATAGGAACTTTGACATCATGAACGACTTGTTGAATCGATACGGAGTATATGCACCGGCAAACTTCTTCCAGTATTGCAGGACAACACGCCAGAAGCTGCCACTCGCATTCATGGAATGGCAGGATGTGCATGAAACGCAAACCCAGAACTACATAAGAAGAAACCGAAAAAGGTTAATACAGGACCTGATTGAAGAAAATATGGAAGACGGACTAGTTATGGCATTAAAAGATGGAATCTTTCAGGCAAATGAGATTAAGGATTACTACGACATGATTGAAAATACCGATATGCAGATTGCAAAGGCGTATGCGCTGGATATGACAGGTGAAAACAGTAAGAAAAATGTATTCAGACTTTAGAAAAATGAGCACCCGAAAAATAAGGGTGCTCATTTTTTGTGGGCTTTGAGGAATTTTATCAATGAAATCTCTGCACTCAGCCTTACGGCTTCGCTTGTCAGCCTCTGCGAGGCTTGGTAACGAGCCGGTAACGGCGAGTTATCAACGCGTAGCCCTTGCACCCCAAATCTGCTTGTCTTTTTGGTAAATCAGATTTACAGAATGTATGTTTTCATCGTCTTCTAGCATATACTCGCAAATATATTCGGCATAAGTTACTGCGTTGGCAATGCATTTCGCGGAAACCCGGATTGGCTTTTCTCCTGGAAAGAACTGGACATATATAGGAATCATCTTTCCATTTGTATTAAAAGATGCGATAACCGGAAGTGAAGTTAAATTGGAAATAATTTTAAACACCCTTTCTTTCTTTTTTTTGCTTCTATTTTACAGACCTTCTGCTCTGGTTGCAATTTTTTTTCTGTTCCTCGGTAGAAATAGTTTGCAATAATAATGTTATGTAAAGTATTGTTTTTTTATATATTTTTTTGTATACAGAATATTCCGGCATATTAAAAGAACAAAAACAAAAAACGAAAGGAACAAAAAAATGGATAAAATAAAAGTCATACGCAAAAACGGAGTAACCTATTATCTCCAGCCATATAACACCATTCATACCGGTTTATGCTGTTGTAGCATAGAAGTTCCTGATTGGGTAACTACAGTAAGATTTGACAATTCTATCCTTGATGATGTGCACGTCACGAAAAAATACAATGGCACTGCGAAACCCGAAGTTATTCAGGATGTAAAAAAGAGATTTAAAAAATACACAAAAGGAATTGTATCAATCCGGATTCAGGAAATGGCAAATGGACGTAGGTTTGAAAATATCAAAAAATTGATAATCGGAGAGTCTATAAAGAAGATTGTGATTGAAAATGAAATGTTCCCAAATGTCAGATGTATAGAGTCGCATTCTGAAAATTTCTATTCCGGAAGCATGCTGATGGAGCGTACTTATCCAACAGGAGGTGAACTGCTCAATTCTTTTTGTCTTGGTCCTGATGAGCCTCTGGATTTAGATAAAGTTGTATGCATCTGGAAGGAGGGCGCATTAAGAGGCTGCCAGTCTCAGGAAATAAAAAATGCAGAAAACCTTTTAACAGCAAATGCAGAAACTTTCAGGAATTCGCTTATCAAGACAACTGACCGAATAAGGGAATGCGGCGTTACAATGATGGGACCAATCATAGTTGATGCAACGTATGAGCCAAAGGATAAGACTTATATCATGCCAGAGTATACCGCTGCGATTTGCCAGAACGTTGCGTTTAATCCAGACACTACAATGGTGGTGCAGAACAATAATACATTTCTGAGATATATGATTTACGGCGCAGTCGTAAAGAATGTATTTTTTGAGGATACATCGCATATTTCGCTTGCAGATATTGAAAACATGAGAGGTATAAATATCGAATTTTCTAAAAAAAATCCAGAATATTCATCAAAAGACGGCCTCGTGTATTCAAAAGATATGAAAATGCTGATTTCATGCAGTCATAGTAAGAGTGGGAAGGTAGTCATTGCAGACGGAGTCGAAGAGATACGAGAAAATGCTTTCGCGTATCGTGATATGATTGAGTCTGTGCATATTCCTGATAGCGTAGAGCGCATCGGGGACAATGCATTCACAAACTGCGATAATTTGAAAAGCGTAGTTTTTGGAAACAGTATCAAGTCAATTGGAGCATTTGCATTTTATTGTTGTTCCAATCTGAGACAGGTCGAATTTCCTGATTCCCTGAAAAGGATTGAGGCACGCGCTTTTGATGCCTGTAATGAATTAAGGCACCTGAAACTAAACGAAGGGTTAGAATATATTGGAACGGGCGCTTTTGATGGAGGTAAGATAAGACACGCTAAACTTCCATCAAATACTAAAGTATCAAAGGGAAGCCTGAGCGGTGTCCAGCGCGTAGAACTACCTGACGAAAGGATACCAGGAAATATCACGTCTGCTATCATTGGAGGGTATCCACAGCTTTTTGATGATATGAAAAATATCCCATTACGTATGGACACGGCAACTGATGATGGCCTGGTCTATTGTTTAAAAACGCCAACACGAAAAATCGTGATACCTGTAACGCTTAAGTGCAGCGAAAATAAGCGCAGAAGATTTCAGGCAGAGTCCAGAAAGCTGGTAAATGGAGAACCACATAATTTCTTCAAGTGCTGTTCAACATTGCAGCAGCAGATTGCCATTGCTTATATGGAGTATGAAAACCAGCCGACAGAAGAGAGCAGAAAGTTTTTAAAAGGATATGGAAAAGAACTTACAAAAGTGATGCTGGAGCAGCATATGGAGAAAGAACTTACTGACTTAATAAGAAAGGACCTGTTTTCATGCGTGATGCTGGAAGAAATGTATTGCATTTCTTCAGATATGGGTGCAAATGTTGTAAGTGCTTATATTCTGAGTAAATTGGCATGCGAAGATAAGAAAGAACTTGATTTTGCGATATAAAGATATCGGCAGGCTGAAGCAGCCTGCCTTTTTTGGTTGCGATTAGTTTACAATAAAATAATTATGTAAATCACCTGTCATTGTACATGCTTTCTTTCCAGTCATCGCGATGTGCTGCGGCCTGTCTACGCTTGTCTTCTTCATAAATCTCAATGATTGGCTGGTCATGAAGTCTTGTCGTCTGCATGAAGCGTTGTACGTTTTGCAGTTCTTTTTCAAGCTTGGCGTTTTCTTTCGCTAACTGTTCGGCCTGTTCGCGGAGAGTTTGATTTTCTTTTGCGGTGTTACTGTGCTCAAAGTCTTTTATCATCTGTAAAAGTTCTTTTCTTTCTGCCCGCATGGCCTTTATGGACTTCAGCAGAGGCTTCACCTGCAGCCAGTCAGGCTCCCGCATAACGGTAAAGCCATTTGAAGTAGAAGTCTTTATATTGTCAATATCTTTTTCCGCTTTTTCGCCCATGCCGGCTATTTTTAAGATACGCTGTTTTCGCTCCAGTTCTTCTTCAGCGCGTGAGATTTCTTTGGTCAGGTAGTTGCATCTGTCGTTTAAGGTTTTCTTTTTTAACTCTTTGACGTTTCGTTCGTAGTCTACTGTGTCCTTTTTTACCATATTAAGCTGTATGCCCATCTGTGCAGATATATAATCCTGCAGCTCTATCTGGAATTTAGCCCCATAACAGTCTGACAGGGCTTCTTTTGCACATACCTTTTCATGTTCTTTATCTTTGTCTTTTACGATGGGAACGAAAGTAAAATGCATGTGTGGCACGTTTTCATCCATGTGTACATATGCTGAGACAATGTTTTCTTCGCCATGCTTATCCTTAAAAAAATCATAAGCATACTGAAAAAAATCGCGGCATTCGTCCATATCGTTTGGCACATAATAACTTTCGCCATCTGTGTCAACAACCTCATGACATAATTCCCTGGGCATTGTGACAGCCCAACTACAGACAGCCTTGACATCATCGCGCTTCATCATCTTTACGTTGTCCTGATGGGTGCGTTCTTTTACGAAATCATAATCAGATAAACCTGTATGCTGACCATATGCCATATTAAAGTTTAATTCGGTCCGGTCCTTATGGATATGCGAGCCGGAATTCTTCTGCGTGCGGCTGCAGTGAGCAAGCAGCCGCGGCGCTTCATTCATTCTAAATTTTGCAACTGATGCCATTGCTTTATCCTCCTGTTGATTATAAAAATAGAACAGCCGGCAGTACCGGCTGGAATTTTCTTTGTCTGGTAATTGTTACCAGATATAATATGGAGGAAATAAAAGAAGATAAAAAAACCGTCGCAGCAATGCTGCGGCGGTACGACTGAAACTTAACTTTTTGTAATCTTGATGGGTCCTGCCTCCTCGTATTCGGCTGTAATGGTATTGAATTTCTCTTCATGGTCGGGGCCTTCGGCTTCTGCCATATACTGCTCCTTGGTAATATATGCAGCATCAACCTCGATATGGTTAGTCTCTTCGCAGAATACAGCGACTTTCATCAGTAAAGACTTCAAGGTTTCTTCATCAAGAGGAACGGAGAAGTCCGTATCCATCTTAAAGTAAAATGCAACTTCAGGTTCGTCTACTTTCCAGAGCTTGATGTACAGCTGTAAATATCCAATAAGTTCCAGTTTTTTGATTTCTTTCATTTTTTTTCTCCCTTCTTTGTAAAAGAAACTTTTTATTCTTTTTTAATATGCGAAAAAAAAGAGAAAAGAAAAAAGCCGCAGGCTCTGCCTGCGGCGGGTTGCGTGTTACTTTTTAGCAGTTGCTGAAATGCACTTTCTGGTTTTCGCTGCCTTCACCATTTACGGTATAATAAGCGGTCTGCTCAGCAATATTAAGATAAATAGTGATATCACCTTTCATGCCTTTGTCTGCGGCATCTTTTTTCACGGCCTTCTCAACTGCTGCCATGGATACGCTTGCTCCATTAACCTCAACCACAGTGTCAGTAATACGTGTCCTGACCGCTTTTGCTGCTGCCTTGACATGCTCTTTTGTTTCTTTTGCGGTTTCCGTTACTGTTTCTTTTACAGCTTCAGAGACAACAGATACAGCCTCTTTAACTTCCGGTTTGTTCATATGTTCTTCAATGTTTTCACCGGCTGCTTTTACGGATGCTTCTGTCTTTTCTGCTACAGTTTTTGCGGCCTCCTCTGTTTTAGCGACGGCCTCAGTCGCCTTCTCAATCATTTTCTTTTTTGTGATTCTTTTACTTGCCATTTCTTTTAAATTCTCCTTATTTTTAATTTTCCAGCGTGATGCTGGTTTTTTAACCCAGTTAGTTGATGTATTCCACATTGAGTGTGCCTTTCCTGCGCATATTGACATTGAGAGTGTTGGCCGGGTCTGCAAGCCTCCGGTCGTCGTTAACAGAGAGCAGAACTGATTCCGGATGCCGGCTCAGGACAGTTTCTGTTGCCCGTGCAAGAAGTTCAGCAGCAGTTTCTGCATGTATCTCCTGGATTACCTGCTGATATTCAGCCTTAATACCATCAGGCTCGTTTGTGTCAACGTCTAAATTACATGTAGCCATTAACTTAGGCGTTGCTCCTGTATTGTCCACAAAATTAATTGTTAACGTCATATCTCTGACCTCCCTTTGTTTCTGCACTTTTTTAAGCACATATATATTATGCCAAATTTTTCAAAAAAAAGAAAGGCTGAAAAAGAAAGGACGATAAGAAGAAAAATGGTCCGCAAAAAAAGATAAAAAATAAAA
>OLQG01001385.1_pt1 | contig 15262 bp, 14 predicted proteins | sample 1672221 | NCBI WGS metagenome assembly OLQG01 (sample SAMEA3136660, study PRJEB25190) | human gut metagenome | biome: human gut; feature: human-associated habitat; material: faeces | place: Austria | collected 2013
TGTTCTCTAATATTCGACTGTTCTCTGTCTCCATAGAATTGATGAATGTCACAATACGTTCATCTACTATCATAATCACACATCCATAATAATCGGGATAATCATCGGTCTTCTCTTCGTCTTTTTCCAGATGAAATCATTCATCGTATCGCGGATCGTCAGTTTGATCTTATTCCAATCGGAATGACGGTTGGAAAGACATTTTTCCAGACTTTCGGAAACGGCATTTCTCGCTTCCTCCATCAGACCCTCGGACTCCCTCACATATACAAACCCTCGTGAAACAATATCCGGTCCGGCAAGCAGGCGGTTGCTTCCGCGCTCCAACGTCAGCACAACGATAATGATCCCGTCTTCCGCTAGATGCTGCCGGTCTCGCAGGACGATATTTCCGACGTCTCCGACTCCGAGACCATCCACAAGGATCGCCCCGGTATGCACCTTATCTGTCACTCTTGCAGACTCCTCATCCATCTCCAGTACGTCTCCCGACTGCAGGATAAAGATATTCTCATTCGGGATTCCAAGATTCCGCGCGATCTCTGAATTTGCTTTCAGATGACGGTATTCACCGTGAACAGGAACCGCATACTTCGGTTTCACCAGCGAATAGATCAGTTTTAACTCTTCCTGACAGGCATGTCCGGATACATGAGCGTCCTGAAAGATCACGTTCGCACCTTTTGCCGACAGCTCATTGATCACCTTGGAAACGGATTTTTCATTTCCCGGGATCGGGTTGGAGCTGAAAATGATCGTGTCGTTCGGCTGGATCGTCACTTTTCGGTGCACATCCGCCGCCATGCGCGACAACGCTGCCATAGACTCTCCCTGACTTCCGGTTGTGATCAGGACCATCTTCTCCGGCGGATAATTTTTCATCTCATCGATCTCGATCAACGTATGCTCCGGCACATTCAGATAGCCAAGCTCCGACGCCGTAGAGATGATATTGACCATGCTCCGTCCTTCCACGACTACTTTTCTTCCATATTTGTAGGCAGAGTTGATGATCTGCTGCACACGGTCCACATTGGAAGCGAACGTAGCGATAATGATACGCGTGTTCTGATGTTCCGCAAAAATATGATCAAATGTGATTCCAACCGTCCGCTCAGACTGGGTAAATCCTTTCCGCTCCGCGTTGGTGCTGTCAGACATCAATGCCAGCACGCCTTTCTTTCCGATCTCCGCAAAACGCTGCAGATCGATCGCGTCCCCAAACACCGGCGTGTAATCCACCTTAAAGTCTCCGGTATGCACAACAATACCTGCCGGCGAATAGATTGCCAGTGCCGATGCATCCTGGATACTGTGATTCGTCTTGATAAATTCAATTCTGAATTTTCCAAGATTGATCGACTGTCCATGGCGCACTACTTTTCTTTTGGTTGAGCGGAGAAGATTGTGCTCTGTGAGCTTTTTCTCGATAATTCCCATAGTCAGCTTTGTTGTATAAATCGGCAGATTAATCTCTTTAAGCACATAAGGAAGCGCTCCAATGTGATCCTCATGTCCATGTGTGATCACAAAACCCTTCACCTTATCCGCATTGCTCTTAAGGTAACTAATATCCGGGATTACAAGATCGATTCCGAGCATATCATCTTCCGGGAACGACAATCCGCAATCTACTACAATAATACTGTCTTCATATTCAAAGGCAGTGATATTCATTCCAATCTTTTCAAGGCCTCCAAGCGGAATGATCTTAAGTTTTGAGTTGCTTTTTTTCTTCAATCTCACACCTCCATATATTTTATGTATCTCATCCGTACATTTAATTATCGTAAAATTCGGAGTCCGCCTCTGTGTGCGAACCCCGTTCTTATCTGTCAGAAATATTCTTTTGACAGTTCCGTCTACACTTCAATCTCCACATCCTCCAGAAGCTCTTCGAACACCTTGAGTACGGCATTAAGCTCTACTTCCTCTTCTACCATCTCATAAACGCTGTCCTTCTCTTCCGGCGCACTTGTATCCTTCAAGATCAGGCACTCTGCATCATCCTCTTCTGAATCTGCAACCAGAAGGTAAGTCACTCCATTCAGTCTGGTCTGCTCCACAACAAAAAATTCTTCTGCTTCGCCGCCTTCTCCGCATGTAAACGTTAATTTTTCATTCTTCATATACTTTCCCCTTATCGTCTGATTGTATTCCAAAGCCTGTTACTTTTGCATACCCAGAGAGTCCAGATATCCCTGCAATATAAATACAGCCGCGATCTGATCCACATACTGCTTGCGGTTCTCCCGTCTTACACCGGATTCCATAAGTGTCCGTTCCGCTTCCACCGTTGTAAGACGCTCATCCCACATCACGATCTCAATGCCGGTACGCCGCTTCAGCATCTCTCCAAATTCCAGTGCCTTCTCTGCCCGTTCTCCGATATCATTATTCATATGTTTCGGAAAACCGATCACAAACTTCTCTACTCCATATTCGGTTGCAAGACTCTCAATCCTTGCCAGTGTCTTCCGAAGCTTGTTCTCGTCCTTCCTCGTAACCGTCTCCACTGCCTGTGCCGTAATCCCCAGAGGATCACTTACAGCAACACCTACGGTCTTCGTACCATAATCAAGTCCCATTATCCGCATCATATCTTCAACCTACAGTTCATGTCTGATATAAGCTTTTAATAATTCTTCTACTATCTCATCCCGCTCAACCTTCATCACAAGGCTTCTTGCTCCGTTATAGCTGGTAATGTATGTAGGATCACCGGACATAATGTATCCTACAATCTGATTCACCGGATTATATCCTTTTTCCACCAGAGCATTATATACAATTTCCAGAATATCTTTTGCCTGGATCTGTGGTCCTGTCTCTACCTGAAAAAATTGTGTATTCGTTATATCTTTCATCTTACGACCTCCAATACTTCATATTCATTTTAATATAATCTATACAAAAATTCAATGCATAATTTGTGAAAGTGAAGTAAGTTCTATCTCTTTTAACTGATTGGTCCACCGGTCTGCCTGTTCCGGTTCGCATGGAACCCCAATCCGCAGATATTCCTTGGTGTGCCCTGTGACATAATTTTTCCCATCACGTTCTGTCATCTCTTCAAATAGAACTTCCACCTTTTTCCCAAGCCATCCTTCTTCATAGCGCTGCATTTTTTTGCGGTTCAGTTCCAGCATGATATTGCTTCTTCGCGTTTTTTCATGTTCCGGGATCTGCCCGTCCATCTTCGCAGCCTTCGTTCCCTGGCGTTTTGAATACTTAAATATATGAGTCTCATAAAAATTGATGCTGTCTACAAAGTCCCGGGAGACTTCAAATTCTTCCTCTGATTCCTGCGGGAATCCTACGATCACATCGGTTGTCAGTGCCGGATTTTCAAAATACTTCCGGAGAAGCTCACATTTTTCCCGATATTCTGCCGCATCATATCTGCGGTTCATCCGTTTCAGGGTTGCATCACATCCGCTCTGCAGAGACAGGTGAAAATGCGGACATATCTTCGGCAGGCAAGCCAGTTCTTTTGCAAATTCTTCTGTGACGATTCCCGGTTCCAGGGAGCCAAGGCGGATTCTCTGAATTCCTTCCACTTCATTTACTGCCTGAATAAGAGAAAGCAAAGTTTCTTTTTTGTCCTCAGGAAAATCCACTCCATAGGAACTGAGATGAATTCCTGTAAGCACCACTTCTTTGTAGCCAGCTTTGGCCAGCTTGTGCACTTCGTTTAAAATATTCTCTTTTTCCCTGCTTCGCACGCGGCCTCTTGCGTAGGGAATGATACAATAAGTGCAAAACTGGTTGCAGCCATCCTGCACCTTAATATAAGCACGTACATGCTCAGCTGTACGGCTGATTTCCAGTTCTTCATATTCCTTTGTCTGGTTAATCTTAATAATATGAGCCTGACGCTGGTGTTCTTTTTCAAATTCAGCCAGAACTTCCACAATATTTTTTTTCTGGTTATTTCCAAGTACCAGATCTACTGCTTCGTCCGTTTCCAGTTTTCCCTCGTCAGTCTGTACATAACATCCTGTTGCTACTACCACCGCATCCGGGTTCATCTTTTTCGCCTTGTGAAGCATCTGACGGGACTTACGGTCTGCAATATTTGTTACCGTACAGGTATTTATTACGTAAACATCAGCACCTGGTTCAAAAGGTACGATTTCATACCCTGCCTGTTCCAGAAGCTGCTGCATAGCTTCCAGCTCATAAGAGTTTACTTTACATCCAAGATTGTGTAATGCAACCTTTTTTTTCATTTTTTCCTCCAAAACTAGTACTGTCCACACCATGCAGGATAATTTCTCCGCGGTGCACAGAATTCATGCAAATACGTGATTTCGTGCCGCACTTCCCGGATCTTCTGTAAATTTCATTCACGAAAAGCATCCCGCGGAATATTACCAGTACACAGTAATGTTGTAAATTTTTTATACATTTTCACTAATTCTGCTGCCATTTTTTCTCTTTTTTCACCTTGACTTTTATCCTGCCTACAGGTAATATGAGTACTGTAAAGCAAACTACTAACAATCCAAGGGAGGTTATATCACAATGAAAACAGCAAAAATCTCACTTAACTCTATTGATAAAGTGAAAGCATTTGTAAACGAGATCAGCAAATTTGACTGCGACTTCGACCTGGTATCCGGAAGATATGTGATTGACGCTAAATCTATCATGGGTATCTTCAGCCTGGATTTATCCAAACCGATCGACCTCAATATCCATGCTGACGGAGCTGCTCTTGACAGCGTTATGGAAATCATCGACAAATATACAGTTGAATAATTAAATATTCGATTGTCAGAGGAACTGTTCACAGTTCCTCTTTTTGTTTTTTCGATGACTTCATGCAGTCTCTGAGTACTTTTCCACTTTTTTACTGGATTTCAATCACTTCTGCAGTGCTAAGTGCCGCTTCCATCAGTTCATCAATTTTCTCAGCCAGTTTCTCCTCTGACTTGCGGATCACATTCAGATTCGGCTTTGTAACCGGATGCTTTGCGACAAAAATAGTACAGCAATCTTCATATGGAAGAACAGAAGTGTCATAAGTTCCAATCTCCCAGGAACGCTCTACAATTTCCTGTTTATCAAACCCAATCACCGGACGATATACCGGTAATGTACACACTTCATTCGTTGCTGCAAGACTCTGCAGGGTCTGGCTTGCAACCTGTCCAATGCTTTCACCGGTAATAAGTCCAAGACAGTTATCCTTCTTTGCAAAATGCTCTGCAATTCTCATCATATAACGACGCATAATGATAGTAAGCTCATCATGTGGACACTGATCGTAAATGTACAGCTGAATGTCTGTGAAATTTACTACATGAAGCCTGATCGGTCCACTGTATTTTGCCACCAGCTTCGCCAGGTCCACAACCTTCTGTTTCGCACGCTCGCTGGTATACGGCGGAGCATGGAAATAAACGGCTTCAATCTTAACTCCTCGCTTTGCGATCATATATCCGGCCACTGGGCTGTCAATTCCGCCGGAAAGAAGCAGCATTGCCTTTCCATTGGTTCCAACCGGCATTCCGCCAGGTCCCTTGATGCTCTTGGAATATACATAAATTTTCTCACGGATCTCAACAGAAACGGTAAGTTCAGGCTGATGTACATCCACCTTTGCCTCCGGAAAAGCATCCAGAATGCTTTCACCGATTCTTGCACTTACTTCCATGGAATTTACCGGATAGGACTTCTTTGCACGTCTTGTATATACCTTGAAGGTGCCGTGATAATCCGGATGTACATTCTTCATGTACTCCACAACGTCAGAGCGCATCTGCTCAAATCCTTTGTCCTCGTAGATCACTACCGGACAGATATAAACAATACCGAATACTGTTTTTAATGCAGCTACAGCCTCCTCAAAATCGTATTCCTCCGGACAGAATACATAAACACGGCCCTGCTCCTTCACAACGCGGTAATCGCCCTCTATCTTAGAAAGAGCAATATTCATCTGCTTCACAAGGGCATCTTCAAACAGATATCGATTTTTACCCTTGATAGCTATTTCTGCGTATTTTATTAAAAATGCGTGAAATATCATTTGATTTCCTCCTGTTTCTTTATTTTATGCGGCTGCCGGACTTTCCCCGGCGCTGCATTTCATTCTTCTTTTCCTCACTGCATCAGTGTCTGGAATATCTCCGAAGCATAGGCAGTACCTGCCCGATCACTTCCAATGCATAATCCACTTCTTCAAATGTATTTTCCTCTGAAAAACTGAATCTCAGCGTACTTTCTCTTTGGGCTGCTTCCATTCCCATTGCACTTAAGGTTCCGGCAGCTTTTCTTTTGTGGCTGGAGCAGGCGCTTCCGGCTGAAACATAAATGCCTTTTTCTTCCAGAGTATGAAGCAGCACTTCGCTTCTCACGCCCAGAAAGCTGGCGCTTAAGATCTGAGGTGCACCTTCTCTTATCTCCATTCCGTTGAGACGAACATCAGGAAGTTTCAGAAAACCTTCTGCAAGGCGTTCCTTCAGCTGATACATATGCTCAATTTTCTTATCAAAATCCGTGTAGACCATCTTTGCAGCAACACCCAGTCCTGCAATTCCAGGTACATTATCTGTACCGGACCGCATACCGGCCTGCTGGCCGCCGCCTAAGATCTGAGGCTGAATCCTGGCTTTCTCATTGATATATAAAAATCCTACACCTTTAGGCCCGTGAATCTTATGGCTGCTCACAGAGAGCATATCAATTCCTGCCTTTTTGGGATAAATACGGTATTTTCCAAATGCCTGGATCGCATCTACATGATACAGAGCCTTCGGGCTTTTCTCATGAACCAGTTTTGCAATCTCTTCCACTGGCATCACAGCACCAACCTCATTGTTTACATACATAGTAGATACCAGAATCGTATCCGGGCGCAAAGCTTTCTCTAACGCCTCCAGCTGAACCACACCCCTGTGATCTACAGGAACTATCGTCACCTCATATCCCATCTGTTCCAGGCGCTCTGCAGGCTGTCCTACAGCTGCATGCTCCACTGAAGTGGTGATAATATGGTTTCCGCTTCTTTTATTTGCATCCGCTCCGCCAAACAAGGCCAGATTATTTGACTCTGTTCCGCCAGAGGTAAAAATGATCTCTTTTTCATTTACCTTGAGAATTTTGGCAAGTGTCTGTGCAGCTTCACGGACATACTTTTCCGCTTCCACACCTTTTAAATGCATTGCAGAAGGGTTTCCAAAATCCTCTGTCATTGTTTTTACTACAATCTCTGCCACCTCAGGATAACATCTTGTGGTAGCAGAGTTATCAAAATATGCTTCCATTTCTTACTTTTCCTCTTTTTTCCAGAGCATGTTAAAAAAAGGCTTTCTGCAAGATGTGCATCACAATTTGCGGAAGCCTTTACCCGGATAAGGGCGCAGCAGCGAGCTGCGGCAGCCGAATTCAGGTGAAGCATACCGCAAAGTGGGGCGTGCAGATTGCTGAAATGATTTTTCAAACAGGCTCTGGCACGTCTTGCAGATTGCTAAAATATTTTTAAACAGACTCAAGCGTATACATCAGAATAGACAGCATGGTCATACCTGCTGTCTCTGTGCGCAGGATTCTTTTTCCCAGGGTCACCGGTTTCCCTCCGGCTTCCATGGCATCTCTCACTTCTTCCTCCTCAAAACCGCCTTCCGGGCCAATAAAAATCCCCACAGATTGTCCAGGCTGAATTGCCGCCAGGATTTCCCGGGTCTCTTTCATACCTTGGGCAAGCTCATAAGGAATCAGAACCACATCCAGTCCTTTTGCAAAGGCAAGTGCTTCTTTCCAGTTCATTACATTTTTCACTTCCGGGATTAGCATACGCTTAGACTGCTTAGCTGCGCTCTCGGAAATCTGCTGCCATCTGGTAACCTTCTTCTGCGCTTTCTTTGCGTCCAGCTTCACCACACATCTCCTTGTTTCAACTGGAACAACAGCGTAAGCGCCAAGCTCCACAGCCTTCTGAATGATCAGTTCCATTTTATCCCCTTTAGGAAGTCCCTGGAACAAATAAATCCGGCTTGGGAGCTCATACTGGGATTCCTGGGCATAAAGGATATGAAGAACTGCGCTGTCCTCCTGAAATTCTTCTATGGTACAGTGATATTCCTTCTCACTGCCATCGCTGATCCAAACGTCCTCACCAATGCGCATGCGAAGAACATTTTTCATATGGTTCAGATCCGGACCTGTAAGGGTAATCCTGTGTTCTTCCTCAAGGACCTGATAAGGCTCCACAAAAAAGCGCTGCATAATTATTCCTTTCTGGCTGTGACAGATACCCATTCTCCCTGATGGGTTACCTCAACCAGCTGAAGCCCGGCGTCTTTCACTGCCTTTACCACTACTTCTTCTTTCACATCCAGGATTCCAGAGGTGATATAGTAAGCACCCTTTTTCATCTGATTTACGATAACCGGTGTGAGAGGCACCAGTACATCTGCCAGGATATTAGCCGTTACAATGTCATATTTCTCATATCCAACCGTGTCTTGAACTTCTTTATCATCAATGATGTTTCCAATGAGCATGTCAAAAGTCTCATCCTTAATATCGTTAGCCTCTTTATTGTCTGCCACTGCCGGAATTGCACAGGGATCAAGGTCAGTTCCCACAACATGAGCAGCGCCCAGCTTCAAAGCTACAATTCCAAGAATACCGCTTCCGGTTCCAACATCCAGCATCTGGGTGTCTTTTGTCACAAATTTCTTCAGCTGACGAATTACCAGCTGGGTTGTCTCGTGCATACCAGTTCCAAAAGCTGTACCTGGATCAATGTGAAGGATCATCTTATCTTTATCTTCTTCCTTCACTTCTTCCCAGGATGGAACAATAAGAATGTCATCTACATAGAACTGATGGAAATATTCCTTCCAGTTATTGATCCAGTCTTTGTCCTCTGTCTGGGATTCTGTGATGGTGCCTTCGCCGATATCCATGTATCCGCGTACTTCTTCAAGGACAGCACGTACTCTCTCGAGAACAGGCGCAGTTTCTGTGTCCTCTTCCAGATAAAAATTCAGATAGGCGATTCCATCATCCGCTGGACCTTCCGGCATAATATCCACAAACATCTGCTCTTTATCTGTCTCGGTAAGGGGCTGTTTGTCCTGAATCTCTACGCCCTCAACTCCAACGTCTGCAAGGGCAGAGATGATAACGTCTTCTGCTTCTGTTTTTGTTTTGATGGTAAAGCGATTCCACTTCATACTATTTCTCCAATCTTTTTATTGAAAGCTGTTTCTTCATAATCACAATATGGTATTTTTTAACATCTTTCGAAACGGTTGTTATCTGTTACTTTATTCTGATTTTTCAATTCACCTGACCAATTACTGGTTTTTTATGTCCATGTTACTTCTTTTTATGTGCAAAAACATGCACAACCCACTTATGTCGCTGCCCTTTCTGATAAAATCTCCAGAAAAACTCTACCAGAAGCAACGCCGCTGCTGCATCCACAATGTAATGCTGCTTCAGCACCTGGGTAGAGATAATGATCAGAATTGCAAATACCAGAGAAAATCTCTGATACCATTTCGGCACCTTCTCTGAGCCTTCCACACCTTTCCAGCACATCCAGCTCACATAGCAGTGGATAGAGGGAAACAAATTAGAAGGACTGTTCCCGCCATCCAGGGAATATACCAGAGCGAGAATCTTTTCCGAAAGGGTATTTCCTGGGATCTCCGGTCTTATATTGGTGGTCGGTATTAAAATAAAGCAGATAAAGCAAATAAAATGTATGGTCAGATCTGTGGCAACAAACCGGTAAAACATATCCTTACCACGCCTTGCCGCCAGCAAATACCCCACCGCCCAGAATGGAAATGCCAGAATATAAAACCACACAAATACAGGCAGTAAAGGAACTTCCCTGTCAAATGCCATCGTAAAATCAAAGTGATACCTGCCAGCTGTAAGCGCACTGCTTCCCCAGTAAATCAGACAATTCACTGCCATGATGGTCACAAGAGGTACAATAGACCACAGGGGGATATATCGGTTTAACAAATCTCTTTTCTTTGTTTTCAAGGCAAAACTCCTTTCCGGACTCTTGCGATGTTACTGCTCATTTCCTGACCAGCAGCACGGACAGTAACGTTGCGGCTACCCTTTAATATACAATAAGTAACAAAAAAAGAAAAGAGGATATCTCCACTTTTCTTTATTCTTTTATGGAAAAACTGATTTTTTACTCTTCAAAGGTCTCTTTTAATTTGTCCATGAAGCTTTTTTTCTTCTTTTCGGACTTTTCTGTGCTATCGCCGGCACTGCCTGCAGGACGATTGCCGCATGCCTCGTCAAATTTGCGGAGAGCTTCTTTCGCGTCCTCATTCAGGTTGGTTGGTACCTGAACAACCAGAGTTACGTAGTGATCACCGCGAACATTCTTGTTTCGAAGGGACGGAACACCTTTTCCCTTCAGACGGATTCTGGTATCTGTCTGAGTTCCTGGTTTCACTTCATAGAGAACTTCTCCATCTACTGTATTCAGTTTGACTTCGCCGCCAAGCGCTGCCTGTGCATAAGTAATCGGTGCAGTAGAGTAAATATTCATATCCTGTCTCTGGAAAATCGGATGGCGTGCTACATTTACTTCTACCAGCAGATCGCCTCTCGGACCTCCATTTGTGCCAGGTTCACCTTTATCACGGATACGGATACTCTGACCATTGTCAATACCAGCTGGAATAGATACCTTAATTTTTTTGCGATTGGAAATGTAGCCGGTACCACGGCAATCCGGACATTTATCTTTGATAATTTTGCCAGTACCATGACAATCCGGACACACCTGAACGTTACGAACCATGCCAAACATGGACTGCTGGGTGTAAACGATCTGTCCTTCACCATTACATTTCGGACAGGTAACCGGTGAGGTACCAGCCTTAGCTCCAGAACCGTGACAGGAAGTACATTCATCTTTCAGAGTAATCTCAAGTTCTTTCTCACAGCCAAATACAGCATCCTCAAAGGTGATATTCACGCGTGCACGCAGGTTTGCACCCTTCATAGGTCCATTATTGGCACGTCTGCGGCTTCCGCCGCCTCCAAACAGATCTCCGAAAATATCTCCGAAGATATCACCCATGTCTGCGCCGGAGAAATCAAAGCCGCCGAAACCGCCTGCTCCGCCACCGCCGCCGTTTTCAAAAGCGGCATGACCAAACTGATCATACTGTCTTCTCTTGTCCGGGTCACTTAAGACGCTGTAAGCCTCTGTTGCCTCTTTGAATTTCGCTTCAGCTTCCTTATCTCCCGGATTTACATCGGGATGATACTTCTTGGCAAGCTGACGATATGCTTTTTTTAATGTAGCGTCATCGGCGCTCTTATCAACGCCTAAGACTTCATAGTAATCTCTTTTATCAGCCATGATTTCTTTTCCTAACTTTTTGTATTTGGTTATCTTATGGAAGACGCCAGCGGCGCAATTCCTGTAATATGTCTTTCACCACCACTGCCCGGTCATGAATCATGACCGGGCTGTAGTTTCATGTTCCGAAATATTGGAACTTATTATTCAATTAAACCTCTTTGTAGTCAGCATCTACAACATCATCGCCGTAACCTGCCTCGTTACCGCCCTGGGAAGCTCCTCCCATGTCCGGTCCCGGGCCTGCCTGACCAGCACCGCCCTGTGGGTTCTGTGCTTCATACATCTTTGCGAAAAGCTTCTGAGCACTTTCCATCATCTTCTCCTGAGCAGCTTTGATCTCAGCGACCTGAGCATCTCCGATCTCATCTGTATTTGCATATTTAGCAAGGATATCTTTTAATGCATTTAAGTCAGCCTCTACGGAAGCTTTGTCATTTGCATCCAGTTTATCGCCTGCTTCTTTCAGTGCATTCTCAACCTGGAATACCATGGAGTCTGCATTGTTCTTTGTATCAATTGCCTCTTTACGTTTCTTATCCTGAGCTTCGAACTCAGCAGCTTCTTTAACAGCCTTGTCAATATCAGACTCGGACATGTTAGAACCAGCTGTGATTGTAATGTGCTGCTCTTTACCTGTTCCAAGATCCTTAGCAGATACATTTACAATACCGTTGGCATCGATATCGAATGTAACCTCGATCTGCGGAACACCACGACGTGCTGGCGGGATTCCATCCAGACGGAACTGTCCAAGGGACTTGTTGTCTTTCGCGAACTGACGCTCACCCTGTAATACATTGATATCTACAGCGGTCTGATTATCAGCTGCTGTGGAGAAAATCTGGCTCTTCTTGGTCGGGATTGTTGTATTTCTCTCGATCAGACGTGTTGCAATACCACCCATTGTCTCGATGGACAGGGAAAGTGGAGTAACATCAAGAAGAAGGATGTCACCTGCACCAGCCTCACCGGAAAGCTTACCACCCTGGATAGAAGCACCAAGTGCAACACACTCATCCGGGTTCAGAGCCTTGCTTGGCTCTTTGCCAGTTAACTGTCTTACTTTATCCTGTACAGCCGGGATACGTGTGGAACCACCAACCAGAAGCACCTGTCCAAGATCAGAAGCAGTAAGACCTGCATCAGAAAGTGCACGGCGAACCGGCTCTGCTGTTTTCTCAACAAGATCGTGTGTAAGTTCGTCAAATTTAGCTCTTGTAAGGTTCATATCAAAATGCTTCGGTCCTTCAGCTGTTGCTGTGATGAATGGCAGGTTGATATTGGTTGTTGTTGCGGAAGAAAGCTCTTTCTTAGCTTTCTCAGCAGCTTCTTTCAGTCTCTGAAGAGCCATCTTATCGTTGCTTAAGTCAACGCCCTCTGTTCTCTTGAACTCAGAAAGCATATAGTCTGTAATTCTCTGGTCAAAGTCGTCACCACCAAGACGGTTGTTACCAGCTGTTGCCAGAACTTCGATAACGCCATCACCAATCTCAATAATGGAAACATCGAATGTACCACCACCAAGGTCATAAACCATGATCTTCTGCTCTTTCTCATTGTCAAGACCATATGCAAGAGCTGCTGCTGTAGGCTCGTTGATGATACGTTTTACATCAAGGCCTGCGATCTTACCGGCATCTTTGGTTGCCTGACGCTGAGCATCGTTGAAGTAAGCCGGAACAGTGATAACTGCCTCTGTTACTTTCTCTCCAAGATATGCCTCTGCATCCTTTTTCAGTTTCTGAAGGATCATTGCGGAGATCTCCTGTGGAGAATATTTCTTATCATCAATAGTTACACGGTAATCGGTACCCATCTCTCTCTTGATGGAGGAGATTGTTCTGTCTGCGTTTGTTACTGCCTGACGTTTTGCAGGCTCACCTACCAGACGCTCTCCTGTTTTTGTGAATGCTACAACGGATGGTGTTGTTCTTGCGCCTTCTGTATTTGCGATAACTGTTGGCTGTCCACCTTCCATTACGGCTACACAGCTGTTTGTTGTACCTAAGTCAATACCAATAATCTTTCCCATGATTTTTTCCTCCTGTTTTAGTCTTTATCTGTAAAATTATAACCTGATGTCAAAATTAGTTGGCAACCTTTACCATACTGTGACGGACTACGAAATCCTTGTAGGTGTAACCCTTCTGGAATTCCTCCACCACAATGTTCTCTCCAACCTCTTCATCTTCCACATGCATCACTGCGTTGTGGAAATCCGGATTGAATTCTTTTCCCACTGCTTCGATTGGCTTAACACCAAGATCATCCAATGTTGTGGTAAGCTGCTTGTAGATCATTTTCATTCCATCTGCAAAAGCATCGCCTTCCTGTGCCTGTGCAAGGCCTCTTTCGAAGTTATCCACAACCGGCAGGATCTTTTCAACGATCTCTTTTGCTCCGATGATGTACATGCTGGATTTTTCTTTTTCCGTTCTTTTACGGAAATTATCGAATTCAGCCATGGTTCGCTTCAGGCGATCGGTAAGTTCCTCCACCTTCTGCTCAGATTTATCTTTTTTCTTCTTTCCGAAGAAGGAAGTTTTTGATTTTTCTTCTTTTTTATCCTCTGGGGCAGCTTCTTCGCCTGGAGTCTTGTTTTCTTCCTCCGGCAGATCTTCTACCTCCGGCGTCAGGTTCTCTTCAGCCTGATCTCCGTCAGTTACGGGGATTTCATTCTCCGCTTCCTGCTCTTCGGATTTTTTCTTTGTTTCCTCCGACACTTTTTTTCTACCGCCTTTCTAAGTTTTCTTCTTTTTTAAAACGTCATCCAGATGATTCTTCAGTTCCTTCAGACTGTCCACTACATTCTCATAATCCATTCGTTTGGGACCGATGATCCCGATGGTTCCGTACATTCCGTCTCCCAGTTCATATCTGGCAGTTACAATGCTGCAGTCCTTCATAGTCTGGATCGGCATCTCATCACCGATGTAAACCTGGATTCCTGTATTCTCTCCATCTGACATCTGTTCTTTTACAAGATCGGCAAGTTCATGCTTCTCCTCAAATGCGGAGATCAGTTCCGTTGCCTTCTCTTTATCGGCAAGTTCCGGATATTTGAAAATGTTTGTCGCACCTGAAGTGTAGATTTCCATGTCTTCCTCTTCCACATGAATGGTGGCTGCCACTGCATCCAGAACGGTTGCTACCACACCACTGTGGCTGCCTGCCTGTTCCTTCAGTCTGGCGATCATCCCAAGGTTGATATCCTGGATCGGGATCCCATTGAGATTGGTATTAAGAAGAAGATTCAGTTTCAGGATCGTCTGGTCGTCCATCTCCTCATCCAGATTGATGATCTGATTCCGCACGGTGTTATTATCACTGACAACCACCGCTACAAGCTGAAGATCACTCATTCTTGACAGCTGGATAAATTTGATCTTGTTGCCGCTGTACTGCGGAACGGAAACCATAGTAGCATAGTTGGTATTGGAGGCAAGAACCTTCGCAACTTTCTTAAGCACTTTATCCATCTTGTCTGTCTTCTCAATGATGATATCTCTCAGCTCTGCAACCTCGGCTTCCTTCTCCTTCATCAGTTCATTGACATAAAGTCTGTAACCTTTGTCGGAAGGGATCCTTCCTGCGGATGTATGAGGCTGGACGATATAGCCCATATCAGTCAGGTCTGACATTTCATTTCGGATCGTTGCGGAACTTACATTAAGATCCGCATACTTGGAAATGGTTCTGGATCCAACCGGTTCTCCGGTCTCCATATAGGTCTTGATGATTGCCTGTAATATTTTTCGTTTGCGCTCACTCAACACCTCCTCCATGAAGCCATCTCCTTTCCTTTTGTTTTTCCTGACGGATGTTGATTCTTTTTTTATATCTGTTAGCACTCATTTTAGTGGAGTGCTAACATCTACAGTCTTTAAGATATCA
>OLQG01001388.1_pt1 | contig 15246 bp, 11 predicted proteins | sample 1672221 | NCBI WGS metagenome assembly OLQG01 (sample SAMEA3136660, study PRJEB25190) | human gut metagenome | biome: human gut; feature: human-associated habitat; material: faeces | place: Austria | collected 2013
TGCCGTCTACAGTATCCATGACTGCAATCTGCTCGTCCATGATCACATATGAATTATATGCCATACCATTCGGTACTGCAAACTGTCCTTCAAACAAATCCACCTGATGGTCATTGACGCCTGCGTAATATATATCTTCTGTTATCTTTTTCATGCTGATACAGCCTCCTTCGATTCACAATTTCTTACATCATACTGCCTCTTTCGGGAAAATGCAAGACAGTCGCATTTATTTTCCTGTCGGTTTCTGTATCTTCTTCAGTGCATCCCTGAAACGCACCCGGAATAACAGTACCGTAAATGTAATCGCAAAGAAATCTGCGATTGGTTCAGCCATATAGACTGCCATAGTCCGGTCAGAGTTCCATATCATTGGAACGATATAGATTAATGGGATCAGAAGAACGAACTTACGCACAACTGCAACAATAATGGATTCCAGTGCCTTTCCAAGTGAATTAAACGTAATCTGGCAGGATATCTGAATCCCGAACAGGAACATAACCGCCATATAGATACGAAGTGCCGGAATCGTGAATTCAATTAATTCAGCATTGGATGTGAAAATTCCGGCAAACACACCCGGTATCAGCATTACCAATGCCCAGAGTACTGCTGCATAGATCATATTGATTTTTAAAAGCAGCCAGAAGGCAGCTTTGACTCTTTCAGCATTGGATGCCCCATAATTGTAACTGATGATCGGCTGTGCTCCCTGAGACAATCCCTGCAGCGGAAGCATTGCAAACTGCATAACACTTGTAAGAATCGTCATAGCTCCTACTGCAATGTCCCCGCCATATCGTTGCAGAGAAGAATTGAAGCAGATAGAAATAACGCTTTCACTCGCCTGCATGATAAAGGTCGCGAGTCCAAGTGCCAGACAAGGCAAAATAATCCCAGGTATCAGGCGCAAGTTCTCTTTTCGTATGCGGATAAAACTCTTCCTGCCACATAAGAATGCAACCACCCAGATACAGGACAGTGCCTGAGAAATGATCGTTGCAAGTGCCGCTCCCCGTACATCCATATGCAGTCCAAAGATAAAGATCGGATCCAGAATGATATTACTTACAGCTCCGATTAATACAGAATACATACCTGTCTTTGCAAATCCCTGTGCGGTAATAAATGCATTCATGCCTAGAGTCAGTTCCACAAATATCGTTCCGATCGCATAAATATTCATATAGCTGGAAGCGTATCCGATGGTATTCTCGCTTGCGCCAAATGCAAGTAAGAGACCCCGGTTCCATTTTAGAAGAATCGCTGTAAGGATCAATGATACAATGATCTGTAACGCAAAACAGTTACCGAGAATCTGTTCTGCTGTATGTTGTTCTTTCTTTCCCATATAGATAGATGCCCGCGGTGCTCCACCATATCCTACCAGCGCTGCAAATGCTGATACGATCAGAATCAAAGGCATACATACGCCGACACCTGTCAGTGCTGAGGCTCCGATGCCAGGAATATGTCCAATATAAATACGATCTACGATATTATATAACATATTAATAAACTGTGCTGCCAGAGTTGGCAGTGCAAGCTTCAACAATAATTTTCCTATTGGTTCCTTTTCCAGGAAATCTTTATTTTCACTCATCGTACTCTCTCATGCTCCTTTATAAATGTTGTTATGTAAGTACTGTTTATATATGGATCTTATTTGTGATATGGTTCGTGGTTCATGATCCGATAGCTGCGGTAGATCTGTTCCAGAAGAATGACACGCATTAACTGATGTGGAAATGTCATTTTTGAAAAACTCAGTGCATAATCTGATCTTTTTAATATTACCTTGCCAAGGCCAATGGAACCACCGATGATAAATATAATATGGCTGGTTCCCTGCACGCCAAGTTTCTCAATCTTTTCTGCCATCTCCTCAGAAGTCAGCATTTTCCCGGCTATTTCCAGTGTGATCACATAAGCATCTTCCTTTATATACTTCAGGATCCGTTCGCCTTCTTTGTCCCGGATGGCATCTTCTGCGGTGTCACTTGCGTTATCTGGTGTCTTTTCATCTGCCACTTCCACAATCTCCAGTTTGCAGTAACGACTCAGACGCTTGCTATATTCTGCAATCGCATCTTTCAGATATTTTTCTTTAATCTTCCCTACAGTTATCAGTGTTATTTTCATCAAATTCTCCATTCTCATATTTTTAGCGATACAATATATTATCATAGCATCAGAAGTGAAGATAAGCAAACACTTTGAATCGTTGCAGACAAAAAAGACTGCGCAATAATACGCAGCCTTTTACAGACAATATAATTTATACTGCATGCAAATTCTTCAGTGAAATATCAAGAATTGGTGCAGAGTGAGTCAGTGCTCCGCTGGAAATGTAATCTACACCAAGTTCCGTAAGTCTTGCGATATTCTCTTTTGTCACATTACCGGAACATTCTGTCTCTGCACGTCCACCAATCATTCGGATCGCTTCTTTCATGGTATCCGTATCCATATTGTCGAGCATGATAATATCGGCACCGGCTTCTACCGCTTCTTTTACCATGTCAAGATTCTCTACCTCAATCTCAATCTTTCGTACAAATGGAGCATAGTCCTTTGCCATCTGCACTGCCTTTGTTACACTTCCGGCAGCTCCAATATGATTATCTTTCAGAAGCACACCATCTGACAGATTGTACCGATGATTATATCCGCCTCCCGTACGCACTGCATATTTTTCAAATATGCGCATATTCGGTGTCGTCTTGCGGGTATCCAGAAGCTTGATCTTTGTACCTTCCAAAAGCTTTGCTACGGAATGTGTATAGGTTGCAATGCCACTCATTCTCTGGAGATAGTTCAGTGCCACACGTTCTCCGGATAAAAGTACCCGGATATCTCCTGTGACAATTCCCATAAGTTGTCCTTCTTCAACAGCATCCCCATCTTTACAATAGAAGATCACTGCTGTCCTTTCATCCAATAATTCAAAGACACGTTTAAATACTTCCAGACCTGAAATAATACCATTCTGCTTACATATCAGCTGCACTTCACCCTTTACATATTCTTTCATAACTGAATTAGTAGTCACATCTTCACTGGATATATCTTCTTTTAATGCTTCCAGAATCAGATGATCTGCCTGCAAACGCATTGTTATTTCGTTCATACTTTTATTTCCTCATTTCTCTCAGACTTAATCTTTTCTGCAGCACGTTTGGCAAATACCAGACTCTCCAGAAGGGAGTTACTGGCAAGCCGGTTGGCTCCATGGACACCATTACAGCTGGTCTCTCCGACTGCATAAAGATGGTTCATAGACGTATGACTGTCTTTATCTACCCAGATGCCGCCCATAAAATAATGCTGCGCCGGGACTACAGGAATCCATTCTTTTGTTACATCATATCCTTCTTCCAGACAACGTTCATAGATATTCGGAAAATGTTTCATGATGATCTCTTTGTCAATATGCTCCAGAGAAAGCCATACATGAGAAGTATGATCCTTCTCCATCTGTTTCTGGATGGCTTTGGTAACTACATCTCTTGGCAGCAGTTCATCCACAAAACGTTCACCATTCTTATCATACAGGAGTGCACCCTCGCCACGGACTGACTCAGAGATCAGGAAACTTCTTCCCGGTTTTTCCGTATACAGTGTTGTCGGATGTATCTGTACATAATCCAGATGTTCCAGTTTAATATGATGTTTTTTAGAAATATCGATTGCATCTCCTGTCAAATGCGGAAAATTTGTCGAATGCTCATAACATCCTCCGATACCGCCGCTGGCAAAAATGGTATGCTCCGCATGGATTATAAGTTCTTCTCCGTCTTTTGTCTCAGCAACAATTCCTTCACATCCATCTGCATCTTCCAGAATATCCTTCATGGTCGTATATTCCAGAATCGTAATATTTTTACGTCTCTTCACCTGATGTAATAACTTTGTGGTGATTTCTTTACCAGTAATATCTTCATGAAACAAAATACGTGGTCTGGAATGTGCCCCTTCTCTTGTAAATAGAAGCTTGCCATCCTTCTGTGCAAATTCTACACCATATCCGATCAGATCACGAATAATCTCCTGTGAACTCCGGATCATAATATCTACGGACTCCTTACGGTTCTCATAATGCCCGGCTCTCATAGTATCTTCAAAATAACTGTCATAATCCTGATTATCCCGCAGGACACAGATACCTCCCTGTGCCAGGAAAGAATCACTGCTTTCCAGATCTGACTTTGTGATCAGCAGAATCTTCATATCTTCCGGAAGATTCAGTGCCGCAAAACATCCGCTGACACCTGTTCCCACAATGACTGTATCTGTATTATATTTCATCTTCATACATCTCCTTACTTGCCAAGCTCTAGCATACGCTCCAGAGGTTTCTTGGAATTCTCACGCAGACTATCTGTTACATGCACCTGATTGTCGCCTGTCTTCAGTACATGTAATACTTTTTCCAACGTGTTTTTCTTCATGTTCGGACATACAGGTACCGTCTCCGGATAGTAAAATTGTTTATCCGGATTGTTCTGTGTCAGTTTGTAATGTACTCCTTCTTCAGTACAGATAATAAACTCCTGACGGTCACTGTCCGTCGCATAATTAATAATGCCGGATGTACTTCCGATATAATCAGCAATTGCTAAAATCTCCTGTCTGCATTCTGGATGCGCAAGCACCAGTGCATCCGGATGTTCATCTTTTGCCTTCAGCACCTCGTCTGCTTCCATGCGTTCATGGGTTGGACAGAATCCCTCGTTGAAGATAAAATGCTTCTCCGGAACCTGATCTGCTATGTAATGAGCCAGATTCCTGTCAGGAATAAAGTATATATTCTTGTTTGGCAGTTTCTTTACAATCTTAACTGCATTCGCAGATGTCACGCACACATCTGAATACTCCTTTAATTCAGCTGTGGAATTGATGTAGCAGACAACTGCCACATCTTCGTAAGTCTCACGCACTTTTTTAATACGATCAATATCTGCCATATGAGCCATCGGACAATCGGCCTGCAGATCTGGCATAAGCACCGTTTTCTCTGGATTGAGAATCTTTGCACTCTCTCCCATAAAGGATACTCCGCAGAATACGATTGTCTTAGCGGTAAGTTCTGTAGCCACACGGCTCAGATAAAAAGAATCTCCTATATAGTCTGCGATGTCCTGCACTTCCGGTCTCACATAGTAATGTGCAAGGATGACTGCATCTTTTTCTTTTTTTAATTTCTTGATCTCGTCTGTAATATTCATCTCAGTTTCCTCCTGTTTACAGCTACACTGTTGACAATTATAGCACATGTATCAACATGTGACAAGACAGTTGTAAACTACAAATATATGACAAAATCTAAAATATTATTTCAAGAAACAAATAAGGAGACTATATTTCTATAATCTCCTCAAAATCATCGTAATCTTTCAGTATTTAGTTTGTTTTATTTCTGTGACAGATATTCATGAATACCCTTCGCGCCTGCTTTTCCGGCACCCATAGCAAGGATAACTGTAGCTGCTCCGGTCACAGCATCGCCGCCTGCGAATACGGCAGCCTTGGATGTCTGTCCATTTTCTTCTTCAGCTACAATACATCTTCTTCGGTTGGTCTCAAGTCCCTCCGTTGTAGATGCGATCAATGGATTTGGAGAAGTACCAAGTGCCATGATAACTGTATCCAGTTCAATCTCATACTCAGATCCTTCGATCGGTACCGGACGTCTTCTGCCAGATGCATCTGGTTCACCAAGTTCCATTTTGATTACTTTCATGCCTTTTACCCATCCGTTATCATCGGTAAGGATCTCTACCGGATTGGTCAACAGATTGAAGATAATGCCTTCTTCTTTTGCATGATGGACTTCTTCTGCTCTTGCCGGAAGCTCTGCCTCACTTCGACGATATACGATATGTACATCTGCGCCAAGACGAAGCGCTGTCCTGGCTGCATCCATCGCTACGTTACCACCGCCGACTACAGCTACTTTCTTACCAGCTGCAATTGGTGTGTCATAATTATTATCAAAAGCTTTCATCAGATTACTTCTGGTCAGATACTCATTTGCGGAGAATACTCCATTCGCTGTCTCACCAGGAATTCCCATAAACATCGGAAGTCCTGCTCCTGATCCGATAAATACTGCCTCGAAATCTTCCTCTTCCATTAACTGGTCGATTGTAGTTGATTTACCAATCACTACATTGGTCTCAAATTTAACACCAAGCTCTTTGACTTTTTCGATCTCTTTCTTAACAACTTTTTCTTTTGGAAGACGGAATTCCGGGATACCATATACCAGTACTCCACCCAGCTCATGAAGCGCTTCAAATACCGTTACTTCATAACCAAGTTTTGCAAGATCACCAGCACATGTAAGTCCGGATGGACCGGAACCGATCACAGCCACCTTATGACCATTTGTCTTCTCTGCTTTCTTAGGCTTGATATCATGCTCCAGTGCATAATCTGCTACAAAACGCTCCAGCTTACCGATAGATACAGCATCACCTTTAATGCCGCGGATACATTTACATTCACACTGTGATTCCTGAGGACATACACGACCACAGATTGCCGGCAGTGCAGAAGATTCACCGATGACCTGATAAGCACCTTCGATATCTCCATCTTTTACTTTGGATATAAATCCAGGAATATTGATTGATACCGGACAGCCCTGAATACATCTTGCATTTTTACAGTTCAGACATCTGGTTGCTTCTTCCATTGCCTCTTCTTTATTATATCCATAACATACTTCTTCAAAATTAGTTGCACGTACTTTTGCATCCTGTTCTCTGACAGGAATTCTCTTTAACATATCAGCCATTAGTTGTCACCTCCGCAATTACCGCATCCGCCATGATGTGTATTACCCTCCTGCAGCTTCAGTAAAGCACGGCCTTCCTGCGTCTTATACATCTGCTGTCTCTTCATGGCATTATCAAAGTCTACCAGATGTCCGTCAAATTCCGGTCCATCCACGCAGGCGAATTTCACTTCATCGCCTACCAGGAGACGACAGGCACCACACATACCAGTTCCGTCTACCATGATCGGGTTCATGCTAACAACAGTCGGGATTGCAAGCTTTTTAGTAAGGAGACATACGAATTTCATCATGATCATCGGTCCAATAGCGATACAGACATCGTAATGATTGCCCTGCTCTACCAATTCCTCTACCATAGTGGTAACCATTCCGGCATGTCCGTAAGAACCGTCATCTGTACATGGATAGTAATTACCGGATACCGCACGCATCTCATCCTCCAGAATCAACAGGTCTTTATTCTTAGAACCAATGATTACATCAGCATCAATACCGTGTTCTTTCAGCCATTTTACCTGCGGATATACCGGTGCAGCACCTACACCACCGCCTACAAACAGGATCTTCTTCTTTTTCAAGCTCTCAATATCTTCTTTTACAAATTCAGAAGGACAGCCAAGTGGTCCGGTAAAATCACGGAACGCATCTCCTTCTTTTAATTCAGCAAATTTTCTTGTAGATGCGCCAACTGGCTGGAATACGATAGTAATCGTACCTGCTTCTCTGTCGTAATCGCAGATGGTCAGCGGGATACGTTCTCCTGTCTCATCTATTTTTACAATAACGAACTGTCCAGGCTCGCAATGTCTTGCCACACGAGGAGCTTCTACGACCATCAGATAGATATTCTCGTTCAGCTTCTCGGCTTTCTGTATCTTGTACATCTTGTTTCCTCCTGTCTATTGATTTTACTAATAATGATAATGTATACATCTGAAATTTTCAAGGAAAGTTTACAAAAAGAAAGCAGATTCCCTGAAATTGCCTGAATTTACAGAATCTGCTTTCCTGAATTTCTGAAATTTAGAAGTCTACTTCTGTACCATAATATGTACACTCAAACAGTTTTTTCATTGTCTCCGGATCGATAGTTCTTGGATTAGATCCTGTACATGCATCACCGACTGCAAGCTCTGCAATCTTATCAATCTTTTCTTTAAATTCATCCTCATTGATTCCAAATTCTTTCAAAGTCTTTGGAATATTGAGTTTTACATTGAACTCATCAATCTTCTCACACAGACTGTTGATCAATGCTTTTTCAGATATTCCTGCCAGTCCCATTCTACGTGCGATCTCGGCATAACGCTTAGCGGCTATCGGATCCTTGGCGTTGTATTTTATAACATATGGCAAATAAATCGCATTGGCACATCCATGCGGAATATGTCCGGTAGAGAATGCAGCACCCGTCTTGTGCGCCATAGAATGAACAATGCCAAGTAAAGCGTTAGAGAATGCCATACCTGCAAGACACTGTGCGTAATGCATCTGTTCTCTCGCTACCTTGTCACATTTATAGGATGCCGGCAGATAATCAAGAACCATCTCGATTGCCTGCAATGCAAGCGGATCTGTGAATGGACAATTAAGTGTAGATACATACGCTTCAATCGCATGTGTCAATGCATCCATTCCGGTGTAAGCAACCTGTTTGATTGGAAGTCCCATAACCAGTTCCGGGTCAACAATTGCCACATCAGGTGTAATATTAAAGTCAGCCAGCGGATATTTTACTCCGGTCTCATAATTTGTAATTACAGAGAATGCCGTAACCTCTGTAGCTGTACCAGATGTAGAAGGAATTGCACAGAATTTTGCTTTCTGACGCAGTTCCGGGAAATTAAACGGAATACAAAGTGCTTCAAATGTGGTATCCGGATACTCATAGAAAGCCCACATAGCTTTGGCTGCATCAATCGGTGATCCACCACCCATTGCTACGATCCAGTCTGGTTGGAACTTACGCATTGCTTCGGCACCTTTCATAACTGTCTCAACAGACGGATCAGGTTCTACACCTTCAAAAAGTTCAACTTCCATTCCGGCATCTTTCAGATAATCGACTGCTTTGTCAAGAAATCCCTGTCTTCTCATAGAACCTCCGCCAACTACAAGAATTGCTTTTTTACCTTTTAGGTTCTTAAGCTCCTCCAGGCAACCCATTCCATGGTATACGTCTCTAGGTAATGTAAATCTGCTCATAATTAATTGCTCCTTTGTATAATGGATTACTTTTTTACATTCACATTATACGACCGTTATTTATTTAACACAATAGTTAAATAAATAACGGATTGTACTTTTTTACGCACAATCCGTTTATATTGCATTGGATATTATTCTATTCAGTCCGTTCGTAATTACGAGTAGTAACACCACTCAAACGTCCTTTTCCATTCACAAGAACCGCTTTGAAAATGGTTGTTCCTTCTGGCATAGAGATCGGATCCGTATATTCTTCCGAATCTTCATCTGGGGTAGATCCATCTGTTGTATAGTAAGCTGTATAGCCGTCCGGCACAACAATACTGATCTTTGTATCGGTATCATACTGACCGGTAGACGGAGATACAGCAGGTGCATCTTCGATTGGCAGTTCTACTTCATAAGTCTTACTTACGGTAAGACTTGGAATGCCGTTCGCATTGACAGATACTGCTTTGATTTCTGTCTCACCCTCAGAGATCTGAATTGGTTTTTCGTATTTGATACGAGTTTTAGATGAAAATGGATCACTTCCATCATCGGTATAATAGATATTCTTCTCCGTTGTAGTCAATGAAAGCTGCTGAACATCGTCAAAACTTTCACTGTCATCCAGGCTGAATTCTGGTGATTCTGACGCGTATTCCGTAAGCTGATCAGCCACACTGGACTTAGCCCCGTCTAATATTAACGGAATTTCGCCCTGATTCTTAGTATCTTCATAGAATTTAAAACATGCCTTATATACATCAACACTATCCGAATATTTATCTACCGCACTTAACAGGATTTCTTCCGCCTTGCCACTCTCATTCTGCTCAATATACAGTTCAGACAATCCCTCATATGCTTCTGCTTTCTTAGGCTTCTTCTTAATAGCTTTCTTAAACTGTGTTTCCGCTTCCGTATAATCTTTACTGCTCAGTGCTTTATAACCTTTCTTCACATAACCATTATACGAAAACTGATACATGATCAATCCAGCGATCACAAGAATCACAAGAAAAATACCGGTAAGAAGCAGTGCTCTTTTTCTCTTTTTCTTCTTCAGAGCTTTTTTCCTGGCAACACGTCTCCTGCGCTCTTCCTGCGGAGTAAGTTGTCTTCTGGATCTGTCCTCTCTTTCAGGTCGACGTTGTCCGGACGAAGTCCTACGCTGACCGGATGAAGTCCTGCGAGAAGACTGACCTCCACGTGTACCGGAATTTCTTCTCGCTGTTGGTATCGTGCTTGTCTGATAATCATAGTCATCAAGTGGTGTGTCAGAACCATCGATTGCACCTTTCACCTGTGCAGCAAGCACATCGTCTAAAGGATTGTAATCCGGTACAATGCGTATCTCTGCCCCACATTCTTCACATCTAAGCGCGCCCTCCGGCATCTCTGCACCACAGCGTCTGCATCTCATGTTCTACTCTACCTCCTGACCCTTCGCTGCTTCTACACAATTGTACATCAGCATAGCGATTGTCATAGGACCAACTCCACCTGGTACCGGAGTAATTGCTGATACTTTATCTTTTATATCATCAAAGTCCACATCACCACATAACTTGTTTTCTTCGTTACGATGCATACCTACGTCAATAACTACCGCACCTTCTTTCACATAGTCTGCTGTGATGAATTTCGGTTTGCCGATGGCAACTACAAGGATATCAGCTCTTCCTGTAACTTCTTTCAGATCTTTGGTCCTGGAGTGCGTGATCGTAACTGTTCCATTTTCACGAAGAAGCAGAATAGACATCGGTTTGCCTACAATGTTACTTCTTCCTACAACCACACATTCTTTTCCTTCTATTTCAATTCCGGAGCGTTTCAGAAGCTGGATGATTCCCGCCGGTGTGCAGGATACAAAGCCTGGTTCTCCGATACAGAGTCGTCCTACGCTTTCCGGATGAAATCCGTCCACATCTTTATCCGGTGAAATCGTACGGATAATCGTATCTGCATTAATATGCTTTGGAAGCGGAAGCTGTACCAGAATACCATGTACATTATCATTCTCGTTCAATTCTTTTACTAACTTCACCAGTTGATCTTCTGTAGTCTCTTCAGGAAGCTCGTAAGAAAGTGATTCGATTCCTACATAGGCACATGCTCTTTTTTTATTACGTACATAAATGCTGGATGCAGGATCATCTCCCACCTGAATTACTGCCAGGCAGGTCTCCACACCCTGTTTCTTCAATTCTTCAACGGTTACCTTCAACTCATCCTTGATCTCGGTAGAGATTTTCTTTCCATCAATCAATAACGGCATAATTCCAATTCCCCTTATATTTATATATTATGATGTTGGGGTCAAAAGCCCCAACTATGATGCCTGCGGATTGTTCCGTGCTATGCACTCCCACAATCCTCCCAATTATTCGCATATCGTGGGATTAATATCCCACTTTTAGGCTCATATTGGGGCGGGTCCCAAGGTCTAAGTCCACTTATGAGCGAGCTCATGTGGATTTAGATCTTTTGACTCTGGCATCATATTATATACTTTTTTAGAACAATCCTGTGATCTGACCAGCTTCAGTTACGTCAATATTATTGGCAGCCGGAACCTTCGGAAGTCCAGGCATCGTCATAACAGCTCCTGTCAGTGCTACTACAAATCCTGCACCTGCACTTACATAAGCTTCACGGATATGTATATCAAAATCTGTCGGTCTGCCAAGCTTCTTAGCATCATCAGACAGTGAATACTGATTCTTTGCCATACAGACAGGCATGTTGCCAAATCCCATCGCTTCAATCTTGGCGAGTTGTTTGGCTGCCTTAGGCTCAAAGATCACACCTCTTGCACCATAGATTTCTTTAGAGATAGTCTCAATCTTTTCCTGCAGAGACAGACCGTCCTCATACAGCGGATGGAAATGACTTTCCTTGTTCTCCAATGTTTCAAGTACTTTTTCAGCAAGAGCGATACCGCCCTCTCCACCTTTTTCCCATACCTCAGAAAGAGCAAATTCACAGCCTCTCTCTTCACAGAATCTGCGGATATATTCATTCTCTGCATCCGTATCTGTCACGAAAGAATTCAGCGTAACAACTACCGGTACATCATATTTCTGAATATTCTCAATATGTTTTTCCAGATTCACAATACCTTTTGCAAGCGCTTCCAGGTTCTCATCAGAAAGCTGATCTTTTGGTACTCCGCCATTATACTTCAATGCGCGCACTGTTGCAACCAATACTACTGCATCCGGCTTCAGACCGGACATACGACATTTGATGTCCATAAATTTTTCAGCACCAAGATCTGCACCAAATCCAGCTTCCGTAATCGTAATATCTGCCAGTTTCAATGCCATTCTGGTAGCACGTACACTGTTACATCCGTGGGCAATATTGGCAAATGGTCCACCGTGTACAAGCGCCGGTGTATGCTCCAGCGTCTGGATCAGATTTGGTTTGATAGCATCTTTTAAAAGTGCTGTCATTGCTCCGGTTGCCTGTAAATCATCTGCTGTTACAGGATCACCCTGGAAGTTATATGCTACGATAATGCGTCCCAGTCTTGCTTTCAGATCCTTTATATCTTCTGCAAGACAGAGAATAGCCATGATCTCAGAAGCAACTGTAATTACAAAATGATCCTCTCTTACCATTCCATCCGTCTTGTTACCAAGTCCGACTACAATATTACGCAGATTACGGTCATTCATATCTACACAACGTTTCCATACCACCTGGCGTGGATCAATGCCCAGCGCATTACCCTGCTGAATATGATTATCCAATAATGCTGCAAGCAGATTATTCGCTGAAGTGATTGCATGAAAATCTCCTGTAAAATGCAGGTTCAGATCTTCCATCGGCACAACCTGTGCATATCCGCCACCGGCAGCTCCTCCTTTAATACCGAAACATGGTCCGAGCGATGGCTCACGAAGTGCAATAATAGCTTTTTTATTCATCTTGGCAAATGCTTCACCAAGTCCTACTGTAGTAGTAGTCTTACCCTCGCCTGCTGGAGTAGGATTGATCGCTGTTACAAGAACAAGCTTGCCGTCTGGGTTATCCTTTATCTTATCATATAAATCATCCGAAAGTTTTGCCTTATACTTACCGTATAATTCCAGATCGTCTTCCTCAATTCCGATCGATGCGGCTACATCTCTGATATGGCTCATTTCTGCTTCCTGTGCGATTTGAATATCTGTTTTCATGTTCTTCATCCTTTCTTTCCTTCATTAGTGTCCAGTAACTATATTAAACATACTCTTCTATGTACTGTTCAAACTCTTCCATAGACATGAGTACCTTTCTTGGCTTTGTTCCCTCTTCCGGTCCAACCACACCTGCTTCACAGAGCTGATCCATAATTCTTGCGGCACGGTTAAAGCCGATCTTGAACATCCGCTGTAACATTCCAATAGACGCCTTTTCTTTGTCGATGATCAGCTTACCTGCATCTACAAAATAGGCATCTCGTTCGCTTGCACTGTCACTGCCAGACATCATATTTCCAGCGGCAGCGCTGGAATTCATGTGTTCTACCACTTCCTGGCTGTAAGCAGCATCTCCATTGTGATCTTTCAGATAATCGGTTACCTTCTGAACCTCCTTGTCCGAAACAAATGCTCCCTGCACACGGACCGGTTTCTGATAACCGCTCGGATAAAAGAGCATATCACCCTTTCCGAGGAGTTTCTCAGCTCCGTTCATGTCAATGATCGTCCTTGAATCCACACCCGATGATACAGAAAATGCAATTCTGGACGGCATATTGGCTTTAATCAGACCAGTAATGACATTAACAGACGGTCTCTGAGTTGCAAGTACCAGGTGAATGCCGGCTGCTCTTGCAAGCTGGGCCAGACGACAGATAGATTCTTCCACCTCACCTGGTGCCACCATCATCAGATCGGCAAGTTCGTCCACAATGATTACAATCTGCGGCATAGTGTCCGGCTTATTGCCGTTCTCATCCGGTTCCAGCCGACTTACTTTCTCATTATATCCTTTCATATCACGGACTTGATGCTCCGCAAATGCCTGATAACGTCTTGTCATTTCCGCAACTGCCCAATTAAGAGCTCCTGCAGCTTTCTTCGGGTCTGTTACTACAGGAATCATCAGATGCGGAATGCCATTGTATACACTTAATTCTACTACTTTCGGATCCACCATGATCAGTCGCACCTGATCTGGTGATGCTTTATATAAAATACTCATGATCAATGTATTGATACACACAGATTTACCGGAACCGGTCGCTCCTGCGATCAGAAGATGCGGCATCTTGGCAATGTCAGCCACAACACATCTTCCTGCAATATCCCGGCCTACCGCAAAGGATACATTTGATGCACTGTTTTTAAATTCAATCGACTCCAGAAGATCCCGCAGCATAACTGCAGAATTTTCTTTATTTGGTACTTCGATACCCACCGCTGCTTTTCCTGGGATCGGTGCTTCAATACGAATATCCGCAGCCGCAAGATTCAACTTGATATCATCAGCAAGTCCTACAATCTTGCTGACTTTCACACCCTGCTCCGGCTGAAGCTCATATCTGGTAACAGATGGTCCACAACTTACATTGGTAACCGTTACATTCACGCCGAAACTGTGCAGTGTATCCTGCAGCTTTCCGGCGGTTTCGCGAAGATGTGTATCCGAATCCCCACCGCCTTTTTTACCTCTTGTAAGCAACGAAAATGGAGGCGTATGATAAGTCTCATTCTTAACTTCATTTTCTGAAACTGCCTGAGCTACGCTTGCAGTCTCCTGAGCAATCGCATCTGCCCCTGCCTTTTTCCTGCTTCTCTTTGCCAGAGCTTTGGACTCCGCTAAAGATTCCACAGCCGAATCAGTATCAAATGGATCCGGCAGATCGTCTGGCTGCGCAGCCATCTCCGGCTGTGTCCTGTTAATCACCAGATCCTGTGTATCTTTCGTGTTTGGCTGAACTGCTGACGGAATATCGGTCTTAAGTTCGTCAGCTTTCATCTCTTTCATCTCCGGAGATCTTCCGCTCAATGTTGTATCAAAAGATACTCCCTCCACGTGACGGTCTTTTCTCTTTGATGCAGTCTTCTTTTCTGCTTTAGCCTGTTCCAGTTCTTTTTCTTCTCTGGCTGTGCGTCGTTCTTCTCTGCGTCTTGCAGATGCCTCGCGCCTTCTGGTATTGGACTCTTTTGCATGTGAATAAGCGCGATCGCTCTGCTTCTTTACACCTTTGAGAACGGAACGCCCAGTGATGATCACTATTCCAATGATCA
>OLQG01001389.1_pt1 | contig 15234 bp, 26 predicted proteins | sample 1672221 | NCBI WGS metagenome assembly OLQG01 (sample SAMEA3136660, study PRJEB25190) | human gut metagenome | biome: human gut; feature: human-associated habitat; material: faeces | place: Austria | collected 2013
AGACTAATGTACTCCTATCTTCAGCCGTTTTAAAAATAAAAGATTATTATTTTGTAGTATAATATAAAATTATTATATTTGTATATCAATTTTAAAATAGACAAAATATGGAAACAACAACATCTAAACCCTCTATCCAAAACCTGGAAGAGGTACTTAAAAGGTTCATTAATAATAAGAACACTTTCTCTCTTACAGAAGAGGAAAAGGAAAACCTAAAGGACAACTTATTTGAACTACTCAGTAAGTTATATGATAACTACCAACTGGCTTGCATCGATATCAATCAAATCTGGGTATACGAAACTTGCTATTATACATTTACATTTGAAAGCCTGGTTACAGTAGACCGACCAAGAGAAAACATCATTGCCGATGGCTGCATACGATTCATGCAAAACTTTACCGATGGTGACGGTATCTTTATCTCATTCACCAAGCTAGATAAAAATCATTGGGTTTACCAACTTAACTTCAGAATATCATGAACGAAGAAGAATTAAAATCTCTGGCCTTACAGTTACATAAGGCACAGATACAAGAATATCCCTGGGTCTCAGCAGACCCAGAGGATGCTGAATCCTATATTAGGACTTACGGAGATACTAACGTACATTTGTACTACGATTATTTACTTGCTAACGGAATAGGAGAAGTAGAAGAATGACAATTAGAGCTATTTTAGAAACAGAGACCATGGACCCTGACTTCAAGGAACCATTTTTAAACGGAATGCCCTTTGACATTACCGAGTCAACATTTGATAGAATCGTACGCTATGCTTCTGGATGTACCGATGTTCAACAACCAGATGTAATCGCCATGGTTATTCAACATTCATTGGAAAACCGTAAGGAGTTATCAGAATTACTAAATACATGTAATCATACTACACAAATGAGAGTACTCATACCAGTACCAATCTCTTCAATTACCTTTATCAATCAGTACCAAAATACTCTTAAAAAGGCATTAAAGGAGAGAATCAAAGGAACACTGGATGGCCTATCAAAAGAACAACGTGCAGAACTCCTTAATGAGGTACTTAATGAAACTTTAAATGAGGGTTCCCTTAACGACGATTAACCAGTTGTTTTTATATCTATCCCAGAGGCAGGACTCTAACCTAACTAAGAGCCTGCCTCTACCTCAGTTATATTTGCATATATTATTTATTATTCTTATCTTTGTAGTGAGAAATAAAAATATATTTATTCATTTTAAAATAGACAACAACATGGTTAATCTTTACAAACTCACCAACTTACTTGAATCTGGGATGACAATATTCCAGCTCAATCAATGGAAAAACGAAGGTATCTGGTATCCAATTACTCAATACAAAAAGCCTTCAAACGAAATTGAGGTAGTCACCAACCTATTTATCCCAATCGATACGGAAACACAACGTTATCACATTCAATTAACTGCTAACTATGATGCTAGCGAAATGGATGAATGGAAACGATTCCTAGAGGATAACCAATGGAAGCTATACCCATTACTCAAAAACATCATGGATGTATTCTTGCCACATTCAGATTATGGATATCGAATCTTATATACCTTATACCCGGAAGGATTCATATCAGTACTTGCTGAAGAATTACCTGCTGAACCATACATACCCTTGAATCAACAAATTAAATCAGAGGAGGACTAACTATGACACCATCAAAGACTTATCTTAAATTCCAAGAGACAAGGTCTAAAGAGGACCTTGATACTCTTAATGGGTATTTACTCAGACTGCAACAAATCTCGGTTATCCTAAATGGAGATACAGAACTTTCCAATGAGGAAGAGAACAAACTATATGACGAAGACGAAACCCTAACAGACAAAGTCTTACGATTATTATTTGGAGATACATTCTTTACCTTCATTGCCGAATACAACCTCGATGGATACGATTCCTGGGAGGATACAGTCGAAGACTTAGTAGAAGACCTATGGATGACCTATTGGGAATTACATGAAGCCTAATATTATACTTATCTTAGTCATGGGAGGAATTATCCTAATAATGGGTGCATCCTCCCATCCTACTAGTAAAGAACCTTTAACTTATGAGAATACTCATTGCTTAATATTAATAATATGCTAGAACAGTCTAAATTCTTAGTATCCTTCGATTGTCAAAACGAAAAATTCTGTGAGGAACTTATAATCACTTACAGAACTGAAGAACTAAGGCCATATCTAATATTCCCAAGGGTAAAACTAAATCCCAACCATCTTCATGTATATCATACCAAAAGGATACTTTCAGAACTTATAGGTATGCCATACTCTTCAATCGAGATAGTTGACCTTATAAGGCTTCAGTAGGTAATCGAGGTTATTGCATATATTATTTATTATTTCTATATTTGCATATCATTAATAATTTAAATATAGACGTTATGAAAGAAGAAAGTAAATTAATCGAATTATTTAAAAAATACCCCGGAATTGCTTCACGCATACGGAGGTCATTTGCTTATCACTACGACCAAATCCAACGGGAAATCGAATCCGAGGTTGCTACCATTAACAAGGACGATGCTGCAACCATTATCGATTATACTACCGAATACATGGAGGAATCCATGAATTGGCCTGACCCTGATAACCAGACCAACTTTAACAATCAACTCGCTTAATATTAACCAGGAGGGCTCACTACCCTCCACAAAACTTATAACATTATGACAACATTAAATTCAACATCAATCCTTGCATCAATCATTGCACAAAATCCTTATCATATTATCTCTATCCAAGGCCAAATGCCCATGTCACATGCCCAAAATACATATGACTTCGAAATTGCCGAGGATGACCCACATTACGATGATATGGTAAACTACTCTGGCGATATGCTTTGGGTATATACTTATGCCGATAAGGAATCCTTAGAACTCGACCTAATGGATATCCTCAATCAAATGGACTTACTTAGAGGCTGCGATGACCAATACTTCGATTATAACGTAGACGAAGTAGACATGGTACTCTACGGTGCAACTCTTATCCTTGAACAGGAAAAATACAAACCACTTATCATGGAAAAATTCCAATACTACAAGGATAATTTCAACGAGGAAGAACATGCCGAGGAAATCGACTATTACCTTAACTTTCTCGAAAAACCAGAAACTCTTTACACTTTCACTGAAAATACTATCAACTTTTTCAAATCCCTTATCAAATGAGAACTAAACTTATAATCCTAACATCAATTGCCATGGCTCTAGTAGTCATGGCTTTCCCTACCAATAAATTCCAACCTAAAACAGTATGGGAACACTACTGCAAGTATACATTGCACATACACCCATCACAGGCAACCGAGGACCAATATGATTACTTCCTTGATTGCTGGTCAGGAGATGACGAATACCAATATCTCTATGACTACTACGAGAAAAAATACCCAGAGTATAACCAAGAACTAAAACATTACGGAAAATGAAACTAAAAATCACAACCTTAATAATCATAGAGGGTAACCAAGTAGAAAACATATACCATTCACTAGAAGATAATCAAGACAAGGCTTATCAGGACCTTATAAACTAAGTAAATGCTACCTATGGCGATGGAGGAGTATTACAATTCAAAAACATAAAAGGTATAAAGAATTACTTCGACTCCGTAACCATAGAAACCCAAGAGCTTATACCAATTGGATTCAAAAATACCCTACTAAACAGAGAAACCAAATGAAAAAGAAACCCAAGAACCAAGTATACATACCTCACCAGGATAAATGGAATGAACACTTTCCTACTCCAGGTAAACCAAACCCCAATTACTACACAGACTCAGGTGCAACCCTCAACAAGCACCTACGTACCCAAAACAAATTAAAATCCAAACAGAAATGAAAATCCTACTACTCATAGCCTTAATAATATATACCTCACTAAGCCTAATACATAGGAGCAAGAGGTATAACCAAATACCCAGCCCCACCAACAAACAAAAATACATATACATAATCCTACAAGGCCTACAGATAATCCTATTAATCCTAATAGAGACCTTAATCCTAAGGATACCAACCTACTAACCCCAAACAAAAACAAATATCAAAATAAATACTAAAGCCCAGTATGAACAATAAACAAAATCATACTGGGCCTAACTATGTTACTACATACATACCTAAGATACATCTTAATCCTAATATCATATAATCAATATACATATAACTAATATAATATTGAAGGCCTTCCGGGGGTGTTGGGATTAAGGCAAACTTCTAGGCCTAGCCCCCCTGTCACTATACAACACCACTACTCTAGAGCTATCTAACACATCAGTCTCATAGCCTTATGTCATTATAACCCATTGCCTAAAAGGCCCCAAACTAAGGCCCATTTGGGTACCTAAATCCCCTAAATCCTAGACCCCTAATGGCCCTTTATATTAGTATATATTATATAGAAATTGGTTAGGATTAGGCAATAGGATTTGGGGATTAGGCATTAAAATATACCATTCATGGCCCCAGGATTTATTGAGATTTTATTAAAATTGTAGGCCATTTGGGGTACCTAAAACTAGTAAGTATGTTATTAACGGCCTTTATATTTAGATATATTATTACTAAGAATGGCTAGAAGAGATACTCTTTATGTAACTAATTGATTACTAATAAGTTAAGTAGCCTTAAGACATTATCCATTAATGGCCTCAGTAGGATTTGCATATTTAAATAAAAATGTCTATATTTGCAGTATAAACAATTAAAAATATATAGATATGAAAACAGTACAATTTAATGCAAACTCCATCCTCAACGGTAACAATTATCCTATTGCCTATTATTATCCTATGGCCAAGGACCTGGTAGTTATCTCTACTGGCCATGACGATTCTATTATCGATGACTCATTGGGTTACTCAGAATATATCATACCTATCCTAGAAGCCATTCAAAAGACTTCTATTAAGGTATACCGGTTATATCTTGCTTCGATTACTTCTACCGTTACCGATTATAAGGGTACTCATACCTGGGTCTTCACTACGGGCACTACTTATTCCGATGCCGACATCGAATATATCCAGGCTGCCTTATACAATGTCTTCTCAGAGAACAATGACCAATGCGAACCAATCGTAAACTACGTTAACAATACATTTATCATTACCGACATCTATTCATGCTAATCATTATGGGAGCTCTATACATTTTATCCGAAGCCTTACAAGGTAATCTTACAATGATACTCGCCTTATCATTTATGCTATCTCCTGCTATGGTTGCCTTGATTGCCATATTCAAATCTCGCTAACTATGTTACACCCTATAAGCCCAGCCTATCTTAGGTACTGGGCTTTTCTTATGTAACCTAACTCTAGGCCATCATGGGACTTGCTAAGGCTTACCCATGTCCTAATTATGGGCCTTAGTTCTTTAGGACTCCATACATGGCCCATAGCATTGGTATAAAAGCCTGCTAGTCACCTAATGGCCTTTATGTATGATAATATACAGATAATAACTACCGGACTGTATGGAGCCTCCAAATTTCTAAAGTGGTACCTATACCAACCCCTTCCCTATATCCATCAATATACCCATATTACCTACCCACAACCATGCCCACCTTTCAAACCCCTAAAACCTACTTGCAAATTTTTCATACGAAATTATTAAAAATTATTTTTAAAATATTTCTCGAAAATTTTTCTATAAATGTTTTGCAGATTAAAATATATTTTTTATCTTTGTATTGTTGAAAAAGCAAAGAGATATTTAAAATTTTGATTAACAATTTTTAAAAAGAAAATTCTCTGAAAATTTTGCTAATTAAAATATAAATCGTATCTTTGTAATGTAATCAAAAAGCGATACTTGACATATTGAAACAATATAAAATTAATTTATTCCTTTTCTCTTTTTCTTATAAATCATTTAGTTTTATAGAGAAAAGGATATAATAAAATAAACTTAAAAACTAAATGTAATTTTATTATGGAAGAATTAAAAAATGTAGTAGTAGAAAAAGAAATTGCTAACAACAAAGTAAACAAAGTTAGTGCAAATAAAGCAAAAGCACAAGCAAAAGCAAATAGCACTATTAAATTATCAGTTGATAGTATTTTTAAAAGTCTAAATGAAAAAACAAACGGACTTTTAAAAACTTCCTTAGGAAAGAAAACAGAAATTTACGTTGAAAGTCTTTTTGCAGAGTTGAACGAAAAGCAAAAGAAAGCGTATCGAAAAAAATTAAGAAACACAACTTTTTCTTTGCTTGATTCGATTTGCAAAGCAAAAGAAGAAAAGAAACAAAATGAATTAAAAACACTTGTTTCAGCTTTCAACGATTTTTATAAGCAAGTTTATAAAATTCATGATTTTTCTTTTGCTTCTATTGCAAGCGAAAATACAAAGGACACAAAAAAAGAAGTTCTTACAAAAGGTTTGAATATTGTTAAGAATTTCAAGTAACTAACTGCAAAGGGAAAGATTTAATCTTTCCCTTTATAATTTTATAAAACTATGAACAAAGAACTATTAAAGAAATTTTTAAATCATTCGATTTCTAAGAGTGACGGAAAGATAAATATTTCTATTTTAGATATGCAAAGCGAATCTTTGCAAGACGAAGAAGAAACAGAAAAGCGTTTAAATGAAACGTTTGAAACATTAGATAAAATGCTTTTGCAAGACGGACACAAAAAAATAATTGAATCAGATTATTATAATATCTATTCAAGAAAAGACGATAGTAGCGAATTATTTGTTTTGCAAAACAAAGATACATGTGTTACTTTGATTGAATTAATTTAAAATTGAAAGGGACAAATAAAAATGTTTGTCCCTTACTTTTTATTTTTGAATGTTAATTTTAACGTAACCGTTCCCCCCATTTACTGCCACCACTTTTGAGCCCCTCGTATTAAAAGGTACCCCGATTATCCCACAAACCACACAACACACAAAGAAGCCAGAGACCTAATATCCCTGGCAACCTATCCTACAGAATACTACCTAATAAGTCATTGGTCCTTTCCCTACCTAATACTCCCCTAACCTTACCACCATTCTTTCGATAAAAGAAAACATACCACATTTGAAGATTAGGTAACCACCATCTCTTAACTTCATCATAACCTTTAAAGTATTTTTCAATACAATTCATATCCAAATCAGTAATCCATAACTGATACCAAATCCTATTGCCTTCAGAACATCTTAGGATTCTCTTAAATTCATCCTCATATACCGTATCAACCTTCACCATAATCCCTAAACTTTTCTTTATTCATCCTAAATCCAGGCCTAGATATAATCATCCTCTGGATATCATGTATCTTCATCGCTATCTCATTTGCCTCCATCGGATGATTGATAGGTAATGCCAAAAACCTATTCCAAATCTCTTCGGTAAGCATAAGGATTTCCTCTTCCTCTTTGGTAAGCTTTGCTAAATCTTCCATCATGGGTATATTTTAGGTTCTTCAAATGTAAGAGGAGGGAGCTTTGGTTCTCCCTCCCTTTTAATTCTCTCTAAGTCCTCAAGGGCACACTCTAGTATTTTAATACGTTCAGCATTATATTCTTTAGATACTGGAAACCAGAATGCTGTATGGAACAGGTATTTGTATCCCTTTAACCTTTTCATAGGTACCCTAAAATATATTCTACCATTTACATCAAGAGTATCATCCTTAATACTTTCGATTATGTGATGGGAATAACCAAAGTATACATGGGTAAGGTTAAACCTTTGTGGGGTGAACCATGGTTTAATTACATGTCTCCATAGGAAAACTTCTTCGACTAATGCAAATTCTCTACTGATAGTTCTGCTTACATCAATTAGGTCAGCACATAATCCTCTTGGAGAATCGGGTATATTAAGCCTTCCATATAGGACTGCTTCAAATGTATTCTTTACTGGAAGATAGTAATTTCTTATCCTTTCTTCGATTACCTTATTCTCTTTGGAATTATAATCGATTGCAGTGTACGTAGGCTTTTCCATCCTTCTCTAATTTTCTTTCAAACCATTGGCAGGTAATACACTTTGGACTTCCTACCATTATCTGTACTTCTCCCTTAATTACTGGACATGGGTTGGTAAGCTTCTTTTGCCTACCTACCTTCTTCGTTGTTATTTCTCTGTTCATAGTTATTAAAATATGTGATTAGTAAATATATCGGAAATAGAGGCATGATTAACCAGATAGTTAGGAAAAAGAACCCCACCCTTTTCATTGGGTGGGATGAGGTAATTACTCTGGTCATAAACCATGCAGGTATAAAACATATGGCATATATAATGCCTAAGATTATCCAGGTTATCATTGTTCAAAGTACTTATTTACGATTTTGGATATCTTCTTATCTAACTCTACAATTAGTTCGCTGAACTCTTTGTCCTTCATATCTTTTATCTTGGCTTCGATAAATTCCAGGTTTCTCTTAATAGAGAAATAAGATTTGAAGGCTTGGTAATCCAATTCAGATTTATCTGTTAGAGGTAATATCATACTTGATTTACCATCTAACCTTGTATAGAATCCATCGGGTCCCAGGGTTCTTGATACCTTTACTTTGTTACTCAGTACTGCAAACCCACCTTTCTTATCGATAGATTCTACAGTTACTTTCTCCATAAGAGTTTTGCCGTCAGAGAAAATGACTTCTTCACCCTCCTTTAGCTTTTTGGTTTCTTTGTTCTTTTTCATATCTTTATTATTAAATTGTTTATGCAAATATACAAAATTATTCTGATTTATTGCAATTATTCATAAGAATTTTTAAATCTGCTGCGGTAAAGGATTTCCGATTAAGTAAGTCGTCTAGTTGTTCTGGAGTTAGGATTATACCATTTGGAGTAAAAAGTTCTCTTAAGTGTGCCGGAATTATTCCCTGGAATCCCCAATTATTATATGAACCTATATACAATTTATTATTTACCATTGCAGCAATATATTTCTTGGTTGAACCTAATGACTCTCTTCTAAAGGTAGCGACTTCTAACCAAATCTTATTTAAGTGAATAGAATAATGCTGAAAATAAGGTGTAACCAAGGGAATCATTTCATAATTAGAATCCTCTATCAAAGTTTTATCTGATTCAAGGACTCTATGCCAAAAAGCACATCGAAAACAAAGTTGTTTTTCCTTCATTAATTGAGGTACTGTTTTGGCTAAATCGTAATCATCCAAATCTAATGGTGAATTACATAGGTGACATGTGAGTTTCTCTTCCATATTATTATAAATTTTTATATAAGATAATAGAACTCCTAACTATCATCCAGATAAGGTATACGCAATACTTTCTTTTCTTTAATGAACTTTAAAATATAACGTTATGGATAAGTTAACTAATGAAATGATTGTGGCTCTGGCCAATGGTTTAGGACTGGAGCCAGCTCTTTTAAAGGCAGTACAACTGGTTGAAGGAGCAGGTAGAGATGGATTTCTAGTAGATGGTAGACCTCAAATTCTGTTTGAAGGTCACATTATGTACAAAGAAATCAAAAATAAGTTCGGTTTAGACAAGTCAGTAGCTGCTCAAAAGAGTTACCCTACGATTTGTTTCCCAAAATGGGATAAATCGAAGTACTTAGGAGGAGCAAGTGAGTACAAAAGACTCGAAATTGCCAAGAAAATCGACGAAGAATGTGCTTTGAAGTCAGCTTCTTGGGGAATGTTTCAGATTATGGGCTTCAATCACCTCTATTGTGGCTGTAAAGACGTCTTCGAATTCGTGAAAAAGATGCAGGAATCTCATGAAAGTCAGTTAAAACTCATGTATTACTACATGAATAACACTAGTTGCTTGAAAAATCTGAAGGAACATGACTGGGCAGGCTTTGCTCGGAAGTATAATGGTCCTGGTTATGCTGAAAATGCCTATGACCAGAAGTTAAAAAACGCTTACGAAAACTTTAAAAACAAGATATAATGAAGGTAATTTACAACAAATTCATCCCTTTCAAGGGATACAAGGCAATGAACCTATTCGGAATTGTCTTTGTGAGAAAAGGTGCTAAGTTTGATACCTATGATTACAATCATGAGCACATTCATCTCAAACAAATGCAAGAGATGTTGTGGATATTCTACTACTTATGGTATGCAATCGAGTACCTAATCATCAGGTTCTTTGCTAAGTGGAACAAACAAAGCGAAAGATACCATGATGTAAGCTTCGAAGAGGAAGCCCATAATAATGACCACGACCTGGAATATATCAGGAAACGTAAACATTATTCCTGGGTTAAGTATGTAAAACTTAGAAGCTACAAGAAATAGGTCTTTTTAATTACATAATCTTTTCCCGTTACAATTGACCGAGCTTTAGTCTTACTTATTTTAAATTTTTGGGCTAAGTATCTTGAGGTAGTATTGGGATGTCTCAACTTATATCTATATACTCTAAGCCTTAATCTATCAGAGTAAACTCTAGCTCGGCCATCAGTTTGTTTTTGTGCATTATTTTCAGAAACTGTACCCCAATATAGATTTTTATAATGATTGTTACAAGGGTTATTGTCTTTATGACATACACAATTTTTATTATCTGGATTGGGAACCCAAGCTAAAGCCACTAATCTTGCCAGAGTTTGTCTGGAGTTACGTTTTCTACTTCTAACTCTAACACTAACGGTGGGCTTAATATAGGTTCCCTTTCTTTTTGAGTTAGTTCTATAACCTACTTTAAGCTCTTTTAGAGTATTATTAGATTGGATTTTAAAAGCTTTACCTTCTTTAGTAACATATAAGTTACAAAAACCGGGTACATTACATTGAACTAAATTTTTCATATATGAATATATTAGGTGTTTCAGCTGCCCAAGGGGCGTTATTATTTCCATTTTTACATAGTAAGAAATATAAAATACTAGCCAATATTGAACCAAGAGGAGTATTTCATACTAGTTGCGAGAGTCAATGGAAGTTAAACTTTGGGGATATACCCTTTTATAAGGGATTTTGTTTACAAGAATTTGATGAGAAAGTAGATATTGTGGTTGCTTCCCCAGATTGCGGGATAGCTTCAGTAATGAGGTTATCTAAAGTAAAGGAATTGGGTAACCCTAAGGATAACAGGAGTTTAAATCTAGTAACTGCTGCAATATTAGAATATAAGCCTAAGATTTTTCTTATTGAAAATCTTCCTCGTTTGCTATCTTTGCTTCCTTATGAGTTCTTTAATTTAACCTTTAAGGACTATAAACTTATTTTTCATGAAAGGTCAGTTTCTGACTATGGGAACTCTCAAGTATCAAGGAAACGTTTAATCGTTATTGGAGTGCATAAGAAAACCGGTAAGAAATACTTGAATGCTTTTGATGAAGTATTCCAAATAAAAACTCCAAAACTTACTAGAGACTTGCTCTTTGTATCTCCTTACGGGAGTAATTATAATATCCCAATAGAAAAAACTTTGGCGATGTATGATTATCGAAAACTCCCTGAAAAGAAGAATCTGACTGTTGAGAAGATTCAAGTATTATGGAATAGTGCTTTCAAGCAAGAGAAGAAATGGCCCATTAAAACTGCAAAGATGAGTACTCTCCCGGGAGTATATCGATTAGAATTAGATAAACCACCTCTAACTTTAAGACCTGCAGATAGGCAATTTAGACCTGATGGATACCCTCTTGGGATTAACGATTTCAAGGCAATCATGGGATTTCCTAAACAGTTTAAGATTTACATTGACCAAGAAAATTACCTTTATTGGTTGAATAAGGCAAGGTATACAATTGCCAAAGGTTCGGTATACGAAGTAGGGCTTTGGTTTAAGAAATGTATCAAAAATGTCTAGGTACACTTTCATGTTAATATATACTAAAGTATATATTACTCCAAACTACCCTTTGAAAAATATAGATATATAATATACTACGTATATATATCTATATTTTTATATACGTATATAGCTATTGTTTGTAGTAGATATTGAATATATGTTTTGGGATATAGGAAATTTATCTCACTACGTTCGATAAAAGGTAATCGCTAAGCGATTACCGATAGTTAGTAATAATTAAATTTTTCGTGATGATGAAAACAGATAAAAACAAGTGGAAGAACTTTGTGTTCCTTTTGCTTCTAGGATTTACTATTTACCTTTGCTTCAGGAATTACAAATTGAATTCATATATCAGACAACTTCCTGATTCATCGGTCATTGGCATTCCTGATACAATCAAACTGAAAGAGAACTTCAAGCCCCAATCACCATATACACAATTGGTTCAGCCCCAGAGAATTCTTCTCTACGACTTCTATCGAAACAGTAGCAATTCGACTAAACCCCAGGCTTCTGATTCAACAGCGGTTATTTCGAATAGAATTAGTAGAGAAGATTCTCTGGTCCAATTTACCTTGGATAAAAACCAATTGAATCTAAGTTTATTCAACAAAGAAACAAACTCCTATTCAACGAGAATGTTTAACATGGACTTAGGTAAGTATAAGTACAATTGGTATGAAGGTCAATTAACTCAAAAAAGAATTAGAAAACTAACTCTAAGTCCATACGTTTATGGTAAATATAGGGTCTTTAATCGAATGTTAGACATAGGGACAGGCCTTTCAATCAAGACTACTAATTTCAATTATAAACTTGGTATAAATGCTTTTCATTATCCGAAGTTCTTTTCGGGAATAAAAGCTGACTTAGAGTTTTCAGTAACATATAACTTTTGATTATGGCAAAGAAGATTAACATAGAAACTAACACATCTGCTCTCACAAGGGAAGAACTAGCAACACTTGCTAAGGTTAGTAATGATGTTTTTTACTTTAGCCTTTTCACTTATGTGATACACCCTATGAGGGGAAAGGTAAGATTTGAACTTTACCCGTATCAAAAATCGGTTCTGTATAACTTCGTAAAAGAACGTTTCAATATTCTACTTAAGTTCAGGCAGGCAGGTATTACGGAGCTTATATCCATGTACTGCCTATGGTTGGCAATGTATCATCCTAACAAGAAGATTAACATTATCTCAATCAAGGACACAACAGCAAAGAAGGTACTTAAGAAGATTAAGTTCATGTACAAAAACCTGCCATGGTATTTACAGACACCGATTATAAATGGTCGTTCGGGAGAATATGGTTCTGCATCAATGATAGAGTTCGATAATGGCTCATTCATAGAATCTATCCCAACGTCTTCAGAAGCCGGTCGTTCAGAATCTCTATCCTTACTGGTAATTGATGAAGCAGCAGTAGTTAGATGGGCAGCCCAGATTTGGGCAGCCGCTTTTCCTACTCTTTCCACTGGTGGAGCTGCTATCATCAATTCCACTCCTTATGGAGTTGGTAACTTCTACCACTCTACTTGGGTTGATGCTATTGCAGGTGGGAATCCATTTAACCCACTTCGATTGTATTGGCAAATGCATCCAGAACGAGACATTAATTGGTATAATGAAATGTCTTCTGCTTTGGGAACTAAAAGAACTGCACAAGAAATCGATGGTGACTTCTTATCATCTGGAAATACGGTCTTCGACTTAGCTGATATCAAAGCTATCGAAGACTGTCTTAGTGATTATCCAGTTATTAAGAAAAGATTCAATGGTCAATATCGGCAATTCTTAGAACCAACACCAGATAAGGAATATTTCATTGGTGCTGACGTTTCAACTGGTAGGTCTTCTGACTACTCTGCATTTACTTGCATGGATAAACAAGGAGAAGAACAAGCAGTATTCAAAGGTAGACTTTCAGTAGATAAGTATGCAAGGTTACTTGGAGATACCGGGCATTTGTTTAACTTTGCCACTATTGCTCCAGAATCTAATGATGTTGGATTGGCAGTAACTTCTGCTCTTCAAACTGAAGGCTATCCTAAACTGTATTACTATCAGAAAATGCTTAAGAAGAAAGGTAAATCTAGACCTGAGGTAGATAAATCTCCAGGATGGTTAACTACACAAAAGAACCGTTCTGTTATTGTAGAGGGACTTGAACAGGATATTCGAGAAGATAATATCACTGTTAAAGACCCTTTCTTTGTTCAAGAAGCATATACCTTCATATATGATGGTTTGGGTAGGCCAGTTGCAATGGGTAAGCATAGAGCTAATAATTCTACAGTAGATGTAGACCTAGAAGGGGATGTATATGCAGATGACTCTATATTCGGTAAAGCAATCTGTAATCACATAAGAAAAGGAAAAACTAACGTAATAGTACAACCGAAATGAAAAAGCTCAATTTTAATTGGAGTTGGGGTAGAAAGAAAGACCCACCTCCTGAATCAAACAAGGAGCCAAGCAAGCCAAAAGCTGCTGCTATATCTCCTGGTAGAGTATCAGTGGATGAAGATAACTCTTTACTCAGTACTCTGAAAGGGATGACCGTAATGGTAGACCCTTCTTTTCGTGTTGAAGTAATCCCTTTGATTCGTGATTTATATAAGGTAAATCCGGATATGGGCATTGCTTTGCAGGATATGTTTAAGTTGGCAAATACTGGTCATACGGTAACATTCCCAAACAACTCAGATGCTGAAGCAGATAAGATGAGAAAACATCTTACTGAAGCTACTAAGAAATGGTCTAGGTATACTGCTGGTATAGATGGTCTAGTTAATAAGATGATTGTACAATGCCTTGTTAGTGGAGCTATATCCGTTGAAGGAGTTCCTAATGATATGTTGGATGGTTTGGATACAGTCTTATTCCTTAGACCCGAGAACATTGTTTTCAAAAGAGAGAACAATGGAGTATATTCTCCTTACCAGAGGAATAAGAATTACTTCGTAAAGCACCAAGATTATATCAAACTAAACCCAGAAACTTATGTGTATGCTGGTATGTTTAATGATACCGATGAACCTTATGGGATTCCTCCTTTTATGGCAGCATTGGATTCATTAAAAGGTCAACATGATATGAAGGTTAACTTCAAACACATAATGGAGATGGTTGGTATGGTAGGATTCTTGGAAGCTAAGATGACTAAACCAGACCAGAATCCAAATGAAAGCTTACAAGCTTATCAATCCCGTCTTGAACGTACATTAAAAGATTTGAAAAGAAATCTTCGTAATGGTATGAAAGACGGTATAGTAACTGGTTACATTGATGACCATGAGTTTAAACTCAATTCAACTACCAAGGAACTTGGTAATATTGAGAAACCTTGGAACATGAATCAGCAATCAGTTGCAAATGGTTTGGGAGTTAATGGAAACCTTATTGGAGTTAGTTCAACAACAGGAGAAGGAGCAACGGGTATAATGCTGT
>OLQG01001399.1_pt1 | contig 15171 bp, 10 predicted proteins | sample 1672221 | NCBI WGS metagenome assembly OLQG01 (sample SAMEA3136660, study PRJEB25190) | human gut metagenome | biome: human gut; feature: human-associated habitat; material: faeces | place: Austria | collected 2013
ACCTACGATTTTATCATCAATCTGAGAGGTTTACACAGAATAATTTACACTACCACATAATCGTATATACGTCCTACCGGCTGCGTGTACTCTGCATCCAGATACCAGCCAAGGAATGTTTTATCGCCATTGGATGGTGTATCATAACGATATTCTACTTTATCTCCTGCTTTCACATAGTAAGTATGCGGTTCTTCACTACCCCAGAAATTACCACCGCAAGCATCATAGGTCAGTTTATATGCATCTGCCCATTTTGCATACACGGTCATATCTTTTTCTGGTTTATATTCATACATATTTTCTATTTTGTGCTCATATGTTGGATCCAGATACCAGCCATCAAAAATCTTATGTTCATCAGCATTCGAAGGTGTATAAGAATTTAATGTATCTCCTTCTTTTACTTTCGATGTCTCTGTAGTATTACTCTCATCACCCCAGAAATAACCGCCACACGCATCATAGGTTATGGTGTACTGGTTTGCCCATTTGGCATATAACGTAGTATCTTTGTCCGGTACATAATTGTATGCATCTATTGTTTCTTCGCAATCCGGAGTTAAACACCATCCATCAAATGCCTTTTCATCATGATACGGATCGTTATAAGAAACACCATTAAGTGCTGCGCCTTTTTTCACAAGCCGGTAAGAATACTGACTGTTGCCATCTGCTCCATTACTGTAATAGCCTTCTCCGGCATCAAATGTAATCACATAACTATCCGCCCATTTTGCATAGAATACAGTATCTTTTTCCGGTACATAACTATATAGTTCATCAACCGGTTGTGTATATTCTGCATCCAGATACCAGCCATCAAACATTTCATGATCATTGACATCTCTGTCCGGTATCCTATAGTTGTATCTTATTGCCTCTCCTGCTTTTACATAAACTTCATAAGTTGTTGTATCGGCATCACCAAAATATCCGCCGCATCCATCGTATGTTACCTTATATGAATCCGCCCATTTTGCATAGATTGTAGTGTTTTTATCTGGTACATAGGAATAAATACTATCCACCGGTTTGGTATAATCTGCATCTAAATACCAACCATCAAATACTTTATGTCCATTAGAAGGCTCATTGATATAAATGCTATTATCTCTGATACTACTTCCTTTTTTAACACTTACAGAATATGTTGAACTATCTGATCCAAAAACACCTCCACATGCATCAAATGTTACCTTATACGCTTCTGTCCATTTTGCATACACGGTCATGCTATTTTTCGGATAATATTCATACATATCTTCTATTTTCTGTGTATAATCCTCATCCAAATACCAGCCGTCAAATGCTTTATAGTCATCTGCAATAGTTGGAATGTAATTGTTTAAATATCCCCCTTCATTTATTTCATCTCTATGCGTTGTTTGGTTTTGATCTCCATTGAAATATCCTCCACACGCATCATAGGTTATGGTATATTTATTTACCCATTTAGCATATAATGTGATATCTTTTTCCGGTACATAATTGTAAAGATCATTTATTACTTCTCCGCTGTCAGAAGTCAGGCACCAACCGGCAAAACCTTTTTCATTATGACTTGGTGTAATGTAAGATACACTTCCAAAGGAATCTCCTTTTTTGACTACCTTATACAGATATTCTGATATTTCACCATAATTCAGATTAAAATAGCCTTCACCAGCATCAAAAGTAATCTTGTATCCATCCGTCCATTTTGCATATAAAGTAGTATCCTGATCAGGTACATAATTATCACCTACTTTATTTTTATATGTACTGTCAAAATACCAGCCATCAAATGCTTTATGATCATCTGTATTTTCCGGAATCTTATACTCCAGCTCCCAGGAAATGTTGTTTCCTTCAGGTACATACATTTCTTCCGTCTCAGGCTGAGTACGGTTATCTGTAAAGTAACCACCACAAGCATCTAATGTAACTTTTACACATTCTGTCCATTTTGCATATAATGTAATATCATCTGTAATAATATAGTCAGAATTAATCTGCTGTGTATAGTCGGCATCCAGATACCAATCCTGGAAAGTTCTGTATTGTGTTCCTGAACTCGGATGTTCTATCCAGTTCCACAGTTCTGTTCCCTTTACTGCATACACGGTTCTGGTTTCGCTGTTGTTGCTAAAAGTTCCGCCACATGCTTCAAACGTAACTTTAACTCCTGTTTCCCATTTAGCATACAGGGTAACATCTCCTGTTACAGTATAATTATAGATAGATTCAACCTTATTGGTGAAGTTTGCATCCGTATACCAGCCAGCAAAAACTTTTGTTGTATCACTGTTATAACAAGATGGAATATTATTTAATTCTTTTCCTTTTCTTACCGTGTACGTTTTAATCTTTGCATTGTTGGCTCCCGGTCCATCGGAGAAATAGCCTTCTCCAGCATTAAATGTAACTGTAGATCCGTTCTCCCATTTTGCATACAGGGTAACATCATCTTTTGGTACATAATTGTAAATACTTGCTACTTCTTCTTTATACTCTTTATCCAGGTACCAGCCGGCAAATACTTTTTTAGAATCATTGCTTTTCGGATCTGTGTATCTCCATCCGATACTGTTTCCTTTTCTCAAAGTATATGTTTTTATTAATGAGATACCTCCAGGACCCTCATCAAAGTAACCGCCACAAGCATCATATGTGACCACGATTCCTTTTTCCCACTTCGCATATAACGTTACATCTTCTGTAAATTTATATGTGGAAAGATCAACTCTCTTATCTTCTGTGCACTCCGGATTCAGATACCATCCGGAAACAACTTTTCCGTCTACAGCAGTAATATTGCTAAGATTCTCGATTTCATGTGGATGCAATACTGAACCGGCCGTATAAGTATTCTTTGTTTTGTCATAACTTCCAAAAGTCCAACCGTTTGCGTCAAAAGTTACATCTACTGTCTTTTCCCATTTTGCATAGATAGTCAGATCTTTATCTACAATATCAAATCTGGTATCTACAGGTTCTGTACACTCTTTATCCTTATACCAACCAACAAAGCGATCTTTGTCTCTGGCATATACGGTTGGAAATCCGACCTGATAAATTTCTGCATTTTTCTTAGATATGCGGGTAACTGTCTCTCCAATATAAACATCATCACTGTCCGCAAAATATCCACCATTCGCATCAAAAGTTACCGTATATCCTTCTTCCCATACTGCATATAAAGTAACATCACCTGTCGGGACATAGCTGTTCAGATCTATCGTTTTTGTTCCATCGGCTGTTAATGCCCATCCAAGCATTACCTTATTGGCATTATTCTCAACACTCGGAGCTCGATAACTTCCCAGTTCCGTGTTTATCGCCAGTGTCCAGGAAGATGTTGTTTCACTGCTGTCCGCGATATGTCCACCATTCGCATCGAAAGTTACAACATTTCCCCTTTCATATTTTGCGTAAACCGTCATGTTACTATTTACTTCGTAATCCGTAATGTTAACTGGTTTTGTGAGTCCTTTGTCCAGATACCAGCCTGCAAATACCTTTGTTGTATCTTTGCAGTTCGGTGTTGGCTCATAGCCAATCGTTCCACCAGCATTACGGAACCAATATTGCTTGGTTGCAGAATAAGAATAGAAATATCCGCCATTCGCATCAAAGACTACACGGTATCCCTGGCTCCATTTTGCATACAGCGTGGTATCTTTATCCCACATCGTATTATACAGATCCACACTCTGTGTACAGTCTTTGTCCAGATACCAACCGTCAAATACTATTGTTGGATCATTCTCATAATGTGGTTCAAAACTCTGATCTGCTGAGAAGCTTTTTCCCTTTGCTACTGCAAACTGAGCTGTTTCCCCGTATCCATAGATAGTTCCACCATTCGCATTAAAAGTCAATGTGCAAGCCGGTGACCATTTTGCATATACGGTAGTATCTTTTGCTATTTTTATACGATCACCAGCCGGCTGTGTCAGTTCTTTATCCAGATACCAGCCATCAAACGCAAGTGATTTGTTACGGTTATAGATTGATGTAGAAGAGCTGATATACGCTGTCTTTCCTTTTTCTATCGTAGAAATCTGCGTTTTAACATTTCCACTGAAGTATCCGCCGTTGGCATCATAAGTAAGTGTATATGCCTCTTTCCATCCCGCATATACTACCAGATCTTTATCCATTAATTGTTTTCCGGTGGTTTTGCCTGCTGGTTCTGTGCATGCCTGATCCAGATACCAGGCATCAAAGATAGCACCGTCTTTTTCAGCATAAACCTCATTCAGATAATGAAGCGTATTCTTCTTGACTTTTCTGACTACCTGATCTGAGCCCTGTGCGGTTCCGCCATTTGCATTGTATGTAATCTCAACTGCGTCTGCCCATTTTGCGTAAAATGTATAGTTTTTATCTGGCAAATAAGTTCCTGCAGCTTTTTTCGTACAATCTTTATCCAGATACCAACCATCGAATACCTTTTTCTCATTCGTTTTCAAATCACCGAAATAATAGGAAGCCTGAACGAAATCAGATGTCACTTCTTTATAATCGGTATCTCCGGTACCTTCAAAATATCCACCATTCGCATCATAAGTTACTGTAACTGCATCCATCCACTGTGCATAATAGGTTGTGTTCTTTGTAATTACAGTTCTGTAAATATCACATTCTTCAACTGGCTGTGTCCCTGCTTTATCCAAACTCCAACCACTCAGCGTTTTTGATGCATGACCGAATCCATTAAGATCAAAAGACTCATAGTTACCGCTAATAGCTCTGTTCTTCGGAACTTTCGTAGTTAATTTTGACATTCCATCAAAAGTTCCACCATTTCCATCAAAAGTAACTACATATGCATCGATCCATTTTGCATAATATGTAGTATTGGCATCTGCATACCAGTTATTTTCCTGAACTGCAGTTCCGGTACAAGCTTTGTTGTCATACCATCCACCGAAAATCTTCGTATCATCATCAATAACCGGTGTATCATAGTATGTTATCGGCAGATTTTTTTCTACTGTCATCTGTACAGTCTTGTTATGAGTACCATCTTCTTCATTAAAGTAACCACCGTTGGCATCCAGTGTTACTGTATAGATTGTTCCATCCGATTTGCTTGTATTGACAATTTTTACTTCATCTGATGTTACAGAGTTACCCATTATATCGGTAACTACGCATCGAACAAGCCAGCCGTTCCAGCCTTCCTGTGCCTTCTTCTGAACAAGGCTGGTTGTTGCACCTTCAAAGTTTGTCCATGTACCAGACCAGGATGGTTTATACTGCCACTGATACTTCAGACCGGTTCCGGTTGCGGTGATTTCCATTTCGATGATGTCACCGGCTTTTTCGAAGGTTAGGGTAGTTGGTTGGTTAGTGATTTTTAATTCTTTTATTTTTTCAACTATCAGCTGTACTTTACTACTGTATACAGCGTTTCCTTCTGCATCCGTGATTTCACATCTGCAGTACCATCCATTAAATCTCTCTTCGATCGCCCACTGGAACGTATCCGTTCCTGCACTTGGTCTCGCTTTCTGGCTGAAGCTTGTCCAGTTACTCTCACCATCTCGGCTATACTGCCACTGATACTTCAGGTCTGTTCCTTCTGCTTTTACTGCATAGGTCGCTGTGCCTCCTGCTGCTCCTGTAAAGGTTTCCGGCTGTTCTGTGATCGTTATGGCTTCTTTTTTCTTTACAACCATCCGGGCTGCTTCGGAATATACTTTTCCTCCATCACTGTCTGTTACCGCACAACGGCACTGCCATCCATCAAATCTGCTTTCGATCACCCATTCAAATCGGTCTGTCACCGCACTTGGTCTCGCTTTTCCAAACACAGTCCAGCTCTTTCCAGCATCTTTGCTGTATTCCCACTGGTATTTCAGGTCGTTTCCTTCTGCCTTTACTGTATAAACTGCAGTTTCCCCTTCTTTTCCAGTGTAATCACTTGGGTTCTCAGTGATTTTCAGTTCTTTTCCTGCTTTTACCAACAGCTGTACTTTATCACTGTATACAGTATTTCCTTCTGCATCTGTGATCTCACATCTGCAGTACCATCCATTAAATCTCTCTTCGATCACCCACTGGAACGTATCCGTTCCTGCACTTGGTCTCGCTTTCTGGCTGAAGCTTGTCCAGTTACTCTCACCATCTCGGCTATACTGCCACTGATACTTCAGGTCTGTTCCTTCTGCTTTTACTGCAAAAGTTGCTGTACTTCCTGCTTCTCCTGTATAAGTTTCTGGTTGCTTTGCTATAACTATGTTATTACTATTCGAAACATTTTCAACAATTTCATTTGCATAAACGATGTTCAAATTAGAAAATACCATACTTATTGCAACCAACATACAAAGTATTTTCTTTACTTTTTTCATTAGCATTTGCGCCTCCCTCATTAGATTTATTTACATAATTTTATTATCTATCATACTTTAATGCATATCACCTCCACTATTATATTTTCAATATCCCAGATTGTATTGAACATACTTTCATACACTGATTACACCGTATGCATTTACTTTCATCAATCTGAGGATATTCAAATCCTTCTGTATCTTCAATCATACTAATTGCATTTTTTGCACAAATAGCATAGCATGCTGCACATCCGCAACATTCTTCTTTTCGATTGAAAAGTATAGGAATCTGCTTTTTAGATGTTTTTATCACGTTTTAATTCCCCCAACATTTTTCAATATTTTTTTCATTTTTCGAATCACCCTCTTCCACAACGAAATTTTTGTAGATTTTTCAACTGCATTCTGAAATCCAACTTCCGGAAGCAATTTAAAAAACAAATTTCGATTGGCATGCATTTCTGTCGGTTTACCTAATTGTGAGTTATTACATACTGCCCATTCTATATCAGATTCAATTAGATCCATTTTTTTATCAAATTCAGGTAATAATTGTTTTCCCTTGGAACTATTTAGAAGAATCAAGGAAACTCCCTCTACTGGGTTCCATCCGGTTTTGCTTTTTTCAATTCCCCAAGCATCACCTACCGTAATATCACTCACTCGATCAGGCACTGCAAACGGACATTCTGCACAGGATTTACGATAAAACAATCGATTATAATATCCCTTTAAAAAAGGATCATTTTCCATAGTTCGATATGAAAATTTTCCTTTTTTATAGTAGAGTTCAGCACTTCTTGAATTTACTTCTTTATTTTTTAAATTTTTTCCTTTATATCTAAACTGAAATCCAGACCATTCATCATCCATTAACTTCTGATTTTCAAATCTGTATTCATCAAATATTTTTTGATTAGGCGCACCATGACATATTAAATCCACCAACAATAGCCTTGAAATATCTATGTTTTTAACTCTCATATAATTACGTATCGCAACACACTGACACGGTGTTCCAGTGAATAACACTAAATTTTGATTTTTTAAATCCTGTGCTACCATCTGATATATCGGTTTTAAATCCGAAAAAACATATTTAGATTTTCTAAATTTCTCACACTCTTTTATCGTTGTTGCGCGAGAATGTCTAACCTTAAACTCATTATCAAATTTTACTCCATAAACAGCATAACCATGTGCAATAGCATACTCATACAGTACTGTAAAAGCGCCACCAGAAGAAGAATGATAAATCACTTCTTCTGACTTATATTTTCCTACAATTACTTTACTTTTCATTTTTCATTTTATGAAGCACCTCAGATAGAAGCGTAGAGGACACCCCTTCTGTGTGCGGCAAAAATACAACATCAACACCTACTTTTGAAAATTCATCTATCATTTTATTGTACATATCGCTTCCCTTCCAATCAGATCCATGGAACAGTGCATCAAAATGATATTTTTTCCATGCCTCCATCTTATCCATACTCGTTTGTGGTACCGCTTGATCCACGCATTCAAGTTCCCGAACAATCGCAATTCTTTCTTCAAAAGGAATAATAGGTGTTTTATTTTTATAACTTTTAACCACTTCGTCCGTGCTGACACCTACAATTAAAACTTCGCACTGTTCTTTTGCTTTCTTTAAAATATTTAAGTGTCCAATATGAAACATATCAAACACACCTGTTGTATATCCGATCTTATATTTTTTCATCTGTAATCTCCTATTATACTTTCCTTGAAACAAGCTGTTTCACGCTCTGCAATAGTTCTTTAAAAATTTTTGTTCTAAAAAAAACACTTATCATTAGACCATTAAATATTACGGTTACTATTCCTGCCTTTAATATAACGCCTAACCATCCTGCTATAGATACACAATTAATCGCAAAATTTGATATCACTGCAATTACAATAAAAATCACACAATATCCAATAAACATTTCAAAATATTCTAAGACATTTCTTTTGAATGTTCGTTTATAAATCAGATATGGATCAATAATTCCTGTAGAAATTAACCGTGAAATCGGCGTAGCAATAAATATTCCACCTAATCCTATAGCTTTACAAAGAATAACTGAAAGAATCAAATTAACTACTGCGGCAATAACTGCAGCCCATTTTCCTTGAATAAATAGCCCCAACGTAGTTCTATACATATACGGAGCTGCCTGAACACCTTTTACATAAAAGTCAAAACATATGGAAAACACAACTATTGAACTCAGAAGATATTTTTCACCAATCCACGTAATAATAAAATCTTTAGATACAAGATATATACCAACCGCTGCAAATCCATATATCCATGAGCTAATAAACATTATTTTTTTAAAAACATTGTACTGTTTTTCAGCATTAGACTCCGTATTCAAATTTCCTACACTTGCAGTAAAAGCATCTATAAGTTTACCGAGAATAGAATTTGCTGAATTCATCAACAATGTATAATTTGATGCCAATCCAACGTCACGGACGCTTAAGAGCATTGAAATCAAGATATTATCCGTACCATTCAATATAACAGAGCCAAACTTATATATTGCCAGTGCCTTTACATCTGCAAAAATGGACTTCGTTTCAGATTTAGAAAGAGGTACCGGGTTACTATTTTTCAAATACGGATACATTTTATCCGCCAACGCAGAACAAACAAAATTTTCGGCTAGAGTACACCCTATTTGTATGGTAAGATACACAATGAAATTGTGCGTCAGCAATAAAAATGATGTCTGTAAAATCACTCGTGCAATTGTTGTCGCTTGTGTGACAATCAGCGTGATATAGTTTTTCTGATCTGCAATTATGATGTTTTTCTTATACACAAAAAAATAAGAAACCACCGTGTTAAGCAGGAAAAGAATATAGAGAAGTGAAATATTCTCCGGGATATTAGGTTTCGTCTTGATAATGACGCCTAAAAACGGCGTAACGAGAAGACCTGCACCCAATACAAAAAGACCAATTGCCGTATACACCTGCTTATATAAAAGCATCAGAGAGGATATTTGGGGCTTGTCATCTTGCGCTAAAGGTTTGTACAGATTAAAAACGATTGCATTTCCAATTCCTAATTCAGCAAACGACAATATTGTCAAAATATTGGAAAAGAGTCCATTAACGCCCAGATACTCTGCTCCCAAAATTTTGATAAATATTGTTCTTGTCAGAAAGTTCAGCAACAGATTCAGTACTTGGCACAGCAGCGATACCATAGAGTTAACTGTTACATTTTTTGTTCTCGATTGATTTTTCATTTCAGCGTGTCCTCAATAGTCAATTTTCTTTCATTCCTTTCAAAGAACATTTCTTCGCCGTTACTAAACATCACATATAATGGATAATGAGTTTTTCTTTTTTCAATCGGAGGAATTCCCATATAATTCGAACCAAATATGCGATTGAGAACTTTTTTATATTCAGCTGGTGCGCTGTAATATCTTCCCTCAAAGAGTACATCCGTTCCATTTCCATACCAAGCCTTCGGCATAGTTTTACGCAACACTGAATATTGTGATCCGTAATTAATATAATAATTGCAACTGCTGCTGTTATCTATGGCAATTTTCTTCATCAAAGTCAACCAGGATTTTGCTGACAATATGCGTGAAATATAATATTTGATAATTCTCCTCTTATTTTTTTCAATCACTCTGTTCTTATTATCCAAAAGATAGCGCACAACCTTTTTCTTAATTCCCAAATGTTTTCCATATGATTTTGCACCATCTATGGGGAATATATCAACAAAGATTCCCCACTCATATACTGTATCATCCTCAATAAATTTCGTATTTCTCTTTGATATTTTAGCAAAAAACTTAGGATATTTCAGATCGGTATCATAACTCAAAATATCGTATTTGTTATCCTCTTTTACTCTTAAAAGAAGTTGTTCATAGTCTTGACGTGGCATTTCGATATCCAAGTCATCGTCCCAAGGAATAAATCCATCATGTCTGATAGCTCCCAATAAACTTCCACCAGTCAGATAATACTTAAAATGATTTTCACGACATACGTTATCGATATAATCCATAATTTCAAGAATTTCACTATGTATATTTTTGATATACTCTTCTTCTCTCATTGAGTCTTATCTCCTCCCACTCCAATTCAAAATACATTCTATCACTAACACAATTCAATCTATTCAGGAAGTACAATCCATATCTGCTTTTGTCTAACAAAAATGAGTGTCTACAAAGCACATTTCCACTCTTATCTTACTTTTCAAATTTATTTAAGTTGAGTTTACTATATTTAAGCCCCGCAACTCACGGACTCATCACATTTTTTTAAAATGAACGGAATCGATAAACAAAGCATAACAAGATATGCTATGTCCTGTCGAAGTGTTTGATTATAAAAAAACACCAAGAAAAAGAGGATATTATACAAATATGTTAATCTAATATAAAACATATCTATCTTATTTTTCTTCATAATCTTAAAAGTAAATAACGCAATCATTAAAAAAAACAAAATGTAAAATATCAATCCCATCCACCCTTGTTCAAGAAATGTATGCATCGATGCAAACCAATCATAATGCAATATACCATATCTCTTAAAAAAAGGAGTTTCATTAGAAAATAGCGTCTTTGTTTCACAATTTCCAAGTCCTAATCCAAATAACTTTTTTCCTACAGTTGTCAAAAACATTTGTTCTATTGCTAATATAAAAGCGCCTCTACTCAAGTCACCGGAACTCGTATAACCTCCACTAGTAGAATCTTTAATAATAAAGTCGATATTAAAAACATATCCCATTCCAAACAGTTTATCTATGATGTTTATTCCTACTATTAATCCGATTACTGAAAATATAACCAAGCCAAGTTTTTTCAAAGAAAAGTCTGTGGTTAGAAATGCGAAAACCACAATTATCATAAATTCAATAAAGAAGTATTTAAGTTCCGCTAGACCAGCCAGTCCCAACGCAAGACCACATTCTAATATCAAGCTATGCAGCTTTTTCTTTTTACCTATATAAGCAAGTACTGAATACGAAACAATGACCACAAAAAATATATTTAAAGGGCCATTACAACCTTGATGTGTTCCAAAAATTCCGCCTAAGTAGTCTTGATTTAATCCAAAAACGAAATACTGAATCAACATAATAACTGTATTTAAGTAAAATACACGGTTTAAATTCCTAAAAAATATAATTAAATCCTTTTGGGTAAAATATATTGTACACAACAAGAAAAAGACAAAAGAGCGAAAAACATTTCTAAATCCTCCAAAGAAAAAAAACAAGGTTTGATAATTAAACATGTAAGAAATCGTAACAACAAACATATATATTACTACAAAATTCCTTATCGCTCTTTCTTCCGTTCCTAATGCTTTTTTCTTTATGATGCTATAAGCAACCAAGAAAACAAGTAAAGCATCTGCCATGTAAATAATTATGCCCGGGAAATGCAACGAGTTAATCAATATTCCATCAAATAAAACAATATACAATATAATAGACAAAATGGTTTGAGGTCTAATTTTACACATGATTTACACCCCCCATTTGTTTTTTATAAACATAATCACCCACAGTAGTTTAACTTTCCTGTTTTTTATCATCAAATTTACAACTTTAGATGATTTTTTCACTCCAATATTATCAAAAGAATCTGATATTTTTCTGACATAATCATCATTGCAAATATCAAATATCTTTGCAATTGAATTTTTCAATCCAATTTTCAAATATCTATTTTGTTCTGCCTTTATTATTGCTCTGACCCATGTCAAAAAATTATTATATATTCTTTCTTCACACAGATTAAACACTCCTATTTTTTTTGTCAGTTCTATAACCTTCTGTGTCATAACAATCTGCTTGGAAAGTCTATTAGGATCATACTTTCTGGTAAGTGAAGATTCCACAGTTACATAAAAATATCCGACATTATCACTAATACGAATTTTGTCACACTGCGACAGATAATTAATATTGAATATTAAATCTTCACTAATAAACTCCCGTTCTGACGGAAACGCCAACACGTTCTTTTTAATCAAATTGGTTGAATAAATTGCCATACACGAAGACATTTCGATATTGTCATTTCCGATTCTACAGCCACACATGCGTGGTATAACTTTTTCTTTAATTTCATTGCCAGAGTATACTTTACCTGCTAATGGGTTTTTTCTTATCTCGTATTTTCCACTTATATCCTTTGTATGTCCGCAATAGCAAACATCAGCGCTACTCTTTTTCAAATCAGAATAAATAGTTTCGATATATTCTCTGGCGATATAATCATCACTATCTATAAAACAGATATAATTTCCTGTAGCTGCTTTTATACCCACATTACGAGTCAACCCAAGACCTTCATTTTCCTTGTGTATGACTCTAATTCTTTTGTCTTTTTTAGCAAAGTCATCGCAAATAGCACCACTTTTATCTACCGAGCCATCATCCACTAAAATGATTTCTAAATTTGAATAAGACTGCTCAGTAACACTTGTAACACATCTTTGTAAATATTTTTCCACATTATATACGGGTATAACAACGCTTATTAAATCCATTTTATCTCTCCACTACTGATTCCAAAATTTGATTGAACTCAGCCGCCGTCTTTTTCCAGCTAAGTTTTTCTAACGCTTTTCTACCTGCCGCAATTTGTTCTTCAATAAGAGTCGGTTCATTTATAAGATTTTGAAGCTTCGCTACTAACGTATGATAATTATAATCTATTAACGTGGCGGAAGTTGATGGCAAAAAGTCACTATAAGAGCCATCAATAAACTCAATAACAGGCAGACCCATTGCCAACATTTCATATGGAACCAAGGAAATATTTGTCATGGATGCACACATACCAAAATCACATTTTCTGTACAATTCTGCAAGATTTTCTCTTTTCAGTTTTCCAAGATTTTTACCGACAGATACGGAATAATTGTCCTTCAGGCCAAAGAAAAGCACCTCTAATTCTATTCCTCTGTTTTTTAATTCTTCGCAAGTTTTACTAAGGATATACTGTAATATGTTAGGTATCCTTTTTCCTTCTTCTTTTGTATACACTGCAATTTTCAAGTGTTTTTTTTGCGTATAATCCAGATAGTTTCTTTTTTTACTCAAAGAATACTCATTAGGCTCATATGGAAAACTAACAGAATCTAGCACTGACTCTGTATTACATTCCTTTTTTATCATCTCAATATTCCATGACCCAAGGCTAACAATATGCGCCCCCAATTCGTATGTCTTTTTTGCAAGCAAAAACTTTTCATTAAATCTGCTAAAGTACGGCTCAAAATCTTGAACAAAATACATTTTATATGCATTGAATTTGTTTAATCGATAGAAGGATTCCCAACTAGTAGCAATAACAACATCATATCCTTCCTTATCTGCTTTATAATAGTTCTTAATAGAACCTTTATAGTTTGATAAATTAAAAGTTGCATTGCTATTCAGCTCGTTCATACTTTGATTTGTAAAATCCAAATACGAAACCGAATGTCCATATTCTTCCAAATATGTTCCAAGTCTCAATATCGATGTAATACCACCAGAAAATTTTGCAATACCCTGTATGATAAATGCAATTCTATGTACAGATTTCGGCGGCACATTTACAATTTGCTCCGCAAAGCCCTCTGTATCCATTGCTGAATTTACAGTCAATTTTTCATGTTTATCAATACCAACTTGATAAATTCCCTTTACCCAATAAGCAAGTTTACTATTCAAAATTGATTTTTTCATACTTTTTGTTTTTCCTTCCACATACTAGCTTCATTCAAAGTCCAGAAAAGGAACCCTACATTTCTATATTTAATTCCTTCTCTTATCCCCCACCCAGCAACTTTTATTAATCCAAGAAAATATTTACTTCTTGTTTTGCTACAATACATTAGAAAATCCGGAATCATAATTCTATATCTTGTTTTTACTGCATCAATATTTTTCATTTTGCTCTTTGTCGAAAAATTGTGATGTATCACAACCTTTAATATTTCCACCTTTCGGTTCAACTTTCTCTGGTCATAAAAAAAATTGTGATCAACCTGATCCAAAAACAATCGTTCATCATATCGATAATCATCATATACTGAAAGTCGTACTGCAGTACAACTATTTATAGCATTAATTCTATTATTGGGGATATTTTGGTCACTTGTTTTCATTTGTTTATTCTTTAAGAATCGCGCTTCATTTGGCGACCAATACTTTCCATCCTGTCCTTGTATTACTGGAACAAAAATATCAGCATCTTCATATTTTTCTGCATTCAGTTCCAACTCATCAAAGTATTCTTGCGTTACATTCGTGTCATCATCAAACCAAATTACAATACCTTCTTTATTTTTCAAATACTCAAGCGCACAGTTGTATGCTTTAGAAAGTCCCTTATTCCCATTCATGGATAAATACACCCAATTATTTGCTTTGGTTTCTTCTTCATTTTTCATATCTTTTGTACTATTATCTACTACAACAATATTGATAGAATGAGAATGTATACTTTTTAAATTTTTTATTGTAATTGAATCATTAACAAAAGTATTATATAGTACAACAACCGCAAAAAAGTTCATTTTTATATTCCCTATCATTTCCATATATTTTCATACTGTTCGCAAATTTTGTCCCACGTATACTCTTCAGCAACACGCTTCTTAGCTCTCCGACCCATTTCTGCGATTGCTTCGGTACTCATCTTGTCTGCACGATCAATCAGCCTTGCAAGACTCCCCGGCTTGCGGCTCCAATAAAGAGCACAATTCTCTGCTACTTCTTTATTAAAGCCAACATCAACCAGCAGGTTTAAATCTGTACTGCCGAGAGCTTCAATCAGAGACG
>OLQG01001400.1_pt1 | contig 15171 bp, 15 predicted proteins | sample 1672221 | NCBI WGS metagenome assembly OLQG01 (sample SAMEA3136660, study PRJEB25190) | human gut metagenome | biome: human gut; feature: human-associated habitat; material: faeces | place: Austria | collected 2013
AAGCATTTTATACCTGTTTTTTGAAATTTTGCTTGGCTCTGAACAGTTACAAAATTCTATGACATACATATGAGAATCATGCAAAAGGAGACGTTTCTGATGAATAATAAAACAGTTACAATGGCTCACGGTGCCGGCGGCAAGCAGACATCTGAACTGATTGATGAAGTATTTAAAGCACATTTTTCAAATCCGGATCTGACAGCGGATGACGCTGCTGTTCTTCCGGCTCCAAAAGGAAAGATTGCCATGTCAACAGATGGTTTTATTGTATCGCCGGCCTTTTTCCCTGGCGGCAATATCGGCAAATTATCCATCTGCGGTACGGTGAATGACCTGGCTTGCATGGGTGCAAAGCCGTTATATCTTTCCTGTGCCTTTGTTATTGAAGAAGGTTTTCCGATGGAGAAACTGGAAGAGATCGCAGGTGCGATGGAGAAAACAGCCAAAGAGGCCGGTGTCCGCATTGTATCCGGTGATACGAAGGTTGCCGGAAAGGGTCAGGTGGACGGTGTCTTTATTACGACAACAGGTGTTGGAGAAATTCTTGATGGTGTCAGCACATCCGGCGACTATGCCAAACCGGGAGATGCTATTATTGTAACAGGTGATATCGGCCGACATGGATGTACGATACTGCTGGCAAGAGAAGATTTCGGTATTGATGCGGATGTAACCAGTGACTGTGCACCATTGTGGCCTACAGTCGAATCTGTATTAAATGCCACAAAAGATGTCCATGTAATCCGTGATGCCACAAGAGGCGGCGTTGGTACAGTTCTTTATGAAATTGCAGGACAGAGCAAGGTCGGTATTCGCCTGAATGCAGCAGATGTGCCTGTGGCACCGGAAGTCAAGGGTGTCTGCGGCATGCTTGGTCTTGAACCGCTTTATCTGGCATGTGAAGGCCGTCTGGTGATCATGGCGCCTAAGTCAGAAGCAGAAAAGATTGTCGAAGTACTGAGACAGTGTCCATATTCAAAGGATGCGGCCATTATTGGTGAAGTTACGGAGGAACAGCCGGGACACGTTGTGATGACAACAGAAATCGGTACACAGGCTTTGCTTCCTCAGCCGGGCGGCGAGCTGCTTCCGAGAATCTGCTAACAGTCACTGATCGGCGAGTGATTGAAAATTCGGACGGAGGGTCAGATTTTTGATCTGGTCATAGCCGACAAAATGGAGTCAATATGGAGAAAAAAATGGAAACGAGAGTGGCAGTCATTGCGATTATTATAGAAGATGGCAGTTCAGCACAGGAAGTGAATGAATTTTTACACGGTGCAGCTCAATATATTATCGGACGCATGGGAATCCCTTATCGTGACAAAGGGATCAGCATTATCAGCATTGCAATCGATGCGCCGCAGGATATCATCAGTACGTTGTCCGGCAAAATCGGCCGGCTGAAAGGTGTATCCGTCAAAACGGCGTATTCCAATGTTGTTTCAAAAGAGAATTAAAACCGCAGTTTATATAAAAGTTTTAAACAGCGCAATGAAAGCGGAGAAGATAGAATGATTAAGATTGCTGTATATGGAAAAGGCGGTATTGGCAAATCAACCACTGTTTCGAATGTGGCTGCCGCATTAGCGGAAAAAGGGCTGAAAGTTATGCAGATCGGCTGTGACCCGAAGGCGGATTCAACCATGCAGCTGAGACATGGTGAAGCCGTACCGACTGTACTGGAGCTGGTGAATCAGCGCAAAAATGATTTTGAATTAGAAGATATGGTTCGCATCGGATTCGGCGGCGTCGTCTGTGTGGAAGCAGGTGGCCCGACACCGGGGATGGGCTGTGCCGGACGTGGTATTATCACGGCACTGGAGAAGCTGAAAGAAAAGGGAGCCTATGAGGTTTATCAGCCGGATGTTGTGCTTTATGATGTTCTTGGGGATGTTGTCTGCGGCGGATTTACCATGCCGATGCGAAAAGGCTATGCGGATAAAGTATTTATTGTCACCTCAGGGGAAAATATGTCTATCCATGCTGCGGCGAATATTGCCATGGCCATCGACAACTTCAAAAACAGAGGCTATGCATCTCTGGGGGGTTTGATCCTGAATCGCAGAAACGTTAAGCGTGAAGACGAAAAAGTGGCGGAACTGGCAGATGATTTTAAGACATCTGTAGTGGGAACTTTATCCCGCAGTGAGCAGGTACTTTTGGCAGAGGAGAAGCAGCAGATCCTTCTGGAGGCTTTTCCTGACAGTGAAATGGCAGATGAGTACAGGAAACTGGCGGAGCAGATACTGGCTGTGTGTGAAGCGAGAGGATAGAAGGAGGCCGTTTTATGTTGAAAAGACTGGGTGGAACAGTCGATCCAAAAGGAGCGGCGACGGCCATCAAAGATGCGGAATTTCCGGTGCCATTTGCATCGGAACTGGAATTTAATTCGCCGGTACATGGAACATGGAATATCGTTCACACCGGCATGCAGGTGCCGGATGCTCATCAGATTTATGTCTGTGCCGATAACTGCATGCGTGGTGTTGTTTTAACAGCGGCAGAGATGAACGAGGCGGAACGTTTTTCCTTTGTTATCCTCAAGGAAGAGCATTTGCTGAACGGCAATCTGGAAGATATTACCATCGAAGGTGTGGCGGATGTGATCGAGAGATTGGAACAAAAGCCGAAAGCGGTTTTTCTGTTTACAGTTTGTCTGCATCATTTCCTGGGCAGCGATCTTGAGAGAATCTACGATGAACTGGGAAAACGATTTCCTGAAATCTGTTTTGTCAGATGTTTTATGGATCCGATCATGCGAAAGAGTGGTCTGACACCGGATCAAAAGCTGCGTTTGTCCATGTATGATCCTTTGAAGAAAGGAACAGTAACAGAAGAAGGGCAGCGAAGAATATCTATCCTGGGCAGCGATTTTGCACTGGACGAGACATCAGATCTCAAGAGATTGCTCAGATGTAATGATTATCAGATTAAAGAGTCCCCGGTTTGTGAGTCCTGGGAAGATTATCTTTCTCTGTCAGACTGCCGGATGATGCTGAACTGTTATCCGTCAGGAAAAGCCGGTACGGAATGGGCGGCAGAGAGACTGGGGCGGCCATTTATGTATATGCCTTCCTGTTTTGATTATGATGAGATCATCGGGCAGCTGGAAGCATTATCAGAGTCAATGGAGCTTCTGGGTGTTCTGGATTATGAAGGTGAAAAAGAGAGCTGTGAAGCAGCACTTCATGAGGCACTTCTGGAAGTTGGAGACTGGCCGATCGCCATAGACGGGACGTTTCATCCGAGACCTATGGGATTGGCAAGACTTTTGATCTCCCATGGCTTTTATGTAGAACGGATTTATCTGGATGCCATCAGCCCTGAAGAGGAAAATGATTTCAAATGGCTTCAGCAGCATGCGTCTGAGTTGATGCTGCTTGCAACTGTGCAGGTGAAAATGCGTGTCCTTCCGAGAAAAACGGAGCGGGAGATGCTGGCATTGGGGCAGAAAGCGGCCTGGTTTACAGGCAGCAGACATTTTGTCAACATGGTACAGGGTGCGGGCCTGTATGGCTTTGACGGAATCCGGCGTCTGGCACATCTGATGGTTGAGGCAGCCCGTGAAGAAAAAGAGACACCGGATCTTGTGATCCGCAAAGGATGGGGGTGCGAAAGCTGCATATGAGACAGGCATATCGAATAATACCGATTTATACAGCCGATGTATCCGGCGTCTGTTCAGCCCTTTATGAATTGGGCGGTATGACAGTGATGCACGATCCTTCGGGATGCAATTCGACGTATAATACCCATGATGAGATCAGATGGTATGATGAGGACAGTCTGATCTTTATCTCAGGTTTGACAGAAATCGATGCGATCATGGGAAATGATGAGAAGTTTATCCATGATATCGAAGAAGCGGCATCCGAATTGAAACCACGCTTTATTGCCCTGGCCAGTTCGCCGATCCCCTATATGAATGGCACGGATTTTCCGGCCATTGCAGAGGTAACAGAGCAGGATACGGGTATTCCGACCTTTGCAGTGCCTACAAACGGCATGCATGATTATGTGCGCGGGGCAGGTATGGCTTTGGAAGCCATTGCAGAACATTTTGTTTTGCCGAAAAGCCATGCAGAGGATGTTTCAAATAAAAACGCGGAGGAAAAAGGCAGAAACCGTCTGGTGAACTTGCTGGGAGTTACGCCGCTGGATTTCGGGCCTCTTGATCATGCGGAAACGATGAAGCGCAGTCTGGAGCAATACGGCTGGCAGATCAACAGCATGTGGGCCATGGGAGATTCTTTGGATCAGCTGTCGAAATCTGCAGATGCAGCAGTGAATGTGGTTGTTTCATCTGTGGGGCTTCGGGCAGCCAAAGTATTGCAGAGAAAATTCGGTACACCTTATGTGGTTGGAGCACCGGTTGGCCGTTTCACGGAGAAGTTGTCAGAGGCAATGGAAGCAGCTGTCAATGGTGAAAAGGAAGACAATGTTGTTTATGCAGCCTGCAGAATGTCGGCAGAGAATCTTCAAGATGTCAATGATACGAAGGAGAGTCCGAGACACCGGGCGGAGATTACGTTGATTGGTGAACCGGTGACAATGGGCTCTCTGGCAGTAGCCATTGAACTTCAGTATGGCAGATCCGTTCGTGTATTGTGCCCGCTGGAAGAAACAGAAGGGTTGCTGACACCGGGGGATGAGGCTGTTTGCGGTGAAGAGATGATGGAACAAAAGCTGAAGGATGCAGGAATCATAGTGGCAGATCCGTTGTACAGACCAATCTGTCCAAAGGATGCTCAGTTCTTTGAATTGCCGCATATTGCTTTTTCGGGAAGAATTTATTTGAAGAAAATAAAACAGATGCCGGGATTTGCCGACCTTATTTAAAATTTAAGGAGGACAAGAGATGGGATTGAATGAAACACCGTCAGGTGAGCGTGTACATATAGGTTTTTTTGGCCGGAGAAATGCGGGTAAATCCAGCCTGGTCAATGCTGTGACAGGACAGGAACTGGCTGTTGTATCCGATACAAGGGGAACCACAACAGACCCTGTCAGCAAGGCAATGGAACTGCTTCCGATCGGGCCGGTTGTCATCATAGATACTCCGGGTTTTGATGATGAAGGCGCACTTGGCGAATTGCGAGTCCGCAAAACAAGACAAATTTTGAATAAATCCGATGTGGCTGTGCTGGTGGCAGATTGCACAGAGGGCCTGAAAGACTGCGACAGAGAATTGATCGAGATTTTTCGACAGAAGGAGATTCCATGGCTGCTTGTCTGGAATAAATGTGATTTGAAGCCGGAACACCCGGAAGCCAAAGAAAATGAGATTTATGTCAGTGCCACAGAGAAGATAGAGATTGAAGCATTAAAAGAGAAGATTGCAGCCATCGGCAAGACAGAAGAAAACAAACTGATGCTGGTGGGTGATCTGATGCATCCGGGAGATATGGCTGTTCTTGTTATTCCAATCGACAAGGCGGCACCGAAAGGACGTCTGATTCTGCCTCAGCAGCAGGTTATCAGGGATATTCTGGAGGCGGAAGGCGCAGCTGTCTGTGTCAAGGAATATGAATTGAGGGAGACTTTGGAGAAATTCAAGGAACCGCCGGCCATTGTTATCACGGATAGTCAGGTTTTTGCAAAGGTATCTGCGGATGTACCGGAAAGTATTCCGTTGACATCTTTTTCTATTCTGATGGCCAGACATAAGGGACTTCTGGATACGGCTGTTCGTGGGATTGCCGCAGTGGAAGATCTGAAAGACGGAGATACAGTGCTGATCGCAGAGGGCTGCACCCATCATCGCCAGTGTGATGACATCGGCAGTGTTAAGATACCGAGATGGCTGAAGAATTACACAGGCAAAAAGCTGAATATTGAGCTGTGTTCCGGCAGAGAATTTCCGGAAGATCTGTCGAAATATGCACTGATTATTCATTGCGGAGGCTGTATGCTGAATGAGCGCGAGGTCCGCTATCGGATGAAATGTGCTGTTGATCAGGATGTGCCGATCACTAACTACGGCATCGCCATTGCCTATATGCAGGGCATCTTGAAAAGGTCTGTCAGTATGTTTCCATATCTGGCTGAGGAATTGCCGGATTAAAATATGCAGATGGTGCATATTTTCCATTTTCAGTCATATATATAAGAGTAAATGCTGCTGTGGCAGCGATATCGCAAAAATCAATGGACGTCCTGGGAGGGTGTTTCTGTGGCAGAATATCGGCGTTTTATTTCTTATATGTATTTATATGAAAACGGGAGAAAGACAATCAACAGTGGGTTTGTGAGAGTAGAAAGCCGGAATGGACAATGTCGGCTTTCTATTCATATGTCGGGAATTTATCATAGTGAAGCGAAAAAGTATCAGATTTATATGCTGATCAGAGTGTCCGGTGATTACATAGGGATTGCAATTGGAGACCTGTTGGTTCAGAAACAGACGGGGGATATGGAACTGACGATGGACAGTGATCATCTGATGGGAACAACGTATGATCTGGACCGTGTCGCTGGTATGGTTTTGCTGGGAGAAGATGGCGGTGTTTACGGTACCAGATGGGATGATGAACCGCTGGAAACAGAGAAATTTGTCAATAGAGAGCCGCTTTCAGAGATTTTAGTGAGATTTGGAGAGAAAAACAGTGATGCAGTAGCCGATGAAACTGATACGGAGAGAACCTTTGCGGATGCGGAGCCAGAAAGTGTCATAACGCAAGGGACAGAGCCTGAGGCAGAGAATCTGGTGAGTCCGCATGCGGATGAGAATCCGTTGATCCCTGAAGAGGAAGTGGCGGCATTTGTAGATGACGCAAGGATGGAAGCGTTTGAGAAAAATGAGAATCCGGAGAATAACGAGATTTTAGCTGTATCGAAAGAGCCGGAGATGTCGAAAGAACAAGCAGAAGAACAGGCAGAAGAACAGGCAGAGCAAGAGCTGTACTCTAGGAGCAATGTCTATGACCTGCTGATGTCACAGCTACCGCAGATGTATCCTTTTGATGATGACAGTGTGGCAGCCTGTGTGCGGATGGAACTTCAGGATATCGGGCGCATGCCGATGCCGTGTTGGATTTATGGCAGCAATAGTTTTCTGCTGCATGGATATTATTGTTACCGGCATTTGATACTGGCAAAGGTGGAGCAGAAAAAGGATAAAGAAGATGTCGGTGGGCGCGGCGAAAATGATGGGGCGTCAGAGGATGAAGGTGTTTATCTGATGGGTGTTCCCGGTATTTGGCAGCATCGGGAGCAATATATGGCTGCCATGTTTGGTTTTCGCAAATTCAAGCCGGTAAGCCGGGAAAATCAGGGCAGCGGGGCTTTTGGTTACTGGTGTGTGGAGTTAAAATTATAATTGGATCGGATTACGGGAAAACAATAAGACAGATACGGTTTTAGAGAAAGGGAAGTGGTTTTGTGGCAACAGCTACTGGAATAAAGTGCTCTTTAAAACAAAATAATTTTCAAAAAGAAGTTAATAAAAGACCAGATGCGCGTCTGTCTGCCAACAGTCTGTTCAGAAATGTTTCAGAAGAAAGTATTGCACGGATTTTGGTCTGTTCCGGAGCAAAGTTCCGTACTTATAACAAGGATGAGACGATATTTCGACAAGGGGAGCAGGCAGATTATTTCTATGCTTTATTAAAGGGAAATGTGTCGATTATCAGCTATATGCCTTCTGGAAAAGTGAATGCCTTATATCATGTTGCATCAGGAGCGTTGATTGGAGAGCATTACAGCAGCAATCTGGATACAAATGGGCGTGTTTACTGGTACGAAGCGGTGGCCTGTGAGCCGGTGGAAGTGTTGGCAGTGCCATGGCAGCATCTGTACGGATTTTGCGACAAAGCCTGTGACCATCATAAGCAGCTGATCCAGAATCTGTATGAGAGCATGTCCACAAAGGAATGGATGGCGGTGCGGAAGCTGAATGTGTTAGGGTTTGCCAGTGTGCAGGAGAGAGCAGCAGCCTGGATTCTGCAGGAGGCAGATGCAAGTGACACGGTGGTACTAAAGACAAATCGTGAGGAACAGGCGGATTATCTGTGCGTAGCCAGACCGTCACTATCAAGAACATTGATGCAGATGCAGAAAGCAGGGCTGATAGAAGCTGACCGGAAGCAGATTCGGATTCTGGATAGAGAAAAATTGGAAAAAATTTTGTAAAAAAAAGAAGTTTGTAACAGCTGTTACAGACTCCTTTTGAGAATGTAGATATAATAGTATTAAATCAATAATAATTACTAGTTTTAGAAAAGCCACAGTAACGGGGGATTTTAGTCAGTAGATAGGAATGATCTGAGATACGCTGACAACAAATAAAACGGAGGTGTCATTACATGAGTATGAATTTTGTGAACGAACCAACAAGAGCATGGGATCCTAAAAACAGACTTCGGGAAATGATTAATGAGGGAAGTGATGCAGCGAATGTGGATAAGCTGGTGGAACTGCTGATCATGGATGGATTTGATTTTTCACTGACTGCGGATGCAATGACACCGATCGATGAGGCTGAGCGTGTTGTTTCCGTAGGTATGGGTATTGCGGTGAAGAGTGAAATGTATCTGATCGAGAATCTGGCCCAGGCAGCAGGTGCAGCTATGGGATGTTCAAGACCCGCTTACGAAAGACTGAAAGTACTTCCTAGAGAGCGCTTTGTGGGCATGAGCGGTGAGAAATTTACCGGAACACTTTATATTGCCTGCGCTATTTCAGGTGCACAGCAGCATTTGAAAGGTATTGAGAAAGCACATACTGTTGTCGCTATCAACAGAAACGAAAAAGCACCGATTTTCAGACATGCGGATTATGGTATTGTCGGTGATATTCGAACCATTCTGCCGCTTTTAACAGAGAAATTAAACAGTGATCTGCCAAAACCGGACCCAAATGCTAAACCGGCGAAACGGGAGATGCCGTTATACTCAAAGACAACAGCAACAGCGGACGGTCGCTATGTCTGCATGGGATGCGGTTATGAGTATGACCCTGAAAAAGGCGATCCGGAGGCAGGTATTGAACCGGGTACTTCTTTTGAGGCGCTGCCGGAAGACTGGATTTGTCCGGAATGCGGTGTATCAAAAAGTGAAATGATTTCAGCAGTAACAAGAGGATAGATAGGAGGGTGAAGCATGAACGGTGTAAGAAAAGTAACGGAAGATTTATATTGGGTTGGCGTGAATGATAAGCGAATCGAATTATTTGAAAATATTCATCCAATTCCGGAGGGTGTTTCCTACAATGCATATCTGTTGTTAGATGAAAAAACGGTTCTTTTTGATACCGTGGACTGGTCAGGCTGCCGTGTATTCCTTGAGAACATTGCTGCTGTTCTGGATGGCAGAAAACTGGATTATCTTGTTGTCAATCATATGGAACCGGATCATGCAGCTTCTCTTGAGGAAGTCCTGATTCGTTATCCGGAATGTAAAGTTATCAGCAACGAAAAAGCATTTATGTTTATGCGTCAGTTTGGTTTTGATGTGGACGGCCGAGAAGATACGGTCAAAGAGGGCGATACAAGATGCTTCGGCAAGCATACAGTGACATTCCTGATGGCGCAGATGGTGCACTGGCCGGAAGCCATGGTGACATTTGATACAACGAACGGCGTGCTGTTTTCAGCAGATGCATTCGGTTCCTTTGGTTCACTGGATGGCCGTCTGTTCGACGATGAAGTGAACTTCGACAGAGATTGGATTGACAATGCCAGAAGATATTTCACTAATATTGTGGGTAAATATGGGCCGTTTGTACAGCAGTTGCTGGCAAAAGCCAAAACAGCGCCGATCAAGATGTTCTGTCCGCTTCATGGACCGGTATGGCGTACCAATCTGGGTTATTATCTGGACAAGCATGATAAATGGAGCCGCTATATTCCGGAAGAAAACGGAGTTATGATCGTCTATGCATCCATGTATGGCAATACAGAATCTGCTGCCCAGGCACTGGCAGCGCAGCTGTGTGAAAAAGGCGTTACCAATGTGAGAGTTTATGATGTATCCAAGACACATGTATCCTATCTGGTGGCAGAAGCCTTCAAATACAGTCATATTGTACTGGCATCTGTAACTTATAACCTGAATATTTATCCGGTGATGGAAGACTTCCTGCACCATCTGAAGGTGCTGAACCTGTCGAAACGTGTCTTTGGTATTATTGAAAATGGTTCATGGGCCATCAAATCCGGCTCATTAATGGAGCAGTATATAGATGAGAATCTGAAGGACTGCAAGATTCTGAATGCCAGAATGACCATCAACTCATCAGCGAACCGCTCCAATGCCTCAGAACTGGATGCTCTGTCAGATGCCATCGTGAAATCTGTGGCTATTGAAGAAAAAGCCTTTGAGCAGCGTGTTATTGATGATGCGGCATTTGCGGAAGAAGAGGCAAGAAAGGCTGCTTTCAAGAAACTGTCGGCCAAAGAGAGAATGGCGCTGATGAGAGAGAAACACAGACAGGAAAAGGGTGAAGCATAGGCAGGAAAAGGTGAGTGGCAGAAGATTATAAAGTATTTGTTGTTAATTCGGGATCTACATCCACAAAAGTAGCATTATTTGTGGGAAAAAAGAAATCTTCAAACTGCATACAACGTGTAGAATATCTATTGTAGTTTGAAGATACATATGATATAATCGAATCACACAGAAATAAAATAATCCAAATGGAAAAGGAACCCCCAGAGGTGGCAGCCTCTGGGGGTTCTTGCATCATGATGATGCAATATGTAGGTTGGTTGTCTTATTTATTTCCGTCCAACCATTTGCTGATAAAGTATGAGACAATACCTGCCATAACGGAAATTATAAATGAAATAAAATAATCCACAAGTTTCATCTCCTTTCTGTGTCAGAATGGAGAAGACAACAGGGTGAGTATAGCATATATAATTTTTTATGGTTCATTTTTCGACAAAACATTTAACAGATATTTTAGTGGAGGCATAGGATGATGAATGAACATGAGTACTATTGCTTTTTAAAAGAGTTCTGGAAAGTTACCAATGACGGCTTTATCATTGTGGACCCCAATGGTGTGATTGTGGATATCAACGAGACGTATTGCGAGTTTCTGGGGAAAACCCGTGAACAGGTTTTAGGAAAGCCAATCGGCGAAGTGATTTCGACCACCAGTATGTATGATGTTCTGTCATCAGCCCGTGATGGGGATGATAATGTTTATCTGCAGCCCTATGGTGAAAATGATAATGCCAGCAATGTAGAAACCCATGCGGTGGCCAATCGTTTTTGCTTTTTTAATGAGCAGGGAGAGCTTCTTGGTGCGGCAGCCCAGATGTCTTTCAAGGAGAGAGCGGCGGCCATGGCTTATAGTATTGCCACAGAAGAACTGAATTATTACAAACGTGCTTATGAGGAAAGCAGCGAAGAGGACAGTGGCTTCAGTAAGATCCTCGGCAATTCAGAGGCTATGCAGAAGCTGAAAGAGAAGGCCATGAGGGTGGCAAGAAAGGATTTTCCCGTGTTGATTACAGGGGAGACGGGAACCGGCAAAGAGCTTTTTGCACAGGCGATTCACCGGGAGAGCAGCAGAAGAAAGAAACCCATCATCAGTATCAATTGTGCCTCCATTCCGTCAGAGCTATTGGAAAGTGAACTGTTTGGATATGACGAGGGTGCATTTACCGGAGCCAAGAAGGGCGGCAAGATTGGTAAGTTTCAGCTGGCAGACGGCGGAACGATTTTCCTGGATGAGATTGGAGACCTGCCGTTAGTGCTGCAGGCGAAACTGTTGCGTGTGCTTCAGGAGCATGAGATTGAGAAAGTAGGCGGCGGCAAGCCGATCCCCATCGATGTGCGCTTTATATCGGCGACAAGACAGAATCTGGCGGAAATGGTTGAAAGAGGGGAGTTTCGTGAGGACCTTTATTATCGGCTGAATGTAGTCAATATTGAGACGCTGCCCCTGCGTGAGCATCCGGCGGATATTCTGTTGTATGCCAATCATGTGCTGAATGCGTTGAATGCGAAATATAAGACCGGTCATTTGTTGTCAGACAGGGTGAAATATCTGCTGATGTGTTACAAGTGGCCGGGAAACGTGCGTGAATTGATCAATGTTATCACCAGTGCCTATGCAACCTGTGACAGTTACGTCATTGAAGAAATGGACCTTCCCGGAAGGCTTGTATCGGGGACAGCGGGAAACAGTGTGTCACAAATGAAACTGTCGGAAATGATGAACCTGCATGAAGCAGCGATTATCAGGGATGCGCTGCGGCGAAACAACCAGAACTGTAAAAAAACAGCCGAGGAATTAGGCATTGACAGAAGCCTTCTGTATCGGAAGATGCGAAAAGCGGGTATTGCGATTCATCGGGAAATTAAATAGCGTATTTTTTCAGAACCGAAGTCTAAATGGATGTCGGTTCTTTTTTGCGGAGAGCGGAGACTGAATCAAAGTCTGCACTTGCATGTGGACAATTTGCTACACTATGGATGATTTACTACACTATTTAAAATAGGTAAATGGTGAAAATCCGCTGAATTCAAGGGCTTCAGAGCCTATAAGAATTGGCATCATTGTTGCTTTCTATATACATAACAGGTAATGTATTGATGATTATGTTTCAAGGGAGGGTCATTATGGATAAGAAGATTAAGTTGGATGAAGTGCTTATTGGCAAGAAAATGGAACCGAGATACATGGAGTATAACTGGCGTGACATTATTTTATACGCACTGGCAGTTGGTGCTCACAGAGAAGATGTGGCTTATACTTATGAGAAGTATCTGAAAGCCATTCCGACATATGGAACCATTCCTTACTGGGGAACAGTGAACGTGAAACCGTATCAGTGGATGCCGCTTCCGGCTTCGATGCTGGCAGATGAGATCATTAAGCCGACCATTTCTTTCCTGAATATGGATCATGAAATCATTATGCACCGTCCGATTGACCCGATCAAGGGTACCTTCCAGTATCAGGATGTCATTACAGATGTTTATGACAGAGGCGAGGGAAAGGGTGCAGTTGTTAAGACGAAGGTAGATGTCCGTGACGAGGCAGGCAATCTTGTATGTACCAATTATTCTACAACGTTTTTCCATGAGGCCGGTGGATTTGGCGGAAAACCGATGCCTAAGAGTGAAGTTGTGATTCCTGACAGAGCACCTGATTTAACATTGGATGATTACATCACACCGGTTCAGAATCTTCTTTACAGATTAACAGGTGATACGAATCTGGTTCATGTTGATTCTGAATATGCCAGAGAAATGGGATTCCCGAAAGCATTTATTCAGGGCTTATGCTCCTTCGGTTTCTCCTGCCGAATGGCCATTGAACTGCTTTGCCCGGGTGAACCGGAGAGAATGACGAGGATGGCTGCTCAGATGAGAAACGTTTTATTCCCGGATACAAAAGTTCAGCTTCAAATCTGGAAGATGGAAGAGGGGAAGGCTTATTTCCGTTTCGTGAATCTGGAAGACGGCAAGTCGATTCTGGACAGAGGCGTATTTGAGTGGAAATAGGACATGCGCAATAAATCGCAGGAGGAATAAGGATGAGTTTTATTTTGACAGAAGAGCAGGAAGAATTATTGGCTTTGGTCAGAAAGTTTTCGGCAAACCGGTGAATGCCAATCAGGGCCTTCAGTGGTATCTTGCAGATATGGCAACCAAGACAGAGGCAGCCAAGGCACTGACCCTGAATGCGGCAGCATTGCGCCAGGCAGGCAAGAATATTACAAAAGAAGCGGCGATGGCGAAGTATTATGCATCGGAGACAGCGGTTGAAGTAGCCAATAAGGCGCTGCAGATTCATGGCGGCTATGGCTATATGAAAGAGTATGCAATAGAGCGACAGTACAGAGATGCACGTATTATTCCGATTTATGAAGGAACTTCCGAAGTCCAGAAAATGGTTATTTCCCGTGCAGTTATCAATGGAAAATAACTGTATTGTGTAAAACACATACTGCGATTTGAAAATGCATAAGAGATAATGTCTTTGAAGAAGGATGTTAAGAGCTTCAAGAGAAAAAGAAAACCCCAGAGGTGGTGACCTCTGGGGTTTTCTGTATTCAATAACCAGGTCTGTATTTTACCTGAATTTTGCATTTTCACAGTTTTATTTTACTAAACTTTTTGTTTAAAAATACTTGACAACGTAAAAAATTAATCTATAATAGATTTGTTTAGCAATATCGAACTTAAAGTTAAGGAGGAATCAGCGTGGATATAGGTGCAAAGATTAAGCTGCTCAGGATAAAGAATCAGCTGACCCTTGAGGAGCTGGCGAACCGCAGTGAACTGACGAAGGGTTTTCTTTCTCAGGTTGAGAGGAATCTGACGTCTCCGTCTATTGCAACGCTGGAGGATATACTTGAGGCCCTCGGTACTTCACTGGGCGAATTTTTTTCCGATGACAGAGATGAACGTGTGGTGTTTACGGCCAATGATTATTTTATCAATGAGCAGGAGGCCTACGACATTTCCTATATTGTGCCGAATGCTCAGAAGAACTGCATGGAGCCGATTTTGATCAGGCTGCATCCGGGATGCGAATCGGAGACGTACGGCCCTTATGAGGCGGAGGAGTTCGGTTATGTCCTTCAGGGAAAGGTCGAGCTGCATTACGGAAAGGCGCAATATATGCTGAAAAAGGGGCAGACTTTCTATCTGAAGGGAGATAGAGAACATTATCTGAAGAACGCAGGTGAATCCGAGGCGAAGGTGATATGGGTTTCCAATCCACCTTCATTTTAATGTAATGAACGTGCATGAATTCGGAACCGGATTCTGCATCAGGACGGACGAATAAGTACTGAATTTAAATTGGTAAGGGAGAGGACCATGGAGAAGATTATTGAGCTTAAGAATCTGACGAAGAATTTTGATGACCAGCAGGTTTTGAAGGGCATCAATCTGGACATTCATCACAATGAGTTTTTGACACTGCTGGGGCCGAGCGGCTGCGGTAAGACAACAACACTGCGTATTATTGCCGGTTTTGAGGAAGCCACCGTCAAGAACCTGACCCTGATCCGTGAGCAGGGCGCAATGGCCGCTTATAAGAGCTGCCTGTAATTTGAGTTAGGAGGTAGGAGTGAAGAGGTAGGAGTTAGGGAGCAGCGCAGAGCCTTTGGTTATCTGCAAAAAGCCCTAAGGCAATACCGCACAATTCCCGCCTAACGGCTCAAGTGCCGCTCCGGCGGCTGCGGCACGGCATCTGCGT
>OLQG01001415.1_pt1 | contig 15036 bp, 9 predicted proteins | sample 1672221 | NCBI WGS metagenome assembly OLQG01 (sample SAMEA3136660, study PRJEB25190) | human gut metagenome | biome: human gut; feature: human-associated habitat; material: faeces | place: Austria | collected 2013
GCTGTCCGTATACATTTTTGTTGCGGACAGTTTTTTGAATCTTTTGACCGTGTTCTTCATATTTTCTACATCCTTTCCAAATTCTATATTGGCAAGACTACTCCGATACTTTATACTCTATATCGTAGATTTTTACTACTTACTTATTACTAATTCCCAAGGAGACAAAAAACATATGAAAGAATCTATATCTGTATTTTTAAAACGGCTGTCTGATATTTTGGAATTTGTTATTTCATTTATATTGACCGCCGGTATTATCTTATTGTGTCTGCGTGTAGCCGGTGCGATTTACAAAATTCCAGATTTAAATGTCTGGCCTAACTACGAAGATCTTCTGGAAACTTGCTTCAATCTGATCATCGGTGTCGAGCTTATTAAAATGATGTACTCTCACTCCCCACAGACAGTTTTCGAAGTTCTCTTATTTGCAATTGCAAGACAAATCATCATCGATCATTCTTCCATCTGGAGCAGTCTTGTCGGTGTCTGCGCAATCGCTGTATTATTTGCCACACGTAAATTCTTATTCTGTAATTTTGATGATGCTGACAAATACATCTTCCACGCATCTGCAAAAGCAAAAAATATTGCCAGGCTTCTTTCCATTGACCTTCCGTATTCAGAAAACGATACACTGGAAGAGGTGATGCTTGATCAGTTAAAAAAAGAAAATATAAATAACGAGATCGGAGCCTGTGTTTTCTTCAAAAGCTTCGGTCTACGCATCGCAAAAAAATCTGATGGAAAAATTTCAAGAATTGAAGTAATACGTGCTATACATTAACAACAAAACGTGCTATACTATATCTATCAGATAGATTACCGTTCTGGCCACCAACTGTCAGATATTAACGTCTGAAAAAACGTAGCAAAGGAGTTGGACAATATGAAATTCATTATTATTGGAAAGAACATTGACGTAACACCAGGATTAAAAGATGCTGTAGAGAGCAAATTAGGAAAATTACAGCGTTACTTCACACCTGACACAGAGATTCATGTAACACTCAGCGTTCAGAAAGAACATCAGAAGATTGAGGTTACAATCCCTGTAAAAGGCAACATCATTCGTTCCGAGCAGGAAAGCGACGATATGTATGTATCCATCGACCTGGTAGAAGAAGTCATCGAGCGTCAGCTCAGAAAATATAAAAACAAACTGGTAGCAAAGAATCAGGAAGGTAACAACTTCAGCAAGACTCTTTTTGAGACAGAAGAGTCAATTGAAGACGGTGAAGTAAAAATTGTCCGCACAAAAAGATTCGGAATCAAACCAATGTATCCAGAAGACGCATGCGTACAGATGGAATTACTTGGACATAACTTCTTTGTATTCTTCAATGCTGAGAATGAAGAAGTTAACGTAGTATATAAGAGAAAAGATGGATCTTTCGGATTAATCGAACCAGAATTCTCATAAAGTAACAAGCAAGACATAAAAATAACAAGAACGACCGGAGAGTGTTTACATTCTCCGGTCGTTCTTGTTATTTTTATGTATGGCGACTGCCATGGCCGAGAGGCAGCGTCGCGGCATCGAGGCTCTTGCTTGTTGCTTTTTTCTATATGGCGACTGCCATGGCCGAGAGGCAGCGTCGCAGAAGCTTTGCTCTTACGCCACTATCTGTGGCTCCCCATCAATCTGTGCGAACCAGCACTCATCGCCTTCTTCCATTTTTACTCTTCCATTCGTTCCTTCTGTAATCTCTGCTTCCACAGTCTTTACCTCTCCCAAAGGCAATAAAACACTTAATTCTACATTTTCCGTATAAATACGATCAATCAGCTTGATTCCACGTTGTCCCAAAATATACTGCACTTTTCCAAGACCATTATAATCTGTCTTAATATTCAGTTTAAGCCCCCGGATTCTGGTTATAATTACAGATGCACGGATTCCCGCCTGTGTAGAAGAAGAATAAGCTCTTACAAGCCCTCCGGTTCCAAGAAGTGTTCCTCCAAAGTAGCGGGTCACAACAACTACTATATTACGTATTTCTTCCCCAAGAAGAACATCCAGCATAGGTTTTCCGGCAGTGCCGCCAGGTTCTCCGTCATCACTGCATCTTGCAAGCTGTCCTCTCTCTCCGATGACATACGCAAAACAGTTATGTCTCGCATCCCAATATTTTTTCTTCATTGCTTCTATAAAAGCAAGTGCTTTTTCTTCGCTTTCTACCGGAGCAACTGTCGCAATAAATCTGGACTTTTTTTCTATAATTTCATCCTGTCCACCTTTATACACAACTTTATATTTTTCCAACATATTTACATAACTCCCTTGATTTTTCATTCATACATATTACGCTTAAGAAGTCTTTTTTTACTTCCTACCACATTACTATATCAAACTTCTTAAGATTTTCCATAGAAAATATGAAGTTTTCATTTTTTTCTTTATTTCAAATAGCTAATTTGCTATAATAACCTGGTATAAAGGAGGCATATACGCATGAATTATGGTAAGAAAAAAGCCGCAAAGCGCCAGAAGCAGATTACGTCAAAGTCTGCTATGCAGGCAAAGCGTGTAGGAGTCCGATTATTTAAGGCACTCCTTCTTTGCATCATCGTGGTTGCAATCGCCGGTGTTGCCGGTGGCGGACTATTTGTGAAAAAGATTATTGACAATTCTCCGGATATTACACCTGATGATGTAAAACCACAGGGATTTACAACTTTAGTGTACGCTGACGACGGAACAACTGAAATTGAACGTTTTGTTGCCGCAGGTTCTAACCGTGTATATAAAACAATCGATGAGATTCCGGCAGATCTTCAGCATGCATTTGTTGCTATCGAGGATGAACGTTTTTATGAGCATAACGGAATTGATATCAAAGGTATTGTCCGTGCCGGTGTTTCTCTTATTTCCGGGGGATCCCAGGGAGCCAGTACACTGACACAGCAGCTCATAAAAAATAATGTCTTTCCGAACTTTGTAAATGAAAAGACATTCTACGATAAGCTACAGCGAAAACTCCAGGAACAGTTCCTTGCCGTTTCCATCGAAAAGCAGATGAGTAAAGATGAGATTATGGAAGCTTATCTGAACACCATCAACTTAGGACAGAACTGTCTCGGTGTTCAATCTGCTGCAAAAAGATATTTCAACAAAGATGTTTCAGAACTGACTCTTTCTGAAAGTGCTGTTATTGCAGGTATTACACAGAGTCCTGGTAACCTGAATCCAATCACGAACCCTCAAAAGAACCAGAAGCGTCGTGATAAGGTTCTTAAGAATATGCTGAAACAGGGATATATCGATCAGGCTGCTTATGATGAAGCAATGGCAGATGATGTATATGCAAGAATCCAGTCTGTTAACGAAACCCAGACAGATTCTTCCAACGCATACAGTTATTTTGTAGATGCACTTGCAGATCAAGTCATGAATGACCTGCAGAATCAATGTGGTTTTTCAGAAACACAGGCTTACAATGCTGTTTACAGTGGAGGTCTTAGCATTTACTCCACTCAGAATCAGTCTCTTCAGCAGATTTGTGACGAAGAATCCAACGATGATTCCAATTATCCATCAAATATCGAATATGGTCTCGACTATGCACTGACTGTCACGCGTGCAGATGGAAGTACTGAGAATTACTCTTCCGGCCACATCAAAAAATATGTAAAAGAGACCTATAACAAAGATCAAGGACTTTTATATAAAAGTGAAGATGCCGCCCGTGCCATGGTAGAAGAATGGAAATCTACCATCGCTCAGGAAGGTGATACTTACAATGAAGTTATAAACATCTCACCACAGCCACAAGCTTCCATTACTTTGATGGATCAGTATACCGGTCAGATCAAAGCCATGGTCGGTGGCCGAGGTGCCAAATCAACCAGTCTGGGACTGAATCGTGCATACAAAGGTTCCAAGAGACAACCTGGATCTACTTTTAAAATCCTGGCTGCTTATGCACCGGCTCTGGATTTGGGCGAGATGACACTTGCTTCTGTCATTGATGATAAAAATTATGATGTTGGCGGTGGAAAAACTATTAAAGGAAGTAAAGGCGATGTATCCATGCGTACCGCTATCGCACTTTCTCTCAACTCCTGTGCTGTACAGACCAGCGATCTTGTTACTCAAGATGTGGGTATGGAATATTGTGAGAAACTTGGCATCAGCACACTGGTAACTAACAAAGTAGTAAATGGAAAAACTTATTCTGATAACGCAAAAACCCTTGCCCTTGGTGGTCTGACAGATGGTGTTTATAATTACGAACTCTGTAGTGCCTATGCTGCAATTGCCAACAACGGCGTTTACAATAAACCAACTCTTTACACGAAAGTTTTAGATCATGATGGCAATGTTCTTCTTGACGGAACTGGCGAGAGTCACCAGGCAATCAAAGACAGTACAGCCGGACTTCTTACGAGTGCTCTTCAGACCGTAGTAGAGGAAGGTACCGGTAAAGCCTGCCAGTTAGATAATATGCCGGTTGCCGGTAAAACAGGTACAACAACATCCAACAAGGACTTATGGTTTGTCGGATATACACCATATTACACATGTGCTGTATGGGGCGGTTATGATGATAACAAAGAATGTAATTCCGATACAAAATTCCGTTTCCGCATCTGGAAAGGAATCATGAGCAGAGTACATGAGAATCTTGAAACAAAAGATTTTGTAATGCCAAGTTCTGTAGAGAAAAAATCCGTCTGCACAATTAGCGGATATCTGGCAACTTCCAGTTGTCCAAGTGTAACAGAATACTTTGCAACAGACAGCCTTCCAAATCAGAGTTGTCCGGGACATAAAAACTATTCTGAAGACTATGATTCTAAAGAAAATGACAGTAAGTCCAATGACACAAATAGCGATAATACTGGTAACAATACCGGTACTAATACCGGAGATAATACTGGAGGTAATACCGGTGGCGGTGATGCTGGCGGGGGTAACACTGGTGGTGATACCGGCGGCAATACCGGTGGTGGTGATACCGGCGGCAATACCGGTGGCGGTGATGCTGGCGGTAACACACAATAATCATTTTGGCTTACCCCAGTATTGATAATTTAAAAATCAAAAGCAGGAGAGTGGATATCCACTCTCCTTTCCTATATTCCTATATTCGAAACATCTGCCTTCTACACTTGACTATCCAGGATCAATTTTGCAGCTCCACAGATTCCTGCATCATTTCCAAGGCTTGCAATAGCAAACTGAGTATCTTTATTTGCAAAAAAGGCTCGCTTGCGATAATATTTTTCTATATATGTAAGGAGAATTTCTCCTGCTTTTGACACTCCTCCTCCAATTACAAAAAGGCTTGGATCTACTACGACTGCTACGTCTGCTAATCCTTTCGCCAGGTATTCTCCGAATTCTTCTACAACATCTACTGCAAGCAGATCACCTTCTTTTAAGGCATCAAATACGATTTTTGCATCTATCTTATCCCAATCATAAGTTCGCAATATTGAATCTTTCTTATCAGCTGCGAGATGTTCTCTGGCAATTCTTGCAATTCCTGTTGCAGACGCATACTGTTCAAGACAGCCTTTCTTTCCACAGCCACAACACTTTTCTTCAAAGTAATTTACACAGATATGTCCGATTTCTCCGCCAGCTCCATTGGCACCGATCAAAGGCCTTCCTCCCATGATCACTCCTCCGCCAACTCCAGTTCCAAGTGTGACCATGACCATATTCTTCTCACCATGTCCAGCACCTTTCCACATCTCACCGAGTGCCGCTACATTGGCATCATTGCCAACAACAACCTGCCAACCTGTCAGATTCTCTAATTCTTTCTTAACCTCTTTATATCCCCATCCAAGATTCGCTGTCTTTCTCACAATACCTTCCGAATTTACCGGTGCCGGAATTCCCATTCCAATTCCTATCACTTCTTCTGCCGGAATTGCTTTTTCCTGAATCTTTTCCTTTAAAGCCGTTGCTATATCTTGAAGAATGGATTCACCTTCATTTTCAGTTCTTGTAATAATCTCCCATTTATCAAGAATTTCTCCATCCACTGTAAACAATCCCAGTTTTATAGTGGTTCCCCCAACATCTGCTCCAAAACAGTATTTCATAGTTATTTTCTCCTCGTGTATATATTTTAATCTTTTTTTGTAAGACTACGTTGTACTCTCTGATATAGCTCCTGTGCAGCATTATAACCCATAGACTTCTGTCTGTGATTAATAGCAGCCGTCTCTACAATAATAGCCAGATTACGTCCTGGACGGATTGGGAGATTGTGGCAGACTACCTTATTCCCAAGAAATTCTGTATACTGATCTTCCAGTCCCAGACGATCATACTCACGCTCTTTATTCCACTCCTCCAGTGTAATAACAAGGTCAATATTCTTGGTCTCTCTGACGCTTTGAACACCGAACAAAGTCTTAACGTCCACAATTCCAATACCTCTGAGTTCAATAAAATGCCTTGTAATATCCGGCGCTGTTCCTACCAGTGTCTCATCACTGACCTTGCGGATTTCCACAACATCGTCACTGACAAGCCGGTGCCCTCTCTTAATCAGTTCCAGAGCCGCCTCACTTTTTCCAATACCACTCTCTCCCATAATCAGTACACCGACACCGTAGACATCTACCAGTACTCCATGGATGGAAATACATGGTGCTAACTGAACATTTAACCACCGAATGATTTCTGCCATAAATGCAGATGTATGTGAATCTGTTGAAAATACCGGAATATTCGCTTCTGTTGCCTTTTGCAAGAGCATATCATCTGGTTTTAAAGCACGGCAAAATACCAGGCATGGAATCTTGTAAGAAAGAAGCGTGTCATAAATTTCCGCTTTTTTCTTTTCTTCCAATGTTGTCAGGTAGCTATATTCTACATAACCGATGACCTGCACCCGTTCCGAATCAAATCTTTCAAAAAATCCTGTCAATTGTAATGCAGGACGGTTAATATCCGGAACCTCCACAGCCTTATCCGACAACTCTACATCCGGTGTCAGATTTTTCAGATTCATCTTCTCGACAACCTGCTTCATTTGAACTACATTTTTTCGCATATATGTCTCTCCTTCCAGGCATCCTATTACTAATATTAAAATTATAGCACATCAGTGAAAAAAATCATACACATCCTTAGCGGATTTTTCATTCATAGAAGGAAGACTCTTTAGTTCCTCTACAGCGGCATTCTTGATTGCCTCAATGTTGGCAAAATGCTTCATTAAATCTTTTCTTCTTGCTGGTCCAACACCTGGAATATCATCCAAAATCGAATGAACTTGTCCTTGACTGCGAAGCTGCCTGTGAAATGTAATTGCAAACCGGTGAGCTTCATCCTGAATGCGCGTGATCAGTCTGAATGCTTCCGAATTCCGGTCAATAGGAATCTCTTCATTGTGATAATAAAGCCCTCTGGTTCTGTGGTGATCATCCTTTACCATACCGCAGACCGGAATATCCAAATTCAGCTTATCCAGCACTTCCAGTGCAATATTTACCTGCCCTTTACCTCCGTCCATCAGAATCAGATCTGGAAATGCTGTAAAACTGCCAAGTTCTCGACCTTCTTCCTTTTCTCTTAAGCCGTGCCCGAACCGCCTTGTAAGCACTTCATTCATACTGGCATAATCGTTCGCCCCTTTTACCCCTTTAATCTTGAATTTACGGTAGTCATTTCTCTTCGGTTTTCCTTTTTCATAGACAACCATAGAGCCAACTGATTCAAATCCATTTGTATTGGAAATATCATACGCCTCCATACGATTCAGTCCGGTTAAGCCCAAAAGATTTTGAAGTTCTTTGACTGCACCAATCGTTCTTCCCTCTTCTCTCTTAATCCGCTCTTTATCCTTCGTCAGAACCATTCGGGCATTTTTTTCTGCCAGCTCTACCAGTTTTTCCTTTGTTCCTTTTTTCGGAATGACCAGATGTACTTTATGCTCTTTTTTCCTTGTCAGCCATTCCTCAATAATCTCATGATCTGGTATTTCCTCTGGCAACATAATCTGTCCCGGAATATATGGTGTCCCTGCATAAAATTGCTTGATAAAACTGGAAAGTATCTCTGCCTTTGTCTCCTTATCCACTAGCTTCAGATAAAAATGATCCCGCCCGATCAATCTTCCATTTCGAATAAAAAACACTTGCACAACCGCATCTTCCAAATCTTTTGATACTGCCACAATATCCCTGTCATCTCCCGCAGTATCTGTAATTTTCTGCTTCTGTGCAATTTTCTGTACACTGTTTATCAACTCCCGATATTCAATTGCCCGCTCAAACTCCAATGCCTCTGACGCTTCTTCCATCTGTTCCTTCAACTTTTCCAGAATCGGATCATAATTGCCATTCAGAAAATGTAAGACTTCCTCTACAGACTTGCGGTATTCCTCCTTCGAAATGTATCCCTGACACGGAGCTTTGCACTGATGAATATGATAGTTCAGACATGGCCGCTCTTTTCCAATATCCTTTGGCAGTCTCCGGTTACAGCTTCGGATAAAATATAACTTTCGAATCAGTTCTATTGTGTCTTTCACTGCCCCGGCACTCGTATAGGGGCCAAAATACTTTGCCTTATCTTTCTGCACTCTTCTTGCCAACATCACTCTTGGAAATGGCTCCTGCACAGTAACTTTTATAAATGGATAAGCCTTGTCGTCCATCAACATTGTGTTATATTTTGGTCTGTGCTCTTTGATGAGATTACACTCCAGCACCAGCGCTTCCAGTTCCGAATCTGTTACGATATACTCGAACCTGGAAATGTGAGTCACCATCTGTTCTATCTTAGCCCCTTTGTTACGACTGCTTTGAAAATACTGTCGTACACGGTTTTTCAGACTGATTGCTTTTCCCACATAGATGATTTTATCTGTCTCATCATGCATCAGATAAACTCCCGGCTTGCCCGGCAGTTTTTTTAATTCTTCCTGAATATCAAACATAATTTACTCCCTGTTTTTTCAACTCAATGTAACAGAAAATACCGCCTCCCTGACAAAAATCTGATTTGCCCGGGAAACGGTATTCAAATACATTAACTTTCTGTATTACTCTTCTGCAATTCCTTCTACTTCATGGAAAATCTTCATGAATTCTTTTCCTGTGATTGTCTCTTTCTCAATCAGAAATGCTGCAATCTTATCCAGTGATTCTCTGTGTTCTGAAAGAAGTTTCTTTGCTTCCTCATAAGCTTCTTTCAGCATCTTCATAACTTCATGATCAATCTCAGAAGCTGTCTCCTGACCACAGTTCATAACCGGACGTCCGTCCAAATATCTGTTCTGGACCGATTCCAGCCCGATCAGCCCGAACTTCTCACTCATACCATATTGGGTAATCATAGCTCTTGCCACACTGGTTGCTTTCTCAATATCATTAGAAGCCCCTGTTGTCACTGTATCAAATACAATCTCTTCTGCAGCACGTCCTCCGAGCATTCCAACTAACATAGCCTGCAGTTCTTTCTTTGTATTCAGGAACTTTTCTTCTTCCGGAGTCTGCATAACATATCCAAGTGCTCCCATCGTACGCGGTACGATCGTAATCTTCTGAACTGGCTCAGAATCCTTCTGCAACGCACTGACAAGCGCATGTCCGACTTCATGGTAAGACACAATCTTGCGCTCTTCCTGATTCATCACACGGTCTTTCTTTTCTTTACCTACCAGCACAACTTCCACTGCTTCAAAAAGATCCGCCTGTGATACGGCATTTCTTCCATTCTTAACTGCGTTGATTGCGGCTTCATTGATCATATTTGCAAGATCTGAGCCAACTGCTCCGGAAGTTGCAAGTGCGATTGCTTCCAGATCAACCGTCTCATCCATCTTCACATCTTTAGAGTGCACTTTCAGTACTTCCACACGTCCTTTAAGATCCGGTCGTTCCACAATAATACGACGGTCAAAACGTCCCGGTCTTAACAATGCCGGATCCAGAATCTCCGGACGGTTCGTGGCTGCCAGAAGAACAAGACCTTTGTTACTTTCAAATCCATCCATCTCAGCCAGAAGCTGGTTCAATGTCTGTTCGCGTTCATCATTGCCGCCGCCCATTGCGGTATCACGGCTTTTTCCGATCGCATCGATCTCATCGATAAATACGATACACGGCGCCATCTGCTGTGCCTGTTTGAACAGGTCACGCACACGGGAAGCACCTACACCGACATACATCTCTACGAATGCAGATCCTGACAAGGAGAAGAACGGAACCTTCGCCTCTCCTGCAACTGCTTTTGCAAGAAGTGTCTTACCTGTTCCCGGAGGTCCTACAAGAAGTGCTCCCTTCGGAAGCTTCGCTCCGATACCTGTATATTTTCCAGGATTATGCAGGAAATCAACAACTTCCTGCAAGGACTCCTTCGCTTCATCTTCACCTGCAACATCTAAGAATGTCACACCTGTCTGCTTCTCCATATACATCTTGGCATTGCTCTTGCCGATTCCCATCATGCCGCCGCCCTTAGACATCTTCTTCATAAGGAAATTAAACATGAATACAAGAAGTACGATCGGAAGGATCACTGTGATGAAGATATCCATAATCAGTGAACTTGCCGTATCCGGAATCTGGGATTTAAACTCTACCCCTGCCTTATCTAAACGCTTTACAAGTGTGTCATCTGATACATTTCCTGTGTAATAATCCGGTTCCCTGCTCTTGGAGCTACCCTGCATCTGACTGATCTGGCCAAGCAGACTGTCCATAACATTTTCCTGATCTTCGCTTTCCTTAGAATCTGAACTATCACTCTGGTCTGCAGAAGCTTTCTCATTATCCTTTACTTCTGTAAGTTTTCCCTCTGCCTTTTCCTTTCTGGCGTCATCTGTCAAAACGATATTGATCCTTGAATTGGTAAATGTGACAGACTCTACTTTTCCATTATCAACTAATTTCAGAAATTTATCATAGCTGATCTCAGAAGCGCTTCCGCCCTGCATCATAGAATATAGGCCCATAACAACAAAAGTAACCACCAAGGTAGTGAACAAAATAATTCCCCAACCCTGTCGGTTCTTGTTCGGGCCTTTGTTTTTATTGTTATTCTCCATTTTTTTCCTCCAAAACTTAAATAGTGGTTATTTTCCAGCAAATCTTTTACCTTATTTGTAAAAAAACAACTACTTCCTACCATTATAAATAGTGGTTTTCCATAAATCAATAAAAAGATTATGAAAATATTGTAAAAACGTGCCGTTTCATAGTATACTAGAAAAGTAATGCCTGTTTATAACAGATTTATCTGTTAATAATAGTAATAACAGTTCGGCAAAATTTATAGTAAGGAAGATAAAATGATGAAAATTGGATTTGACAATGACAAATATCTGAAAATGCAGTCCGAACATATCCGCGAGCGTATCGGAAAATTCGGTGGCAAACTCTATCTTGAATTCGGTGGAAAGCTTTTTGATGACTATCACGCTTCCCGTGTACTTCCGGGATTTGAACCTGACAGCAAGCTGCGTCTCTTAAAGGAGCTCAGCGACCAGGCTGAGATTGTCTTTGCAATCAGTGCAAAAGACATTGAAAAGAATAAGATTCGTGGGGATCTTGGTATCACTTATGATTCAGACGTGATCCGCCTGATCGGTACTTACCGTGAGCAGGGACTTTTCGTTGGAAGTGTAGTAATCACACAGTTCTCCGGACAGGAAAGTGCACTTCTGTTCAAGAACCGTCTTGAGAACCTTGGAATCTCTGTATACATTCATTACAACATTCCGGGATATCCGTCCAACATTCCACTGATTGTCAGTGAGAATGGTTACGGAAAGAACGATTATATCGAGACTTCACATCCGCTTGTTATTGTAACAGCTCCGGGACCTGGAAGTGGAAAGATGGCTGTCTGCCTGTCTCAGTTATATCAGGAGCACCAGCGCGGAATCGAAGCCGGATATGCGAAGTTCGAGACATTCCCTATCTGGAATCTGCCGCTGAAGCACCCGGTAAACCTCGCTTATGAGGCTGCTACAGCTGACCTTAACGATGTAAATATGATCGACCCATATCATCTTGAAGCTTATGGTATAACAACTGTAAACTACAACCGTGACGTAGAGATCTTCCCTGTTTTAAATACAATCTTCGAGAAGATCTACGGTTCCAGCCCATACAAATCACCTACAGACATGGGGGTAAATATGGCCGGAAATTGTATCTGTGATGATGAAGCCTGCCGTGAAGCTTCCCGCCAGGAGATCATCCGACGCTACTATGCAGCACTCAATGCGCTTCTGAAAGGTGATGCTTCTGAGAAGCTGAGAAGATCGAGCTTCTTATGAATATGGAAGGAATCACCGTTTCTGACCGAAAAGTTGCTGTCAAAGCACTGGAGCGTGCTCAGCAGACAGGCGGACCTGCTGCCGCACTGGAGCTTGAAGATGGACGCATCATCACCGGAAAAACTTCCAACCTGCTCGGTGCGAGCGCTGCCCTTCTTGTAAACGTACTGAAGGAACTTGCCGGCATCGACCACAATGTCCATATCATCTCTCCGGAAGCAATTGAACCGATTCAGAAATTGAAAGTGGATTACCTGAACAGCAAGAACCCTCGTCTTCACACAGACGAGATCCTGATTGCACTTTCCGCAAGTGCTGCTGTCAATCCGATCGCTGAGCTTGCACTCTCCCAGCTTCCAAAACTGAAAGGATGTCAGGCTCATACTTCCGTAATGCTTTCAAGTGTTGATATCAAGACATTTAAAAAACTTGGTGTACAGCTCACAAGTGAAGCTGTGAACGAACGTCAGATTTTAAGCTAAAGACAAATCCTTACCAATACAGAAAGATATCACAAAAACCTCTCTGCGGTTTCAGGTATAACCACCTGCTGTCTGAGAGGTTTTTTTCTGCATTTCTCCCATTTTACAAAGCTTTTTCGCCTTCCTTCTTTACATTACTTCGTCAAAATCACTTCATCCCATCTTTTTTCTATGTTTTTATCAAAAAAGTATTGTAATTTTTTTCTGAATAGGTGTATACTTGGAAAGTATTTTTTTTGATAACAACTATTCACGGAGGAGGAAAGACACTATGGCAGTAAAATATGTATTTGTTACAGGCGGAGTTGTATCCGGTCTTGGAAAAGGAATTACAGCTGCATCTTTGGGACGACTTTTGAAAGCGCGTGGTTACACTGTAACTATGCAGAAATTCGATCCTTACATCAATATTGACCCTGGTACAATGAACCCAGTACAGCACGGAGAAGTTTTTGTTACAGATGACGGTGCAGAAACTGACCTTGACCTTGGTCATTACGAAAGATTTATCGATGAAAGCCTGACAAAGAATTCCAATGTTACAACAGGAAAGATCTATTGGTCCGTTCTTCAGAAAGAACGCCGCGGAGATTTCGGTGGAGGAACTGTTCAGGTAATCCCTCATATTACAAATGAGATCAAGAGCCGTTTCTACCGTAATCCGGCTGCAACAGATACTGAGATTGCTATCATTGAGGTCGGTGGAACTGTTGGTGATATTGAAAGCCAGCCTTTCCTTGAATCCATCCGTCAGTTTCAGCATGAACGCGGAGCAGAAAATGTTATCCTGATCCATGTTACGCTGATTCCTTATTTAAGAGCATCTCAGGAAATGAAGACAAAACCGACACAGGCAAGTGTAAAAGAACTTCAGGGAATGGGAATCCAGCCGGATATCATTGTCTGCCGTTCCGAATATCCACTGGATGATGCAATGAGAAACAAAATTTCTCTGTTCTGTAATCTCCCAGCTGACCATGTACTTCAGAACCTGGACGTAGAATATCTCTACGAGGCACCACTTGCCATGGAGAAAGAACATCTGGCACAGGTTGTATGCGAGTCTCTGCATCTTGACTGCCCGGAACCGGATCTTACAGACTGGACTGAGATGGTTGAAAACCTTCGTCATCCAACACAGGAAGTGACTGTAGCACTGGTTGGAAAATATATCCAGCTTCATGACGCATACATCAGTGTTGTAGAAGCGTTAAAGCACGGCGGAATTTACACACACACAACAGTAAATATCAAATGGATCGATTCCGAAACTGTAACAGAAGAAAATGCTGAAGAACTCTTCTCTGACGTAAGCGGTATTCTTGTTCCTGGTGGATTTGGCCATCGTGGTGTAGAAGGTAAGATCACAGCGATCAAATACGCCCGTACACACAACGTTCCGTTCCTTGGTCTCTGCCTTGGTATGCAGCTGTCTATCGTTGAATTTGCAAGAAATGTCATCGGTTACAAAGACGCACACAGCATGGAACTCAATCCGGATACAACTCATCCGGTCATCCACATCATGTCCGATCAGATTGGTATTGAAGATATTGGTGGTACTTTAAGACTTGGTTCTTATCCATGTGTACTTAAAGACAACTCCCTTGCTTATAAACTGTATGGAAAGAAAGAGATTGAAGAACGTCATCGTCATCGTTATGAAGTAAACAATGACTACCGTGAAGTTCTTGAAGAAAACGGAATGTCCCTTTGCGGACTTTCACCGGACAGCCGTATTGTAGAGATGGTTGAGATTCCTTCTCATCCATGGTTTATCGCAACTCAGGCGCATCCGGAGCTGAAATCCAGACCAAACAGACCGCATCCACTGTTCAAGGGATTCGTTGAAGCTGCACTGGAGAATCAGAAAGAGAAAAATAAATAGCAAAATTTTAAAAGTCACACTCTAAAGTGGACTCAAAAAAGGATTTGATCGTATCTGGCAAAACCCAGATGAATCAAATCCTTTTTCTATCTGACGACAGATTCTTAAATTCCTGTCCTTCACTTATTATCAGCAGATTTCTTTTTCTCTGCTCTCTTTTTCATGATCAGCTCTTCAATCTTCCATCCTGCCCAGCCCGAGAATAGTCCGACGATCAATCCGCCGAGAACGTCGGTCGGATAATGTACCCCTACATATAATCTCGATAATGCGATCAAAGTAGCCAATACCATTGCCGCAGTTCTCCATTTCTTCGGAAACACTTCCTTGCACTTGTAGATTGCAAATGCTGATGCAAAAGATGCACATGTATGACCGGAAGGGAAGGAAAAATCCTTCTGTTTCTCAA
>OLQG01001418.1_pt1 | contig 15026 bp, 10 predicted proteins | sample 1672221 | NCBI WGS metagenome assembly OLQG01 (sample SAMEA3136660, study PRJEB25190) | human gut metagenome | biome: human gut; feature: human-associated habitat; material: faeces | place: Austria | collected 2013
GCAGCCGCCGAAGCGGTGCTTAAGCCGTAAGGCGGGAATTGTGCGGTGTTGCCCTGACTACCCGCTGTTTTTATTTCACTTTTTCCATGTCACGCGTTGCCACAACATCCACGCCGGTGCCGCACACGTTAGGCAGTACCACATCCCCGGTATGCACGGGGGCTTGCAGAGCCGCGGTATTCAGCGCAGCCATCACGGAAAACATCTTTTCCTTTGGCACCGCCTGCGCGGTTTTGACCGGGCAGCGCGGGTACAGCCCACCCGTAATGCGCACGGTGCTGGTAATGATGCGGGTGGGGTGGGTCAGTTCCTCTTTGCCGTATGCAGCGCCGTTGGGGCAGGCATTGCCGGTCACGGCATAGTCATTTGCGGTGTCCACCCGCAGATGGCACCCCTTGGGGCAGCAGATGCAGATCAGCTCTTTTATTGTTTCTGTCATGATTCCGGCACCTCCTCCACAGCAACGATCAGCGGGCCGTCCGCTTTTTGCAGCAGAGCTTTGGGCAGCGTAATGTGCTCCATCTCCCCCGGTGCCAGGCGTTCCCGCTTAAAGGCGGCAATTTTGTTTGGTCCGCAGCGCACCGTTATGGTGCTGGGCCCATAATTGCGCCGCACACGGAACGATACGCTCACGCTTTTCTGCACGCCGTCCAGCCGGATATGCTGCGGCACGGTGTAGCCAATGCCCTCCCCCACTGCCAGCGGCAGAACGGTTTCGGTTTCTATCTCGCCATTTTGCACATAGGCTGCCGCGGCTGCACCGGCGGTTTCGCTTTCGCCGGAAACAAAATCCACCAGATCGTGCACATGCACCACGTTGCCGCAGGCAAATACACCGGGGATCTCGGTTTCCATATTTTCATATACCACGGCCCCCTTGGTGTGGGGGTCCATGGCAATACCTGCCTGGCGGGTCAACTCGTTTTCGGGGATCAACCCCACACTGAGCAGGATGGTATCCACATCAAACTCCATCTCGGTTCCAGGGATAGGGCGGCGGTTTTCATCCACCTTGGCAACGATGGCTTTTTCCACTCGCTTTTTGCCCTGAATTTCCACAATGGTGTGGGATAAGTACAGCGGAATATCAAAATCCTGCAAGCACTGCACAATGTTGCGGGTCAACCCGCCGGAATAAGGCATCACTTCCACGCAGGCGAGCACTTTGGCTCCCTCCAGCGTCATACGACGCGCCATGATCAGGCCGATATCGCCGCTGCCCAAAATCAATACCCGTCTGCCCACCAGGTAGCCTTCCATATTTACATAGCGCTGGGCTGCACCGGCGGTATAAATTCCCGCCGGGCGGGTGCCGGGGGTGCCGATGGCCCCGCGGGTGCGCTCGCGGCAGCCCATGCACAGGATAATGCTTTTGGCCTGAATGATCTGGTAGCCCTTGCTGCGGCTGACGCAGTGTACCTGCTTATCGGGGGTCACTTCCAGCACCATGGTGCCCAGTTCCACCCGCACGCCGGTTGTGCGCAGCATCTCGATATAGCGCCCGGCGTATTCCGGGCCGGTAAGCTGCTGGCCAAACCGATGCAGGCCAAACCCGTTGTGGATGCACTGGTTCAAAATACCGCCCAGCTCTGCATCGCGTTCCAAAATCAAAATATCGCGCAGGCCATGCTGCCACGCGCTGTACGCCGCCGCCAGGCCCGCCGGGCCGCCGCCGATGATAACAAGTTCAACCATGGTTGCACCCCCTTCCGGTTTTGGTTTCACACAGCAGCACATTGGTGCCGGCTTTGTCCTGCAATACATCCAACGGGTCAATGCCTAGTGTTTTGCTGATCAGTTCCAGCACGCGCGGCCCGCAAAAGCCGCCCTGACAGCGGCCCATGCCCGCGTTGCACCGCCGCTTTACGCCATCAATGCTCACGGCTGGGATCTCGCTCTGCAAGGCATCCAGAATCTCGCCCTCGGTGATCGTCTCACACCGGCAGATCACGCGGCCATAGGCGGGATTTTTGGCAATCAGCTCCGCCTTTTTCTCCGGCGGCAGCTCCTTGAACCGCACGCGGGTACGGCCATCCTTATAATCCGTCTTTGGCTCCGGCAGGTCGTTGTGGGCTGCCAGAATTTTAGTTACCTCTTTTGCCACAGCCGGTGCACTGGAAAGCCCCGGCGATTTCATGCCCGCCAGGTCAATAAAGCCCGGCGCGCCGTCCGCTTCGCCGATCACGAAGTCCCCGGTATCCACGTTGGCGCGCACACCGGCAAAGTTGCGGATGGACTCGCCAAAGCGGATCCCCGGCACACTGCGCCTGGCCGCTGCCGCCACAAAGGCAAGGCCGTCTGCCGTGCAGGCAGTATCATCCCCCGCTACCGGCTGGGCGTTCGGCCCTACCAGCAGGTTGCCGTGTACGGTGGGCGTTACCAGCACCCCTTTGCCGTTCTCGTTCGGGCACTGGAAGATCACATGGTTCACGCGGTTGCCTTCGCTTTTGTCCAGCAGATAGTATTCACCGCGGGTAGGTTCCAGTGTAAAGGTGTGCGGCGCGGCCATCTCATGGATGGCCTGGGCGTTCAGTCCCGCCGCATTGACCACATAGCGGGCCGCAAAGCTGCCATTTGGCGTGGTCAGCTGCCAGCCGCCGTCAATCTTTTTAATGTTGGTTACAGGAGTGCTGCGGTACAGCTCTACCCCGTTGCGCACAGCCACCTCCGCCATGGCCAGCGCAAACTCCCACGGACTGACGATGGCTGCGCTGGGGGCAAACAGCGCCCCGGCCACTGTGGGGGCAAGCTGCGGCTCCATCGCCAGGGTTTCCTCCGCTGTCAGCAGCCGGATGCCCGGCACGCCGTTTACCACGCCATTCGCGTACAGCTTTTGCAGGTGGGGCAGCTCTGCCTGGCTCAGCGCCAGCACCAGGCTGCCGCACTGGCGGTAGGGCACATCCAGCCGGGCGCAGATTTCCTTTGCCAGCGCCACGCCCTGCACATTCAGGCGGGCCATTTGGGTGCCCGGTTCCGGGTCATACCCGGCGTGCAGGATAGCGCTGTTTGCCTTCGTTGTTCCATCCGCCACATCGTTTTCTGCTTCCAGCACTGCCACATGCAGCGGATAGTGCGACAGTTCATACGCTGCAGCTGCACCAACCACACCACAGCCAATGATTGCTACATCCAGCATAACTACCTCCCAGTTGTATTGGTCATTCAGGATGCAAAAATCCATCCTGTCAACATGGTTTCCATTGGTTTAATCATAGCGTTAAATGCACAAAAAATCAAGCTCAAGTTGATTTATTTTGCGCATTTCGTCGCCATTGTGTAGACAGCGGAATAGAGGTCCGCTGCTTTGGTTGCTGCTGCCTTTCTATGCAAAAAGCTGCCGCACCTGGCTTTCCCGGTGCAGCAGCTTTTTTTGATATGATGATATATTATAACGACTGTCTTTTCACTTTTGCAGGCGGTGTCATGCTGCACTTTCCCGTTATGCTGCCGTGCGCTGTTTGCGCTGTTCGGCACGGTTCAGGTACATGTAAAACGCAATGTTCAGCACAACGCCCACTGTGGTAGATACCGGGGCGGCAAGGCCGATCTTGGTCAGGCTGGCGTTCGGCTGAATGCTCATGAAATATGCCATCGGCAAACGCACCAGCAGCGTCTGGACCAGGCCCTGAATCATAACCCAGAGGGTTTTATTGTTGCCGTTAAAGTAACCCACCATGCTGAACAGAATCGCCGTCACAATAGTTTCGGGTGCAAAGCCTTTCAGGTACTCAAAGCCTTTCTGTACAACCTCTGCATCGGTGGAGAAAACGCCCGCCAACAGGTCGCCCCTGAACATAACAAGGGCAAACACCGCGCAGCCAAACATCAGCCCCACCCCAATACCGGTCAGCATCGCCTTTTGGGCGCGCTTGGGGTTACCCGCACCCACATTCTGCGCCACAAACGAAGCCATCGACTGCATCAACGCGCTGGGGATCAGCATGGCAAAGTTAACGATCTTGCAGGCAACGCCATAGCCGGAGGATGCAGCCAGGCCCAGGCGGTTGACAAAGGCGCAGAGCGCCAGGAAAGAAAGCTGGGTCAAAAATTCCTGCAAGGCCAGCGGCAGACCGATCTCCAGGAATTTCCGGCACTGTACGTCGAGGCGAAAATCCGACTTTTTGATGGTAAACGGGAGATCTTTCTTCATCAGCATTACAATGGCGAACACCACGCTGACAGCCTGTGCCAGCACCGTTGCCGCCGCAGCACCGGCAGCATCCATCTTGAGCCCGGCCACCAGCAGCAGGTCGCCCGCAATGTTGACAATGCAGGCCACCAGCACGAACAACAACGGGGATTTGCTGTCGCCCAGACCGCGGAAGATGGCGGCCATCAGGTTGTATGCCACAATAAAGAAAATACCGCTGCCGCAGATGCGGATGTAGCTTGCGGTAAGGCCAATGGCTTCCTCCGGAGCCTGCATCAGCACCGCAATGGGCCGTGCAAATGCGACCAGCAAAATAAACAGAACCACGGACATAATGGCAAACACCACCGCGGCACCGCCAAGCACCGCCCCGATCTGCTGGGGTTTCTTCTCACCAATATAGCGGGCGATCAAAACCGTAACGCCCATGGCAAGCTGCGTTACCACAAAGGTGACCAGGTTCAGCAGCTGGCTGCCGGTAGAAACCGCCGAAAGCCCCGCCGTGGAGCCAAAGTGCCCCACCACCAGCAGGTCAACCGCGCCATATGCCGCCTGCAGCACCAAAGCTCCGAGTACCGGCAGCATAAAAAGGGAAAGTTTTTTTAAAATGCTCCCTTGCGTAAAATCTGTTTTATCTGTGTTCAAGTGAATTTTTCCTTTCCGACATGATTTTGTATATCTTTTCAATCGTCTGGACCGTGCAGGCTGCATCCGCATCCGAAATGTCAGCCACAAGCGGCGCCAGCTGCGCAAAGAACTCGGTGTTGTGCACCTGCGAAAGCTGGCGGCCGCTTTCCGTAATAGAAAGGTAGGTCACGCGGCCATCCTGCTCCGATGCGATTTTTTTCAGGTAGCCTTTATCCTCCATCTCTTTGACCGTGCGCGTAACGCCGGGGCGCGGCAAGTTCAGCGCATCGCTGATGTCCGAAACCTTTACCCGAACGCCGCGGCGTTCCAGTTCCTCGATGGTATCCAGATAGTGAATATAAGAAGGGCTGACCCCTTTTGGCAGCGCCGGCAGCAGCTCCCGCACCCGCTTTGCCTGGTAACAGGCATCCAGCAGCGCCTTCATGTTCTCTGTTGTCATATTTCCTCCTTGTAATTGCCTTTGATAATTATCACGGTTAATTATAGTGAGAATGTATAGGTTTGTCAACAGGGTTGTAGGGGAAATTTTGCGACAGGTTACAGATATAGAAAAAAGCCCGTTGAAGTATACACCAACAGCGGCGGCCAGCTGGGTTTTATTCAGCTCACGGCACTGGTAGCGGGTGTACAGAGCATCAAAATCCGTCGGCAGCTGGGCAGGCTTGCGGCCTTTATACTGCTAAAAAAAATCGCTCATAAATTCAACGTTTTCACGTTAAATTTATGAGCGATTTTGGTTGGGCCGGCCGGATTTGGCAAGCCGCGCCCTAAAAACAGTCCGCTGGACTGTTTTTACCCGGCGGGACGTGGGACGCCGGACACGGGCTGTTCAAATTCGGCCTATGTTCTCCCGCCGCCGTTTATTACAAATAAAAAGATGCAACCCCCTGCGAGGTTGCATCTTGGTTGGGCCGGCCGGATTTGAACCGACGCAATGGAGGAGTCAAAGTCCTCTGCCTTACCGCTTGGCGACGGCCCAGCAAAAGAAAAGACCGCGCAGCATAATCACTGTGCGGTCTTTGGTGGGGTGCCTAGAGAGATTCGAACTCTCGGCCTCCAGAGCCACAATCTGGCGCGCTAACCAACTGCGCCATAGGCACCATAGAATGCGCCCGAAGGGACTTGAACCCCTGGCCCACTGCTTAGAAGGCAGTTGCTCTATCCACCTGAGCTACGGGCGCGCACGGGTCAGTTCCTGTTGTCTGGGAACATGCTGCGTGAATTATAATATCACATGGGGCGCATTGTGTCAATAGTAAAGTTCAATTTTTTTGAACTTTTTTATTTGTGTTTTTATCGGGGCTTTCTGCCCGGCTTTTAATAGATTCCTGCCGGGGCCTGGGTGTTTACGAAATACAGCTCGTACCACAAAATAAAGGAATAGAAGCTCCAAATCTTGGTCATGTTCTTGGCCTTGCCCGCCTTATGATCATCCAGCAGGCGCATGATTTCGTCCACATTAAAGAACTTTTCGGCAACGGGGCCAGTGAACTTTTCCTTTACCATATTATAGTACTTATCTTCCCGCAGCCAGTCGTTCAGCGGCACGGGGAAGCCCAGCTTTTTGCGATGGGCAACGCTTTCCGGCAGCTGCTTCATGGCGGCACCGCGCAGAGCGATCTTGGTGGACTCTTTGCCGGAGCGGTATTTCTGCGGGATGGACAGTGCCACATCCAGCATGTTGCGGTCCAGGAAAGGCACGCGCAGTTCCAGGCTGTTGGCCATGCTCATGCGGTCGGCTTTCAGCAGGATATCATACAGCATCCAGGTGTGCATATCCACCCACTGCAGCTGGGTGGGTTCATCCAGACCCTGCACTTTATCAAAATAAGGCCTAAAGAACTGTTCCGGGCGGGGGCTGTGGTAGTTCTTTTTCAGGCAGCGGTCACGTTCAGCCGGGTCCAGGAAAACATAGTTGGCGCGCATATAGCGCTGCCAGGGTTCTTCTGCACCGCGCACCAGGAAGTGCTTGCCCTTAAAGTCCGGCAGTTTGGATGCCACTGTGCCTGCGGCCTTACGCAGCGCTTTGGGCACCTTATGCTCGTAATCCATAAAGTGAACCGCCTGGCAGTACATGGGGTAGCCGCCAAACAGTTCATCGGCACCTTCGCCGGAAAGCACGACCTTGACGTACTTGCGGGCGTTCTGGGCCAAAAAGTAAAGCGGAACTTCCGCCGGGTTGGGCATGGGTTCATCCAGGTACCACTGGATCAGGCGGTTGGCTTCAAAGAACTGTTCGGCATCCACCTTATTGGCAATGCTGGGCACACCGATTTCCTTACTGAACTCCTGGGCATACGGCAGCTCGGAGTATTTTTCCTCCGCATAGCCGACCGAGAAGCTCTTGACATGCGGAGTACCCTTAGCAACCTCGTTGACCACAAAGCTGGAATCCACACCGGAAGAAAGGAAGCAGCCAACCTCAACATCGGCAATCTGGTGGGCGGCAACGCTTTCGGCAAAGGTATCGGTGATGATTTTTTCCCACTCTTCCAGGCTCTTGGAATCGTCCACATGGTACTTGATCTCATAGTAGCGTTCCACTGTCAGCTCGCCATTTTCCCAGGTGAACATACATCCGCTGGGCAGCTTGTAGACATTTTTGAACATGGTTTCCTCATTGGGGATATACTCAATGCTCAAATATTCCGGCAGGCGTTCCTCGTTTAGTTCCTTTTTGAAACCGGGATGAGCCAGAAAGCTTTTGATCTCGCTGCCAAACAGGAACAGACCATCCTGATTATAATAATAGAACGGTTTGATACCGAAGATATCCCGCGCACCAAACATGGTTTTGGTTTTCTGGTCCCAGATCACGAAGGTGAACATGCCGCGCAGTTTGCCGGGCAGCTGATTGCCCCACTGCTCATAGCCATGCAGCAGCACCTCGGTATCGGACCGGGTGGCAAAGGTATGGCCTGCGGCGATCAGTTCCTCGCGCAGGGTCTGGAAGTTATAGATCTCGCCGTTAAAAATGCAGACAAGACTGCCATCCTCATTGAACATGGGCTGCTTGCCGCCCTCCAGGTCAATGATGGAAAGGCGGCGGTGGCCCAGTGCTACCTGGTCGTCCACATAGTAGCCTTCGCCGTCCGGGCCGCGGTAGGTGATCAGGTCCGCCATTCCTTTTACAATGCGGCGGGCGGTTTCCGCTTTATGGTTGCGCTCAGCAAAGCCGGTAATGCCACACATAGGCGCTTTCCCCTCTCTATATTATAATGGTTTGTTTTGTTACAGGCTGGCGTTTCTATGATTGCCAAAAGGGCGGCGGGTGCACAATGTGCGCCCCTACGGGGGCCAGCGATTTTATTTATAGTGTGTGATAGCTTTTAGGCAACACCGCACAATTCCCGCCTTACGGCTTAAGCACCGCTCCGGCGGCTGCGGCACGGCATCTGCGTTGCCAAAATGCTCGATAATACACAAAGTATTATCTGCGCTTTTGGCTTAACAGCTGCCGCACCTCGCTCGCCGTATCGGCACTTAGAATTATGCGGCATTGCCTTTATTCTATCATCAATCCCGCAGGCCCTTATTGCCATAGTAGCGGGCGGTTTTGCGGTAGTAGTTCAGCTGGCTGCGGATGTACCAGAGCCAGCGCTTCAGGTTCCAATCCTCTTTGCAGAACAGCTGGTGGGCACATTTGCCCTCTTTTTTCAGCTTATCCGCACGGGCCAGCAGATCCGGGTCCTTCAGGTATTTTTTGATCACGCCGTAGGGGGCAATCATCCACAGGCTCTTGGTATCGGCAATGGTCAGGCCAAGTTCCTTGTGCTCCAGCACATCCTCCACCAGCCACTTGGACAGGTTATACCCTGCCGCGGTAACAAAGTAGCTGGAGCGGCCCTGACGGGGGTTCATCTCAAACATCTTGTACTCGCCGGTGCGGGCATCGTACTTGATGTCCATATTGGCAAAGCCTTCCCACTGCATATCTTCCAAAAAGTTTTTCAGCTTTTCCAGCAGGGCAGCATCATTGTATTCGGGGTCAGACAAGATAGCCGCATAGTTGCCGATACCTTCGGGGGTCTGCTCTTCCAGCAGGGGGCGGCCCAAAGCCATCAGCTTGACTTTGTGGTCCAGGCCGCAGTAGGCGTTCAGCACACGCATGCAGTTGTCATCGCCGGGGATATACTCCTGCAGAATCAATTCGTCCTGGTAGCTGCTGCCGTAAATGGCGGCGGTGATGGCGTCAAATTCTTCGCGGTTATTGGCAAGGAACACCTTTTTCTTGTGGGGGAAGGTGCAGTTCCAATACGCCGGGGAATTGCTCGCCTTGATGATAACGGGGAACGCAAACGGCAGTTCTATATTTTTATAGTTCTGCGCATTGCAGGTTGCCGTTTTGGGGTAGCTCAGGCCGTGTGCTTCGCAGGCACGGTAAAAGTTTTCCTTAATATCCAGGTCCAGCACGGTTTGCAGTTCCGGGCAGGCAAAGTGGTAATAGGGTTTCAGGGCATCGCGGTGGCGGCCCATCAACACGGTGTAACCGTCCGCGCAGGAAACCAGCACCAGCGGCTTGTCCGCATGGGCTTTTGCGTAATCGGTCAGCGTTTTTACAAACGTTTCATCGTTTTCCAAATCAGGTTCCAGCACGGCAATTTTTACAAGATTGGTGTTGGAAGTTGCAACCAGCGCACCCTTGCAGATGGCCACGCTGCGCACGCCATACTGCTGGTAAAAGCTGCGTGCCATACCATAAACATTGGCATCGCTGCCAAGAAGTACCGGTAAAAAATCAGACATAATACCAAACCTTTCCCATTTTGGTTATCTTTTATTTTACCGCCATTGCCACCACATGTCAAACGGCAATATCGCCTGCTTTGGGGGTGCGGGCACGGCGTTTTTTGTCTGCGCGGGCGAAAATTCCAGCAGCATTCGCCGCAAAATGCTTTTCTTTACGGCGCGAACCGTGTATAATAGGGCATATCGTACAAACAGTACCGGTTCCCGCCGGGGCAAGAAAGTAATAACCTGCGGTTTGTTTTTAACTCCGCAGCCAGTTGAGGATTATAACCATGTGTGGAATTGTTGGCTTTGTCGGCGCACGCGCCGACATGCAGGAAATTTTGCAGGGCATGATGGATGCCATCGCCCACCGCGGCCCCGATGGTCAGGGCCAGTTTATTGAAGGCCCGGCAGCCCTTGGCCAGCGCCGCCTTTCCATCATTGACCTGGAGGGCGGCAAACAGCCCATGTTCAATGAGGACCAGAACCTCGCCGTCATCTTTAACGGCGAGATCTACAACTTCCAGGAGTTGACCGCCGAATTGATGCGCGCCGGGCACACCTTCGCCACCCGGTCCGACACCGAAGTTTTGCTGCACGGGTACGAGCAGTGGGGCAAGGAGATGCTGCAAAAGCTGCGCGGCATGTTCACTTTTGCCATCTGGGACCGCAAGAACGAAACGTTGTTCTGCGCGCGCGACCATTTTGGCATCAAGCCGTTCTATTATTACCAAAACGATGCCGGAGAGCTGCTGTTTGGCAGCGAGATCAAAAGCTTTTTGGCCCACCCCGGCTTCAAGAAAGAGCTGAACGAAGAGCAGCTGCCGCTGTATCTTTCCTACCAGTATTCCCCCGGGGAGGACACCTTCTTCAAGGGCGTCAAAAAGCTGATGCCCGCCCACTGGCTGGAATGGAAAGCCGGGCAGCTGACGGTGCAGCGCTACTGGCAGCCCAAGTTTGACCCCGATGATTCCCGCACACTGGAAGAGTGGGAGGACGAGATCAGCGCGGCGATGAAAGAGAGCGTGCAGGCACACAAGATCGCCGATGTTGAGGTTGGCAGCTTCCTTTCTTCCGGCGTGGATTCCAGCTACATGGCCGCGCTGGCCCATGTGGACAAAACATTCACCGTTGGCTTTGCCAACAAGCAGTATGACGAAACCGACTATGCACAGGAGTTTTCCAAGCACATCGGGGTCAAGAATTACACTTACCGCATTACGCCGGAGGAATACTGGGCCAACCTGGGCAAGATCCAGTACCACATGGATGAGCCTCTGGCGGATGCCGCTTCGGTCGCGCTGTACTTTGTCAACCGCGAAGCATCCAAGCAGGTCAAGGTCTGCCTGTCCGGCGAGGGCGCCGATGAATTTTTCGGCGGGTACAACATTTATAAAGAGCCGTTTACCGTAACCTGGTATGACAAGATTCCCCTGCCCATCCGCCGGGCCATCGGCGCGGTGGCGGACCTGCTGCCGCCGGTGCATGGCATCAACTTTTTGGTGCGCCGCGGCAAGCCGCTGGCGGAGCGTTACATCGGCAACACCAACCTGATGGATGAGCACCGCAAGAAAAAGCTGCTGAAAAACTACCACCCCGGCAAGCTGCCCACCGACCTTTCCCGCCCGTACTTTGAGCTTTCCAAAGGGCAGGACGCTGTGACCCAGATGGAAACCTGCGACCTGAACCTGTGGATGGTGGGCGATATTCTGCTGAAAGCCGACAAGATGAGCATGGCCAACAGCCTGGAGCTGCGCGTGCCGTTCCTGGACCGCAAAGTATTTGAACTGGCAAGTCATATTCCGACCAAGTGCAAGGTGAACGCCAACCAGACCAAGATTGCGATGCGCGGTGCGGCAGAAAAGACCATTCCCGCCAAAACGGCAGACAAAAAGAAGCTCGGCTTCCCTGTTCCGGTACGCGCCTGGCTGCGGGATGAGCAGTATGCGGGCGTTGTGCGCAAGGCATTTAACACCCCCGCCGCGGAGCAGTTTTTCCGCACAAAAGAGCTGAATGCCGTGCTGGACCAGCATATTTCCGGCAAGCGGGATAACTGGCGGCAGATCTGGTGCATTTTTATGTTCTTAGTCTGGTACGATGAATACTTTGTAAAACGCTGAGGTGATAACAACATGCTGTTAAAACAACTGCTGAAAAATCTGGACTATACACTTGTTCAGGGCTGCCTGAATACCGAAGTGACTGACATTTACTATGATTCCCGCAAGGTAACGCCGGGCGGTCTGTTTGTCTGCATCGTCGGCACCCAGCGGGACAGCCATGATTACGCCGCGGACGTTGCCGCCAAAGGCGCCGCCGTGCTGGCCATCCAGCACGACCTGCCCGCCGAGGTGCTGGCCGCTTTGCCGGATGTGACCGTGGTCAAGTTCGAGAACACCCGTTACGCCATGGCGCTGCTTTCCACCGCCTATTTTGGCCGTCCCGCGCTGGAAATGACGATGGTTGGCGTGACCGGCACCAAGGGCAAAACCACCACCACCCACATGATCAAGGCTGTGCTGGAAGCCGCAGGTCACAAGGTCGGCATGGTCGGCACCAACGGCGTGTATTACCCCGGCCACCACTATGACCTGAACAACACCACCCCCGAGAGCTATGAGCTGCAAAAGATCCTGCGCCAGCTGGCGGATGCGGGGTGCGATGCCTGCGTGATGGAAGTTTCCAGCCAGGGCATTATGATGGACCGCGTGGCGGGCATCCATTATAAAGTGGGCGTGTTCACCAACCTGTACCCGGACCACATCGGCCCCGGCGAACATTCCAGCTTTGAGGAATACCGCAGCTGGAAAGGCAAGCTGTTCCAGCGCTGCGATGTCGGCGTGGTAAACGCCGATGACCCCAACACCGAAGCCCTGCTGGAAGGCCACACCTGCAAGCTGGTTACCTATGGCATCCACGCCCCCAAGGTGGACTACCGCGCCAGCGAGCAGTACCGCCTGCTGCGCAATAAAGAGATGCTGGGCGTTGAGTTCACCCTGACCGAGCCGGACGGCCACACGCTGGACGTACAGGTGGGCATGCCGGGGCTGTTCAGTATTTACAACGCCCTGGCCACCATCGGCGTGGGCAAGGTGCTGGGCCTTGCGGATGCCCCCATCCATGAGGGACTGAAAAAGGCGCTCGTCAAAGGCCGTGTGGAGCTGGTGCCCATCAGCCACAAGTTCACCATCCTGATCGACTATGCCCACAACGAAGCCGCCACCGAAAGCCTGATTGAAACCCTGCGGGAGTACAACCCCAACCGCCTGGTCGTGGTGTTCGGCTGCGGCGGCAACCGCAGCAAGCTGCGCCGTTACGGCATGGGCGAAGTGTGCGCCAAGTTGGCGGATTTCAGCATCCTGACCGAAGACAACAACCGCTTTGAAAAAGTGGAAGATATTATCGCGGACATCAAAACCGGCATGGCCAAGGGCAACCCGGACGCCAAGTATGTGGAAATTCCCGACCGGCTGGATGCCCTGCATTACGCCATTGACCACGCGCAGGAGGGCGACCTGATTGCCGTAATTGGCAAAGGCCACGAAGCCTACCGTGACCGCGAGGGTGTTAAAACGCCGTTTTTGGAACGCGAGCTGATTGAAGAGTACGCCGCTGAAACTGGGGTAGAATAAATATTTTTGCAGGGTTGTGCTTTGCCTTTTGCTGCTTTGCGGCAAAAGCGGTACGGCCCTGCTTTTCTTTTGCACAAAACTATGGTATACTGTTTGTGTATGCTAAAAAGTATACACAAAATTCAAACCGAACCAATGCGGAAAGGAGGCCGGTTTGATGACCACACAACCACCTGACCGGCTTTTCCGCCCGGTCAGCCCAGCAGCACAGGCCAAGGGCGAGCGTGTGTTCTGCGCTGCCGTGGCGCTGCTGCTGGTTTTATCGGAGGTATTCAGCTCCAACATTCAAAACACACTGCCCACATTCAGCCATGTGTGCCGCATCGCCTTAACCGTTACGGCGGCGGTACTGCTGGTTGCCAAAAGCCTGCTGCTGACCCAGTGGCAGACCAAACAACAGGCGCTGACGGCTGCCGCGTTGGCCGCTTTTGCGGTGTTTACCACCGCATACGGGCACGACCAATGGTTTTTGTTTGCCGTTTTGCTTGGCATTGGTGCCAAGGATGTTGATTTGCGCCGGGTGCTGCAGGTCTACCTTGCCGCAGCGGCTGGCGGGCTGCTGGCGGTGCAGCTGCTGCACGCCGCAACGCCGCTGGTGCCCTACCTGTACTACTGCCGCAACTGGGATTACGGCTATGGCCATTACAACGGGTACGGTGCCCGGCTGGCCGGTGTGTTTTTTGCCTGGGGCTGGCTGCGTTGGCCGCGCCTGCGCTGGTGGGACTGGGGCGGCCTGGCTGCCCTGGCAGCCTACACGCTGCTGGTGCCCGGCTGCCGCGGGGCAGGCATTGCCATGGTACTGCTACTGGTTTTGTTTTTGCTGCAGCGTGCTTTGCCCGCCTTTTTTGAAAGCCGCATCTGGCATAGCATGGCTCTGGCTGCCGCACCGCTGGCGCTGGGGTTCAGCCTGTTGGCCGGGCGGCTGTTTGACCCGGATCATCCCACCGCCACCCCGCTGCTGGACAAACTGAACGGCCTGCTTTCCGGCCGGTTCGAGATCTGGCACCATGTGTTCTGGGGGTATCCCCTCTACCACCCGGAGCAGGACGGGGTGCCCGGCTGGTACCATGATGCCATGCCCAAGGCCGTTACCCTTTTGGGTGGCCTTGCCACTGATGGAGACGAGCACCACGCCATTGATAACTCTTTCCTTGCCATCCCGATGAACAAGGGCGTGTTGGGCGCTGTGGTGATTGGGGTCATCTTCCTGCTGTTGATGTGGCGGCTGTGCCAAAACCGCTGCACGGGCGAAACTTTGTTTTTGACGGTGATCCTGGTTTACTTTTTGATGGAAAACAAATGCTTTTTGTTCTCCGCCGACCCGTTCATTCTGCTGCTGCCCGCAGCGCTGTTTCCCGCAAAGGGCAAGCCTCTGCCGGTCGTCTGCCCGCCGGTAACACGAGGGTGTATCTGAAAAGAATAGAAAAGCTGCCTGAACCTGTTTGCAGTGTGCAAACGATCCAGGCAGTTTTATTTTTATCCAATTTGTTTTTTGTCAAAAGCGGGCTTATCTCACAGCTCGCTGAGGATATTGCCGTCAATGGAGATGGTGATGACCTGCCACGGGATGAACTTGCCGCTGTTCTGCAAGGCCACCTTGGCGGCGCGTTCCAGCCCGCCGCAGCAGGGCACTTCCATCCGCACCACCGTCACGCTCTGGATGTTGTTTTCGCGGATAATCTGGGTCAGCTTTTCGCTGTAATCCACATCGTCCAGCTTGGGGCAGCCCACCAGCGTGATATGGCCGCGGATGAATTTTTGGTGGAAGTTGGCGTAAGCATAGGCCGTGCAGTCCGCTGCAATCAGCAGTTTGGCCCCATCAAAGTAGGGGGCGTTGACCGGAACCAGTTTGATCTGCACCGGCC
>OLQG01001422.1_pt1 | contig 14989 bp, 7 predicted proteins | sample 1672221 | NCBI WGS metagenome assembly OLQG01 (sample SAMEA3136660, study PRJEB25190) | human gut metagenome | biome: human gut; feature: human-associated habitat; material: faeces | place: Austria | collected 2013
TACTAAAAGGAATTAAAAAAGTATTGCTTATGCTTTGGTGAGGAGGTGTTTTTAATGGGTAAATGGATACTGATTTCTCTGTTGCCGATTACTGCTTTGATGTATCTATTCGGCAGAAAAGAATAACGTTATAGGGCTTGATTTTGTCAAGCCCTTTCTGTATTCATAAATTTATTTTTTTATCAAGTTTCATTATGTTTAAGTATATTTTCAAAACCCACGATATCATGTTCTTCAAGCAAGTCATTTTTCCTTATTTATGTCAATAGCACAAAAGTGGACGGAATTAAGTTTCGTCCACTTCACTATTTTGTATTTACTCACTCTACACCCAAAGCCTTATAAATAGCATCTTCTGCGCTGGAATAGAAAATCAGGTTAAAACAACCAATTAATTCTGCAGGTACAGTTGATAAATCTGCGGCTGATGTAATCGGAAGAAGTACTTTTTTCGCTCCGCTATCCAAACATACCTGCAAGCTATTTGCAAGTTCATCTACTTTTATGAGAGTTCCAGCAATGCTAATTTCTCCAAGCACCGCCAGACTGCTCGTAACAGGTTTTCCCAATGCAATTGATGATAATGCAATAAGCGTTGGTAATGCCAATTTGTATGTCATGCCAATTCCTTGAAGATCTTGATAATTGATAATATAGTCTTTTGTAGTCGTACTGATAGAGGCACTAATGCGATTAGAATTTGCTTTCAGGAAATTGAACGCTGTATTTGTAGCTTCTTTGCATTTTCCATCAGAGCCAAGACCTGAGCGTTCAAACTTTCCATTACCGGGCATCATCTGTGATTCCAGTCGGAATACACCAAGCATACCCGTTTTACCATGAGCAACTGTATATACTTGTCCAGGATTGCACATTCCTTCTGGAATCAATTTTCCACCACCTTGCTCTGGCACAGATACATAAAATTCCTCAAAAGTTTCATTATCAATATACGAGAAATTTACATCATAGAATTCCATACCACCAAGTTTCTTCAACTGTTCTTTTACTCTACGACGCATTTCAAGAGAAATCTTCAAGATTTCTTCCAGTTCTTCTTTTGTATATTCTCCATCAGGATAAAGCAATTTAATAAAACCGCCTACCATTTTTCTAACTGCTATTGTATCTCGCTGATTTAAATTCTTTCCTAGTCTAAAGTACTTATCAAGCGCATCTCCATGCTGTTCCTTACGCAATTCTCTGATAAACTCTGCAAGATAGTCACTGATAAATCCATAATCATCTGTAAAGTGGTATGGTCTGAACTTAGGTATTTCCCAACCTGGAATATAGCAATGCATACGGTCTAGAAACGCTGTGTCTGTTCCCATTTCCTCTGGAAATGGAGCAAATAGACTAGAAGTTTTCAATAGCACATCAACACTCTGGTTGATATTACCCACAAATACCATTGATGCAGAAGCAACCTTTTCCTCTTTACCACGTGCAAAAGAACCAGATGCCATATAATCTTTCATTATCTGGATGCCATCTTTATCCTTAAACTTAATACCTGCAACCTCATCAAAAGTAACGCAATCCCACAGACCAACAAGACCGACTGTTTTTCTTGCCATATTATAAAACAGATTTGCAACCGTTGTCTGACCACCGGAAACAAGAATACTATTTGGTGAAATCTCTTTATATAAATGAGATTTACCTGTACTTCTCGGTCCAAGTTCACACAAATTAAAATTATTTTCTACTAATGGTAACATGCGGGCCATAAGTAGCCATTTTTCTCTTTCCGTCAATGTATCCGGTTCCATCCCAACGGAACGAAGTATTACACTCATCCATTCATCTTTTGTAAATGCTTTTCTTCCCTGTTTCAGTTCATTTATGTCTACATGTGGCATTTGAATCGGTGTAAGTTTACGAATATGTATAGGAAAAGCATTCTTATCTTCTTCTATGTATTCATACTCAAGCTGAACAATACACCAAATACCACCACAAAGCAGACGATCAAATTTACTTGGATAATCCTCACTAATCGGAATAGCCTTAATACCAAGATTAGAGAATTCAGCTTCATAAGTATCTTTCTTAATATTCAAATTTACAGTAATCTTATCAATTACGGTATGATTTCCTTTCTGTCGAAGGAGTGAAAGGATTTTCTGTGCTTCGTCCGGTCTCACATAATTGTCTGCCAATATTCTTTTTACATTAGCCACACCTTCTTCGATAATAGACGAGTCATCCGAGCTGCAATACTGCCCCAACAAAAACTCAAGAACATAAACGGGAACATTTGCACCTTCTTTAATAGATTTCGTTAAGTCCTTACGAACAATTCTTCCATCAAAATAAGTACGGAGTTTTCTGTTTATCTCACTCACCTCAGCAAAACTAGAAGTTTCTTTACCGTTAAATAAGGTACTATTTGTTTCTCCAGGTACACTTTCTTCATCATCCACATAATAGGCATATCCCTGAGCTATATCCTTTTTTGTGTTATCCATTATAATCTTAATCCTCCTCATTGTACTTATTATCAATTTGCTCAATAATATACAACATATAATCTTTCGAAATGCTGTCTTTCCCTAAGAAACCATATTTTTTCATCAAGATAATTCTGAATCTGAAACAATACAAACAAAATATTGTTTATAACTCTTACTTGCAAATATATCATATCTAATAAAACTTCTGCGTTTTAATTAGTTTTTCCTTTTATTATGTTCTCGTTATAGCATTCGAAAGTCTTTACTTAATAAGGCGATCTCACTCTAGAAAGCCAAAATCGTCAGCAAAAGCAATATCTAAAATAATCTCATGCCGTAGAACTTCTATATCATTTTTATCATCATATGCAACTAAGTAGTATTTCTGCGACTTATCATATTTTTTATTCTTAAAGTTGAAGCGAAGTCTGAACATACGCTTTGTCGTATCCTTATTTTTCTTATCTGCAATAACAATATTTTCATTAGAAATCTTCTCGTTATTCTCTGAAATAAAATAAACCCTATAGCTTGTTTCTTTCACAACATCACTTACCGGCTCTGTTTGAACAAAATCCAATGTTGTAATAAGGTTTGTAATCTTTGAAGTCAGACTCACAAGAGCAATTTCAGCAAGGCTTGTTTCCTTTTTGCCCTTATCCACTTTCACTTTTATCATTGGCACTAACATTTCCTGTGGTGAGCAACCGCCGTGAACATAGTTCTGTCCTGCACCTGCAACCTTAAAAATATCTGGCCCAATAGGGAATGACACAATACGCTCATCGCCATTACCCAATACTTTCCCAATTGTTGTATTGCAAACACCGTCTGACTTAATTTCTTCATCTGATATGGAATAACGTTGTCCCACAATATTTGATTTTGAAATAGTTCCGGCAATCTTATCCGTTGCCTGAATTTTATCTCTTTTATAAATAAATCCGTGGTCTGCCGTTACAATAAAATGAATAGTGTTAGCTTGCAAAGCAATTCTTTTTATCATGGTATAAATCTCATCTACTGCTTCGTCACAAGCATTAAACACTTCATTTTCAGAAGCCGCTTTATCTCCACGAGCATCTATCTGGTTATGATAAACATACACAACATCCTGTCTGGTAAAAATAGAACGAAGATCTGCTTGTTTCATTGTTTTCAGTGAATCAAACTGAACACATTTACTATTTACTTTATACTTTCTCAATATTGTTTCTCTCTGTTCTGTTGTGTTACATGCTTTTCCGTCTACCAAAACATCATAAGATTGACTATACTCTATTGTCTCATGAGGAAGCAAGGAAGCCATACCCAATGGTGTATACGACGGAAGAACGCCCTGCATTGCTCCAATAGAAGCGTTACACTTCTCATCTACTTGCAATTTTTCAAATAACGTATGTGCAACCTCATAACGAAGTGCATCAGATATAATAACAACTACTCTATCCTTTAAATGATTTATATCTTTTTCAAAGAAATTTCTCTGCCTTGTAAGTCCTGTTTCTCCGTCCGCATCTGCAAGTTCATTATTCCAGTTGACTGTAATTCGGTTCAGATACTCATTGGTATAGATGTTTTCAATCAGTTCTCTAATTCTCTCAAACAGTGTGGTATCTTCTAATTTGTCGAAATAGAAATAGAAGTATCTATAATAACGGTCAATCTTGTATGTTGAGTCCATATATTCCTTAACTAAGTTCTTAATGCCACTGACCGGTTGATACTTTCCTTTAGCAATCATATAAAACGCATTCTGAAGAACGAAATACTCACTTCGGCAGTTCTTTCCAAAATGTGTTTTCCTACGTTCTACACAAAGCTCCGAAATGTTCTTTCCGTTTAGCTTTGCCCCTATATCCTCATTCTCAAGTCTGCCAATAATCCAGTTAATCAGAAGCTCATCAATACCTGCAAATATATTACAATCTACAAGTGTTCCCAATTCCATCTTCTCAAGATACTTCTTACCATTGATTGTATTATAGATAATTTCTGAAATTTCATCAAAACGAGAACCATAAAGATAGCTGTTCATCAGATTATCCATAAATGCAATGATATTTCCTGATTTGTAAGAAACAAATGTTTTCCATGCTTGCGGCACATCTGTATATATACTCTTCGCCACATAAGTAACAAACATTGTGATAACAAGTTTTTCAAGTGTCGGTTTTGAGTCATTATATCCGAATGTCATATCTGCATATTGCCAAAAAGCCTTCAACAAATCATATTTTTCAAACTCAGCAAGATATTTGTTATCTTTCAATTCATCATCGGTTAAAATTGAACGTACTACTTCTTCAAAAGAAACTGTCTTATTCTTGCAAAGTACGCTCATTAAAGCAATTTCTATTGTGCTTCTGTTGAAATTCTCTATTTCCAAATCATAAAACTTCTGTGTTCTATCTTTATTCGCAAAGAATTTAATATAATGCTGAATAACAGGTTTGTACCGTTCATCAATACCCAAATCGATTGTAAGCAAAGAAGCACGATCAGCAAAAAACTCTTTGGAATATCTGATTGTATCTGCGAGATGATTGTTCTCTATTGACGGTTTTGCAAATGGGGCATAAACAAGATAATTGGTTGTCGTATCCTCACGCTCCAAGAAATATTTGATATAAAACTGGTTATCCGGTTCAAGATGCAACACTTTTGCATTTTCCAATTCTATACTATCAATATCCTCCTGAAAATCTGCATTTGTGTCATACCAAAACACAAGTTTACGGACACCACTTGCAAACTCACTATTTAATTTGTCTGTAATCTGTTTTAAGTTTAGTTCTGCCATAAATAATCTTCCTTAATCATTTGCTCTAAGCACAATAGGTATATCTGTGATAATATTTTCGATATCTTCCTTGGCTTTTATTGAATTGCATACTATTTTCTTTATAGATTTCCTATCAAATTCTAAAATATTGTAATGACGCTCGTTTTTATCGTTAAAGCAATATTTAGGGATCATTCCCTCAATATCCGTGCAAAATTCCGTTGGAGCACTTGTATTAATTAAAATTCTATATTCTTTTTCATTTTTATACTCATTTTTCTTCTCATTTTTCTTCTCGCATTCTTGCTTATAAAAATTACCAATATACATTAAATGACGCAGTATATACTCAATTTTAGTAGCATCATCAAGTCCAAATTCATTTAAAGATATTAAATCATTGATTTCCTTTTCTATTACATCTTTTTGTTCTTTATCATTATAAATGATTTTAGAATGTTTAATACAGCTGTTTTCTCTTTTTTTACCTTTTGCAGTGCAAATAAATAAGCTATTTACAAATACATTTTTGTCAAAAATAATATTATATCCATCTTTTTTTGCATAATTATCCCAAAGATACTCTGAGTCAGTATCTAAACACATTGATAAAACAGCTGTTCGATGCTCTTTTATAAAATTTTCAATTTTCTTATCGTCGCCAATCAAGTCATAAATATATTGTTTTTGATTATCTGAGAATATATTCAAATCTGAAATAATTTCATTTATTTGCCGCAAAATCAATATACCCTCACATTTATCGTCAAAATCATTTATATCCGTAGCCCAAAATTCACCACTACAAATATTACTAAGTGCTTGTATATTTGATGTATAATGACTTAAGCAAGAAATATCTGTTGTATCATTTTTTTCTATGCAACTATAATTATTAAATCTTTTTATGAAAGCTCCCATTATTCGCACCTCAAATCTTCGCTAAAATCTGCATTTTCTTCCCATCGGCGGTCTGGACTTTTTCATAATTAACTTTTACACCGTCATCAAGGTCGATGTCAATACGAGAAAGAGCCAAGTGAGCAATTTTAGCATCGTAGTCTTTAGTTTCCTTAATCTGTTTTTGAAGTTTTTCCTTACGCTTTGTAGCGCTGGAAATTTCCTTATTATAATGGCTATTGTCTATGATTTCCTGCATACGTATAATTTCTTTTTCATACACACGCTGAATACGATGCAGATACTCAACTCGAACATTACCAATAGTATCTGCATTCCAGCGGTGCATATAAATGAGAGCCTTAAATCCGTTCTGCTTACCGCTATCAAACAGCCAGTAAATAGGACGTTTCTGATAAGTTTTGATATGATCTTTGATAAAATCTTTCAAGAAGTAATTTCTGATTACTTCACGGCTTGTCTTTCCCTTATTACCAAGAGCATTAGCAATAAAATCAAGATTTTCTTCAAGCGTATCTTCTCCATAAACCTTTTTCAGCCAAGCACAAAACAAACCGACAATATCATCTTCAAAATATTCTTCATCAGTAATAGGAATGCAGTTATCCTCATCAGGAATAAACGTGTCATATTTGCTGTTATCCCATTCTCCACCTGCATAAGCAAGTCCATCTTCATCAAGAGAATACCGACCAAACATACAGCCAACTGCATAAGAAATTAAGTTCTTAATATCCCTCTGTAAGTCGGCTTTACGAACAGTGACATCTTTATCTTCTACTTCCGGTGTCAATTCGTCCTGCAATCCATAAATATCAATAAAAATGCGATTAAGTTCCTCTTCATTTGTTTTAAGTTGGTTGAAATGTTCAGCACATTCTTTTGACCACATTTCAAAAGCTGTTGATATTTTATTTGTAGAATAGGAAACTAACGGTTGCTTCTTAAAATCCCAAGATGCTTCAAATGCGTCCCAATCATTCTTACTTATTTTAACATTGGCTTTTGTAATTTCTTCCACACGCTTTTTATTATGTATATCAACTAAGACAGGTATATTAGCAATATCCCCAGCCTGAAAGTTAATAGTTGGGGCTAATATATGTAGTACACTTAATGCAACCTTGGAATTGCACAATGCCATAAGATAAAATAACTTATCGTCCGAAAAACAACTCATTCCTGCTATATCAAAAATGTTACCTGGAGCCTTATATCTAAATGCAGGGTCTGCTGATGAAATTAGTGACCACGAAAAACATTCTTTAAAATATAAACTTTCTCCTCGAGGAATATTCGGATTCTTTCCTATTAAATAATGCTTTATATCTGCACCATCATTTTTCCAGTTTACCAAATAATCATTATTTCCATACCATTTGCGAAAATCTCCACCTTTATTATATGGGAACCATTTACATTTTGAATTCAGAGCTTCTTCTCTATTTTTAGCACAAAGATACATATCAGTATTATTCACTTCATACCAAAGTCGTAAAAACAAGTTATTATTTGTTGTAGCCATTCCTTGGCGTGGTTTAGCTAATTCCCCCAACAGTGTACCATTTTTAAAGTCATTCATTAATTGTTGACTTGTCCAGTAAGCTATTGGAGAACATGGCAACTCAGAAAAATTGTCTTGTTTAGCCTCATAAAAGTACCCGCAATTTTTATTTTCAATTGCTTCAAGAACTTTTTGCTTCTGAACTTCCATATCTCCTTTAAATTTTTCAAGACGAATATAGAGTCCACTTTCTTTTGATTTGCAATTTTTCAATATAAAAGTAGAAATATCAACAGTTGCCTCTTTGAAAAAAGCCCCTTTAGCCATTTGTATCAATGATATAATAGTTTTTTGATTTATTATATAATTTCTCAAATTCTCATATGTCTTAATAAACATCCATACATTAGGAGTCATAAAAGCAGAGTAGCCATCTGATTTACAATAATCAAAATTACGATACATGAACACACTAAACAAATCACCCGAATAAGACTTATAATTGTCCACCATAAATTTCTTCAACTGTCCCTCTAACTTATTCATATATGGTGGGTTAGTGCAAACAACTGCATACTTATTACTCATAATCTCGGCCTGCTTTGCAAACTGCAACATCTTTGGAAGTTTATCTTTAACCCAAACATTTGAATCAAATTCTGTCAGTTCTACACTACTCGCTATACCGTGCAGATAATCAGTAAAACCTATGTAATCTTTCTTTTCAATTGTCTGCAATGTTCCGATTTCCTGTGCATCCTTATAGGCTTCAACTAAATATTCGCCAATCTTATTCTGTTCGTCATTAGTTGTCACGCCATCACAAATAAATTGATCAATAGAGTTACTTTCTTCAACAACCGCAAGATTATTAGATATACCTTTTGTTAATGCACGACGATTATAGCTGCGTGCTTTCATCATTACTGCGAAATATGCTAACTGATATGCACGCTTATCAATATCCATACCGAAAAGGTTATTTTCAACAATACTTAATGCAGCATCTCTATCAGAATAACCCACTTCACGATATATTTCCATAAGTATATCAAATGCATACACAAGAATATGTCCACTACCCATGCAAGGTTCAAAAAAAGTTACATCTGTCGGGCTGATTTTTTCATTAACATACTGTATTTCTCCATTTTTAGGTGTAACAAAGAATTCCAGTTTTTCAGCCAACTTACTTTGTGGATTTCTTTCAATCCAATATCTTCCCAAAGAATTATCCACCATATATCGAACAACCCAATCTGTTGTAAACAACTGTGTTGCTGCCGGAATATCTGCTTTTTTTATTGTTTTTCCATGCAAAGGATCTATCACTTCTTCGTGTTTCTTTGAAATATAATACTGGTACAGCCAACCAATAATTTCAACCTGACCATCAGCCTTTATTTTTCTGTCATCAGTGTACATTTCATCGTTAATACGAAAATCGACATCTTCAATATCATTGATGAGATGATGAATAATCCCCTCTGGGTCTGTAAATGAAATTGTAAGAAGTAATTCCGAATAATCATCTGTTTTTTCAAACAACTCCGGTAAAATATCGTGAAGTTTATTGCACTGCTTAATAAAAAGCATACGGAACAATTCGTCCAATTTATTATCGTCCTTTAACTGGATAATTTTGTCCTGCTCATAAGATGTAAATTCCAAATCAGTATCAAACGGCGTTGTTACCAAATCTGGCTCTTTTTTTGCCTTATTCTCGGAAGAAAGCACACGAACACCGGAAGGCAAATAATCATTGACTTCCATAAAACGAATCGCAATCAGACGGTTGAACCAAGTATATGCCACTTCTTCAATCACATTTTCAAACGCTTCCTGATAACTTTTATAGCTGCGTTCTTTTATTTCTATCGCCTTTACAAGTGCTTCTCTTTGTTTAATTTCAATTCTTGAAATTTTTGCATAATCATTTGTCCCTATATCATAGAAATGCAAGTCACTTGTTGATTGCGGTAATTTTTCTGCAATTCCTTCCTCTGTAATTCCAATCGTTCCAGCTTTATATTTAATATCTTCAATTAGCTTTTCTCTTGCCCATACTGCAAAATTTTTTACGGCTGTTTTGTTCATCATTGCACCTCCAATAATGCCACTTATATTTTCTCAACTTCATAAATCCGCACTATTTTATCAATTCGTTCCTTTAGAACTCAATGTTTATAATTGTATCTTCTTCTAACGCATTCATCAGTTTTTCCTCAAGTTCTGCAATGTACTTCTTGACATCTGCTTCATTTTCAATCTGCCAAGTAGTAGCATTATTTATAGACTTAATGCTGACTGTTTTCTTTTTCTTTATTGTTGGAGTAGATACTTTAGGAACAATTGTTTCTCCCTCACTATTTTCTATTCCTGTAATGTGAGCATGCTGTTCTGCTTCAATAATTTTTGCTTCTTCATTTTCAATTTCATTCAAGCATCGAACCTTGAGTGCATCAGCTTCTACCTTGATATTTTGCAATATTGCAACATTATTGCAACTCGTAGCCTTGTCACTTATTTCATCAAACAATTTAATATATTTATTTGACAATTTATCATGACATTTTTTATTTTTCAATTCTTCAAAAACACGTTGTCTTGCTTCTTGAATAGCTTTTTCAATCGGCTTTTGCATTCCTATTAAAAGTCTACTATAAAGCTCAATAAAATTATCGAGCAAATCAGGCAATTTAAATATTTCAGAGTAAGGTATTTTCATATTAAGAATTCTCTTAATATCCTCTACAACTGATTCAATTTCATCATTTACAATGAAAGTCTTACTATCATCAAAAATCTTCATTAACTTGAGTGCTTTATCAAAAATTTCTTTCTGCTCACCTGCGAAGAAATTTTTTAATGGTTCATAATCCTCAGCAAAATCAAGATAATCGGCTTTCTTTTTATCAATACCGCTAAAGAACTCGTTAGAATATTTCATCTGTAAAACTTCATTCATAAGTTTTTTGCCGTCTTGGACAAGATTCTTGCCTGGGTAAGCATTTTGAGTTTGATAAGTAATTTCAACTTTCTCAAGCTCATTTTTTAGCTTATCCGCATAACCCCTAAAGCTCTCCATAATTGCATCGTCATCTTCTCTTGATGAAGTTACGTTAAAGAGTTTTTTCATCACTTCTCGAACAGATTTTTTTTGCTTGTCATTTGCTTTGACACGCTTTTCTGTCATAAGTTTGTCATTAAATTCTTTGCGTGTCAGATAACGAATAATTTCTTCCGGATTCTTTGAATGTAATGTAACTGCCTCGTTATTGACAAGCATTGTAATTTCTCCGTCTTTGAATAATTTTGCAACAAGCCACTGCACATCAGCTTCCACAAATCCATAAGGTGCTTTCAAGAAGCGTTCCAAAATAGACTTCATCGAAGTTTTCAGATGACGTGCGGTATTGAGCTCGATATAGTCTTTTAAATCGTCAAGAGCAAGTTTGTTTTTTTCACTCTCTGTATTTGCTATGCCAATCTGTTGACTATTATTTCTAAACAATGCACGTATATCAGTTTCATTCATTGCAAAATCAATATAAGAAAGTTTATAATAGGTACTAGATACCAACTTACCAAGAGCTTCATTGATCTTAGAATTTATTTCCTTTGCTCCGCTCTGTATTTTATCGCCATTTACATAGATTTCTGCATTCTTCAAGCTTTCAGAAAGGAACAGTTTTGCAGCATTGTTTCGCTCACGCATTTCCACTTTTTTAGCTTCTTTAATACTCTCGAACTGAGTTACTGCATTTGTGGCATCAAAACGGATAAATTTTTCTATCTGCAGAGCAGAACGGATTTCATCAAGGAATGTTCTATCATCCGGCAACACCACAAGTACACTGTTTGACTTATCTGAAATAATTTTCATTGTCATTTCTGATTCTCGTTCATCGCTGTTCGGAGTAAGGATTTTCAATGTAATATCATTATTCTGATTTGCCTTATACGGTTTATCATCAACGACCTGATTAAAAGCAAACGCATATCTTCCATTGAATGCCGGATAACGATACTTCTTTTCATCATAAAGATCATCAAAAATCATCTCTGATACCTTCGCAATAACTTCTCCTGAATCCACATTTTGTGATTCAATAGCTCTGTTGATTTCCTGCTCCTCGTCCGTCAGAAATACATATATATCTCCATTCTTCTGAACCAATGTCTGACGCACAAGGCGTTTTAATGCGTCCTCTACCCGCTGAGCAAGAGCCATACGGTCATCATTTACATTAGAAACCATAAGGCTTGTAATATTCTCAATGTTCGCTGTTATTTCCTTAACATACTTAATCATAAATAGTGTTTTAAGTACATTGACATCAAAGCATTCTTTTTCATGATTCGGATTAAGATAATCATTGTCTAAAGCACGAGAAATAACACCCTTGTGAGAATGGTCAAGAAATTGTTCAAGAGCATCATAGAACATGTTAAATGGCACGATTGTTCCCGGTTCGTCATTCATAACCTTAACAGCAGACTCTTTGAACAATGCCAGCATCGAACGTTCTCCCTCTGCCAAATGTTTACCAGATGCACCATGAGTACGAATAGAAGTAAGCACACTTCCAAGCAAGTTGAACTGATATGGTATAAATGGGTAAATGTCCGCAAAATTTTCTCGGTCAGAATACAGTTTTTTCTCAACGCCATCATTAAACAAGATAAGATTCTTAATGACTGTCGCCTTATTATCATAAAGCAGTGTAAGTGTCTGTTTTCCTGCTTCATTCTTTTCAAGGATTCTTTTTTTAATAACCTCATCAACATTGGCAGAAGAAAGAGAAAGTCTGGTATCAAAACGTCCCTGAATCTTTGAAAAGTCATTTCCTTTTGTCTTTGTAATAGAATCAATATCCTGTTGACTTGTCACAATAATCCAAGCCTTACCGCCGCAGGCAGTACCTAAATCTTCTGTTACAGTCTGAAGATTTAGCATAAGCTTTGAATCATCACCTATGTACTGACCAATCTCATCAATTAAGAATACGATATGGTGGTTACTCTCTTTTTTATCAAGATACTTTTTAACAAGTTGCGCAAAATCCTCAACCTTATACTTATAATCTCCCGTTGCTTTTTCGCACCAGTTTCTTCCCGCTTCAACACTCATAAAACCAATTTCACCAAGAACTTCTACCACATCGTCTTGAATAAAATCAAAATCACTGCGAGTTTCTTCCCAAGCAGAACCAAAGCTATCCTCAAACTTTTCCTTGAACAAGTCATACTTTCCTTCTTCTGTAAGTTTGCGTTCCAAATCTGCAAGGAATGGATTAGCTCCACTAAATCCCTGCATTTCATTAAATACATTCTGTAATACCGAAACAATAGCAACTTTAGACTGTTTACCATTCACTTCACTTTTAGAATCAATATTAAAAAGTACAACATCAGTCGGAATAGTACCTGCTAACTTCATATCTGCAAGTACCATCTGATCAGAAATTTTATTATCATCTACAAAATAATCAACAGCGTTCTTGCCACCAACTTCTTTGTTTTCAAGAAGATAAGATAAAATTTTCAAGAAGTGAGATTTACCACTTCCAAAGAAACCGGAAATCCATACACCCATCTTGTCTGTATTTCCTGTAATTCCTCTTTTATAACTTTCAAAGAAATCTGAAAAATGCTTTTGAAGCTCTCTTGTCACTACATATTCTTCAAGTTCCTGCTTAATATTTGCCTCATCATCTTGTCCAACTTTAATTACACCTTTAATATCTCTGTCGATAGGCTTTGAAAACATATTCTTGATTATCATATTCCCTCTCCTCTTAATCTACGAGTTTGAATGCTCTATAATAGTTATCGTCTTTTATCTTTCCAAACAGCACCAGTTCCTGACCATCATAATTACCCGGATAAAATAAAACTACAGGAACGTTGTCAATTACCTGATGCAAGTTATTCAGTACCGTATGTGAACGTAATATTGGATAACACTTTCCGATACCCATAATAAACACAACCGCTTTTTCCGGGGCATTATCTCTGATATAATTCACTATCAGATTGTCTGACGATGTTATCCTTAACATATTGCTGATTGATTTTGCAACTCTTTCAAAGCCCCTTTTCTTTTCATTGATGATAATGAAACGACTATTCTTTCCTTTAAACCAAAGACCAGACATATCTAGAAGTTCCAAATATCCTTTTTTTATAAGAATATCAATCATAATGTCATACAGATCAAAAACCACAACTTTGAAATCATCATGTGAATTTTCACTTTTTTTTCTGATATATTCTATTCTTTCGCGAATATACAATTCTTTTTCAGCCGGATAATCAAAAATATAATATCCAACCTCATTGCCTAGCCCTTTGTTCTCTCTAAACGAGGGTTTTTGTACCATTTCTTCTGCTTTATCTAATCGTTCGTCAAGTGACATCATTTAGCCCACCCCCGTAATTGCCTTTATAATTGAATTATCTCCACACGTTTCAAGATAACGCTCTAATGCTATATCAAGAATTGGTGGAGTTATCATTTTCTTCTTATCAACTACCGTTAAAAGATTTGCATCGATCAAATAGTTAAAGTATATTGAGCGAAGCCTGCGTTTTGTATTGTCAGTCCAAGCTGCAATATCTTCACTTTGAATTTCCTTATTCTTAAAAAAAACATTTACATCAATATCTTCCATTACTGGAACACCTAAAATCTTTTTTTCACGATACACTTCAAACATAAATTCAAAAAACAATCTGTCTGACCTGAGAATAGCAATCAAATTGATTATCTTTTGAGTTGCTAAATCAGAAGTACAAAACAAATCAATCAATGCCTTATCTAATTTCTTTGTTCTATTCCAAATGTATCCGTACATTCTTTTTGCTCGATACTCTTTTGCCGCACCAAAAAGATTTTCGTCAATACATATCTTTTTTATATCTTCTTCATTTTTTCCACTATCAATCAATTTGATGACTTTCTTCATTTCAACAAACCAAAACGATTGCGAAACCAATCCCGCACTATATGCTTTTTCTACCATTTAATTCACCCTTTAATAGATATTAGTCTTTTAATATCCAATTTTATTTGTTCAGAATCCATACAATTTATATTTTACTTTGAGCCTTTCTCATATTGAACTCAATCTTATTACTCTCAACACCTAAGCACAAATAGGTATTAAATTCGCAAATTTTTATGTTATTAACAAAAAATTATTGTTCAAGGCTAATGACTCTCAACAATCAATCTCTCAATCTTTTCATTAAGCCCCAATTTTTCTAATACAATATATTCTATATTATATCATGTATAATGACTATATTCAATCA
>OLQG01001423.1_pt1 | contig 14972 bp, 15 predicted proteins | sample 1672221 | NCBI WGS metagenome assembly OLQG01 (sample SAMEA3136660, study PRJEB25190) | human gut metagenome | biome: human gut; feature: human-associated habitat; material: faeces | place: Austria | collected 2013
CGGCGCTCCGGCCGTGAATCCTTGCCGTGGATATGGTAAATTGCACCGTGCTCACCGAGCACACGGGCTGCTTCGATCGGATCGCCGCCCATCCAGAACAGGTGGGATGGATCAAGGTTCATGCCGATCATCGGGCCGACAGCCTCACGCAGACGGAGCAGCGTTTCCGGGTTGTAAACCAGCTGCATACCGTGGTTTTCGAGCGCAATCCGCTCGATTCCGCAATCCTCTGCCAGCTTAACGAGCTTTTTCCATGCGGGAATCGCAACCTGATTCCACTGGTAATCCAGAATGTCCTGCGTCTCGGGCGGCCACGAGGTCGTGATCCACACCGGCGTTTATCGCCCTCGCAGCCGACCGGCAGACCGCTCATCATAACGATCTTCTTTACTCCGAGCTGATGCGCCAGCTCAAAGGTTTTTTTTGTTACATCCATGTCCTTTTCATACGCGAGCGGGTTGCCTGAGCAGTTCAGGGCGCACAGCTCCAGACCCTTCTTACGCATGGCATCATACCATTTTTCGCGGGCGGTCTTGTCGCTTACCAGAAGGTCGAGGTCACAGTGCGGCGCACCCGACCAGTTGCCGGTGCCGATTTCAATGGCGGCAATTTTCTGCTCCACGCAGAAGTCGAGCATCTGCTCATAGGGCATATCCAGCGTGCAGGTTTTGATAGCAAGCTTCATTGTCATATTCCTTCTCTCATTAGGATACGGTAATTTTACCACATTGTAACCTTTGCTGGCAAGAGATGTCTCCAAAATATGCCCAAAACGACCATGAAATTCCCATGATTTTATAGGAAAAATGCCGTAAGAAAAATAAAAATGCACAATGCACAGCGTCTGGTTTTCGATTGTCAAAGCAGGAATTTGTGAATGTGCACAAAACGAAACATGCGAAAATCACCACCTCTTACAAAAATAACAACGAAGGGTTGCCAAAACGGTATTATTGCATTAAAATATTACCAGAACGTTGGAGCGTTCCTAAGTCCCACAGCAGTGGGAACCGACCGCAGAGCAGACAACCTGAGAGTCTGTTTGCTCCGCATGAAAAAGGAGAGAGGTTTTTATCATGAAGAAGAGATTACTTGCTATGCTGATGACTGGCGCTATGGTTGCAAGCCTTGCAGCTTGCGGCGGCGGTTCTTCTACCCCGGCTGGCGGCGACACCCAGAAGGATGGCGGCGATAAGGCTGGCACCACTTCCGGCTGCTCTGTTGACGTTATCCTGAAGACGACTGCTTCCGAGTACTGGAGCTACGTTAAGGCTGGCGCTGAGGCTTACTCCAAGGACAACCCGGACGTAAAGGTTGAGGTTAAGGGCGCTACCTCCGAGACCGCTTACGACGAGCAGCAGAATATGATCGAGACCGACCTGAACTCTGGCGCATACGATGCATTCGTTATCGCTCCGCTGCAGGCTGACCTCGTTAAGACCCTGATCGCTAGCCAGACCGCACCGATCGTTGCAGTTGATACCAACATCGATGCACCTGAGGTTCTGTCCTTCGTAGGTACCGGCAACGAGGATGCTGCTGCAGAAGGCGGCAAGGCTGCCGTAGAGGCTGCTAAGGCTGCTGGCTGGGATAAGGTTCAGGCAATCGCAATTTCCGGCGTACAGGGCGACGGCACTGCTACCGCACGTCTGACCGGTTATGAGAAGGGCGTTACCGAGGCTGGCGGCGAGTTCCTGAAGGACGAGATCCAGTACGCTGACGCTGTTGCTGATAAGGCTGCTACCTCGATGGAAGCAATCATGCAGAACCATCCGGAAGGCGTCGCTATCATCGTCTGCAACAACGACGATATGGCTATCGGCGCTCTGCAGGCCATTCAGGCTGCAGGCCGTACCGTCAACAAGGACATCTACCTCGTCGGTGTTGACGCTCTGGACGCTGCCAAGAACGAAGTTGCCAAGGGCAACATGACCGGTACCGTTCTGAACGACGCTAAGGGCCAGGCTACCCAGGCTGTTGAGTGCATGGAAGAGCTGCTGGGCGGCAAGACCTTCGAGGCCGACCACCAGAGCGTCTACGTTGACTACGTCAAGGTTACCCCTGACAACGTCAAGGACTTCCAGTAATTTAAAAAAAGCCACAGCTTAAACCAGAACAATCGGGGTGCGTGTGCGCAGGCGCACGCACCCTTTTTTCGTGAAAAGGTTACAAAAGATTAAAGGGGGCCAGCGAATTGTCAGAGTACCGCTTGGAGATGTGTGATGTCGTCAAGACGTTCCCCGGCGTCAAGGCACTGAATCACGCACAGCTGAAATTGAAACCCGGCACCGTCCATGCGCTGATGGGAGAGAACGGCGCGGGCAAGTCTACCTTGATGAAGTGCATGTTTGGTATCTACCACATGGACGAAGGCAAGGTCATTTATGAGGGACAGGAGGTCCAGATCAAGGGACCTCTGGATGCACTGAACCGCGGCATTGCGATGGTGCACCAGGAGCTGCAGCCCATCCCGGAACGCTCCATAGGCGAGAATATCTACGTTGGGCGCTATCCCACCAAGAAATACGGACCCGTCACCGTTATCGACCATGACAAAATGTATGAGGATGCGGCCAAGGTCCTGAAGGAAGTCCATCTGAATTATGATCCGCACGCAAAGCTCGGAACCTTGAGCGTTTCCCAGATGCAGCTGGTTGAGATCGCCAAGGCGGTCTCCGCAGACTGCAAGGTGCTGATCCTCGACGAGCCGACCTCCTCGCTGACGGCAGCTGAGGTCGAGGCACTGTTCACCATCGTGAACGAGCTGCGCGCCAAGGGCGTCTCCATCGTCTACATCAGCCACAAGATGGACGAAATTCTTCGCATCAGCGACGAAGTCACGATCATGCGCGACGGCCAGTACATCGGCACCTGGGAGGCCAAGGAACTGACCACCGATATGATCATCACCAAGATGGTCGGACGTGAGCTGTCGAACCTCTACCCGCCGCGCTCGAATACGCCCGGTGAGGTCGTGTTTGAGGTCAAGGACTTCACGTCCATCAACCCCAAGAGCTTCCGTCACGTCAACTTCAACGTCCGCAAGGGCGAGATCCTCGGCGTTGCGGGTCTGGTCGGTGCCCAGCGCACCGAGCTGATGGAGGGTCTGTTCGGTCTGCGCTGCCACACGTCGGGCACCATCACCTATAAGGGCAAGGAGCTGACCATCAACCAGCCGCAGGACGCCATCAAAAACGGCATCGCCATGCTGACCGAGGACCGCCGCGCCACCGGTATTCTGGGTGTGCTTTCCATTGCGGATAACGTCTCCATTGCATCGCTGAACAAGTATCTGATCGGCGGCATCATGCTGGACGACAACAAAATCGAAAAGCTCGTGCAGGATAATGTCGCCAAGCTGTCCATCAAGACGCCGTCCTCCAAAACGCAGATTCAATCGCTGTCCGGCGGTAACCAGCAGAAGGTGCTGATTGCCCGCTGGCTGGCCAACGACCCCGATGTTTTCATCATGGACGAGCCGACCCGCGGTATCGACGTCGGTGCAAAGTATGAAATTTACTGCATCATCGCCGAGATGGCCAAACAGGGCAAGAGCATCATCATGATCTCCTCCGAAATGAGCGAGCTGATCGGCATGTCTGACCGCATCATGGTCATGTGCGATGGCCGCTGCACCGGCTTTATCGACGGTGATAAGGCGAATCAGGAGAACATCATGACGCTGGCTACCCAGTTTGAATAAGGAGGAGATCCGAAAATGGAAAAAAAATTCGACTTTAAAAAATTCCTGTCCAATAACGCGATCATTATTCTGATCATTTTGCTGGCCCTCTTCGTCGGCTGCACGACCCAGAACTTCTTTACCGAGACAAACGGCAAAAACCTGCTGCTGAACGTCGCCCCGCGTTTCATCATCGCCTGCGGCGTTTCGGGATGCCTGATTACCAAGGGCACTGACCTGTCCGCCGGCCGCCAGGTCGGCCTGGCCGCCTGCTTCTCCGCCATGCTGCTGCAGAGCGTTGACTACTCTGCCCGCATGCTGCCCTGGCTGCCCGATATTCCGTGGCCGCTCGCCCTCGTCATCGTCATGGCGATCATGGCCTGCTTCGGTGCCATCAACGGCTGCATTATCGCATTCCTGAAGGTTCCTCCTTTCATCGCTACGCTGGGCATGCAGACCATCGTTTACGGCCTGTGCTCCGTCATCACCAACAACCAGCCCATGGGCGGTTACAAGCAGAGCTACCTGACCGTTGCCAGCGGCACGCTGGGCCCCATCCCGTTCCTGGCCATCTTTGCGCTGATCGTCGGCATCTTCTTCTGGTTCCTGTACAATAAGACCCGTCACGGCAAGTACATGTACGCCATTGGCGGCAACGAGAACGCCGCTCAGGTTGCCGGTGTCAACGTCACCGCGTCCCTGATCCGCATCTACATCCTGGCCTCCTGCATGTATGCTCTCGGCGGCTTCCTCGTCGGCGCAAAGGCCGGTGGCGCTTCCACCAACACCGGCAACGGCTATGAGCTGGAAGCTATCGCAGCCTGCACCATCGGCGGCGTTTCCACCAACGGCGGCGTCGGCAAGGTCTCCGGCGTTCTGGTCGGCGTTCTGGTCTTTGAAGTCCTGAAGATTTGCCTGCAGTTCCTCGGCGTCGACCCCGCTTACACCTACATTGCACAGGGCCTTGTCATCGTCATCGCCGTTGCCCTTGACCTGCGCAAGTACCTGGCCAAGAAGTAATATGGAAGAAGAAAAAACCACCTCTGAAACGCAAAAGTCCGATTCCCGCCCGGACCGCAGCCAACTGAACGCCTTTGAGAATTTCTATGAGAAGTTCCGCAAAGTGCCGCTGAAATATATTGATGTCTTTATCGGCGTCTGTGTTGCCGCACTGGTCATCGTTGTGCTGGTCGGGATACTGAAAAGCAAGGGAATATTGTAAAAAGCGTGCCTCCCACAGAAACGCTCTGTGGGAGGCACGTCTTTTATTTTACCGCTCAGGGGCCGGGCATACCCGGCCCGCGGCCTTGCGGAAGGCCGCCGCCCTGCATCGCAGACCCTCCGGAAAAACCGTAGGGGAGGGATTCATCCCTCCCCTACAAACCGGCCCAGAAGCAGGCATCACTTTTTAACGATTTTTTTCTTCTTCCGCACGCTGTACCCGAAGCTGCCCAGCTTTCTTCCCAGCGCCAGATAATCCCCGTGGCTGTAGACGATCAGCTTCGCCTTGTTCAGGCACAGCTTGCCGCTCTCGTCCAGCAGCCGCTCGTCCACATCCACGGCGACGCACTCGGCCAGAAACAAATCATGCGAACCCAGCGGAATGACCTGCGTGACCTTGCACTCCAGATTCACGGGGCTTTCCTCCACAAACACCGTGCCGACCTTGGCCGCAGGGACAGCGGTCAGGTGCATGGCAGCGAACTTGTCCACGTCGCGCCCGCTCTTGACACCGCACCAGTCGATGGCGCGGACAAGGCTCTCGGTGGGCAGGTTCACGACGAACTCGCCGCTTTCCTTAATTAGATGGTGGCTGTACCGCTCGGGCCGCACGCTGATGGACAGCATCGGCGGCTGGGTGCAGATCGTGCCGGTCCAGCCCACCGTGATAAGGTTCGGCTTCTCCGGAGCCCCGCAGCTGACCAGTACGGGCGGCTCCGGGTTCAGCAGGGTAGACCCCTTCCATACCTGTCGGCTCATTGCGCATCCTCCTTGATTTCACCAAAGTTCGGCGTTGCATCGCTGATAATATACCGCGGGCGGTGCTTGGATTCCAGATATATTTTACCGATGTACTCCCCGATAACGCCCAGACAGATCAGCTGCACGCCCGACACAAAGCAGATGATGCTCGTCATCGACGCCCAACCGGACACGGTCAGGCCAAGCGCGGCCTCGATGACGGCCCACAGCACGCCGATAAAGCTGACGAGCGCCACAAACACGCCGAAGCCTGTGATGAATCGGATGGGTTTGATGGACAGGCTTGTGATGCCGTCAAACGCCAGTGCCAGCATTTTGGACAGGGGATAGTGGCTCTCGCCCGCGATGCGCTCATGTCGCTCGTAGGTCACGCAGGTGGACTTGAAGCCGACCAGCGGCACCATGCCGCGCAGGAACAGGTTGACCTCCCTGAACCGGGCAAACTCCTCCAGCACGCGGGCGCTCATCAGGCGGTAGTCTGCGTGGTTAAAGACGACCTCCGCGCCCATGGCGTTGAGGATTTTATAGAAGCTCTCCGCGGTAAAGCGTTTAAAAAACGTGTCTGTCTCGCGCTTGCTGCGCACGCCGTACACGACGTCGCAGCCGTCGCGGTAGGCGTCCACCATGGCGTCCATCGCGTTGATGTCGTCCTGCCCGTCGCAGTCGATGGAAATCGTAATGTCGCAGCGGCTTTTGGCCTCCATCAGGCCCGCCAGCACGGCGTTCTGGTGGCCGCGGTTGCGGCTCTGGCAGATGCCTGCATAGTGCGGGTCACGCGCAGCCAGGTCACAGATAATTTCCCACGTCCGGTCCTTTGAACCGTCGTTCACAAACAGCACGCGGCTTTCCGGGCTGATCTTGCCCGCCGCGGTCAAATCGTTAATTTTCTGCAAAAACATCGGCGCAGTGATGGGTAAAACCTCCTGCTCATTGTAGCAGGGGATGACGATGTACAAAATCGGGTCGGTACGGTTGTTCATACAAATAACCTCAATATGTTAAAATTGCGGGCAGGCGGCATGCAGGCGCTCGGGGTCGGGCAGCTTAAAGCTGCCGCGGAACAGCTCGATCAGCCCCTCCTCCTGCATCCGGCTCAGCTCACGGGAGAGCGCGCTGCGGTCACAGTTCAAAAACGCGGCCAGCTCAGTGCGGGTCATGGCGGTGGAAAACGTATCCGCGCCGCACCGCTCGCGCTGTTCCAGCAGCCACATGCAGATGCGCCCACGCAGGCTCTTACAGCAAATCAGCTCCAAACGGCGGTCCAGCGCAAAATATTTGTCGCTGATGGTCTCCAGCCAGTTCTGCAGCAGCTTCAGGTGTGCGCTGTGCAGCGCGGCGCAGGGGCGCAGCAGTGCCTCGCAGGGAAGATACAGTGCCAGACAGGCCTCGGCGGCGGAGACATTGACGGGGCTGCGGCTGCGCCCGCCCGCCAGCACGTCGGCAAAGACGCCGCCCGGCCCCATACGGGCCATGACGACGGTAGAGCCGTCGGCCAGCGGTTTGCTTGCCGTGATAGCACCTTCCAGCACAAGGCCGACTTCGTGGGTCTCGTAGCCCGCCATCAGCAGCAGCTCGCCTTTGGCGTAGCGGCGCACCCGCGGCGCAAAGCAGGCCATCAGCGTGTCCAGCTCGGCGTCCGTCATGCCGCGCAAAAGGCTTGTGCGGCGCATCGTTTCGTAGTAGGGTGTGTAGTCCATACAGCTCCTTGCAAACGGTTGAAAAGGGTATCTGTTGCACGGGCAACAGACAATTCACATTTATTATAGTATAGTAGGGCCGCAAAAGCAACAAGGAGGATAAGATTTTTATGAAACTGAAACGTATTTTCGCCGCTGTAACGGCGTTTGCTTTGTGCGCCTCTCTGGCAGGCTGCGGCGCGGCTGCGACTGTGAGCGAGTCTGCCGCAGAATCTGCCGCTGAATCCGCCGTCGAGGCAACCCCCGCCGTCACCGAGGCCCCCGCTACTGAAGAAACCGCCGACGCATCCGAGGCCGCCCTGCGCATCGCGGGCCTGAAGGGCCCCACGACGATGGGCCTCGTCAACCTGATGAGCGACGAGGTCGCCTCCAACTACAACTTCACGATGTACGGCGCTGCCGATGAAATCGTGCCGCTGCTGGTCAAGGGAGACTTGGACGCCGCCGCTGTGCCCGCCAACCTCGCCGCCACGCTCTACAACAAGACGAACGGTGCAGTGGAAGTTGCCTGCATCAACACGCTGGGCGTGCTCTACATCGTCGAGAACGGAGAGACCGTCAACTCTGTCGGGGATCTGAAGGGCCAGACCATCGTCACCACCGGCAAGGGCGCTACCCCCGAGTACGTTCTGCGCTACGTCCTGACCGAGAACGGCGTTGACCCCGACAGCGACGTTACCATCGAGTATTGCAGCGAGGCCACCGAGGCCCTGAGCAAGGTCCAGGCGGGCGAAGCCACCATCGCCATGCTGCCTCAGCCCTTCGTCACCAGCGCCATGTCCCAGGTCGAGGGTCTGCGCGTTGCGCTTGACATGAACGAGGAATGGCAGAAGGTCACCGGCTCCAAGCTGGTCACCGGCGTTCTGGTCGTCCGCAAGGATGCCGTTGAGAACGACCCTGAGGCTTTTGCCGCCTTCATGGATGGCTATGCCGCCAGCGTCGAGGCCGCAAACTCTGACCTTGAGGGCACCGCAGCCCTCTGCGAGCAGTACGGCGTTGTCGCCAAGGCTGCGCTGGCCCAGAAGGCCCTGCCGCAGTGCAACATTGTTTTTGAGACCGGCGACGAGATGAAGACCGACCTCGAGACCTACTTCAAGGTTCTGTACGCCGCCGACCCCGCCAGCGTGGGCGGCACCCTGCCTGCAGACGACTTCTACTATGCAGGCTAAATCCCCCCGCAGAGACCGATGCTCGCATCGACCCGCCGCTGCTGCTGTGGGCGGATGCAAGCATCCGCCCCAGCAAACGCCGCTGTGGCAAAAGGCTGCCGCCATCCTTGTGTGGATTCTGATTTGGCAGCTTGCCGCCATGGGGTTGGGACACGGCGGGCTGTTTCTGGCTACGCCCCTGCAGACACTGGGGGCGCTGGCACAGCTGGCACCCACAGCTGCATTCTGGCAGCGCATCGTGTTCAGTGCGCTGCGCATAATGGCGGGCTTCCTGCTGGCAGCAGCAGGGGGCCTGCTTCTTGGCGCAGCGGGCGCACGTTGGCACTGGGTACGGGTGTTCATTGACCCTGCCATGCAGCTGATCCGCGCCATGCCCGTTGCCAGCTTTGTCATTCTGGTGCTGCTCTGGGTGCGCAGTGCGAACCTGTCGGTCATCGTCAGCTTTACCCATGTGCTGCCCGTCGTCTATGCGGGCGTGCTGGGCGGCATTGCAGACACCGACCCGAAGCTGCTGGAAATGGCGAAGGTCTACCGCCTGCCGCTCACCGCGCGGCTGCGGTACATCTGGCTGCCCGGCATCTTCCCGTCCTTCTGCGAGAGCTGCATCGCCGCCATGGGCATGTGCTGGAAGAGCGGCGTCTCCGCCGAGGTCATCGGTCTGCCGGACCACAGCGTGGGCGACGCGCTCTACCGCGCGAAGATCACCCTGTCCACGCCGGATGTGTTCGCGTGGACGCTCGTCATCGTGCTGCTGTCGGCGGCGCTGTCCGCGGCAGCGGCGGCCCTGCTGCGCGCGGCCAAGACACGTCTTTGCGGGGAGGTGCGCGTGTGAGTATTGTGATAACCGATCTCTGCAAAAGCTTCGGCAGTACGCCGGTTTTGCAGCGCTTTACCTGGACGGTGGACCGCCCCATGGTGCTGATGGGCCGCTCCGGCTGCGGCAAGACCACGCTGCTGCGCATCCTGCTGGGACTGGAGTCCGCGGACTCCGGCACAGTGACCGGCGTCGAAACGCCCACCGCCGTCTTTCAGGAGGATCGCCTCTGCCCGCAGCTGACCGCCGCCGCCAACCTGACGCTGACCGGCCACGGCCTGACGCCGCAGGATGCCGAGCGTGAGCTGCGTACCCTTGGCTTTACGGATGCCGAGCTGGCGCTGCCCGCGGCGCGGCTTTCCGGCGGGCAGAAGCGCCGTGCCGCTCTGCTGCGCGCGCTGCTCTGCCGCGATGCGAAAACGCTCTTGCTGGACGAGCCCTTCACCGGCATGGACGCTGAGCTTGTCGAGGACGCCGTCGCCGCCACAAAACGGCTGGCGGGGGAGCGCCCCACGATCCTCGTCACCCATGACCGTACCGCCGCCGATCTGCTCGGCTGGCCGGTGAGAGAAGTATAAAAGTACAAAAAAACGCACACGCGGAAATTTTCCGCGTGTGCGTTTTTTTGTTGAGATTGTAGGGGCGAACATTGTTCGCCCGCGGAGCATAGCGGCAACCGCCAAGGCTCAGGGTCGATGCAAGCATCGACCCCTACAGCGTAGGGGCGCATTCTATATGCGCCCGCAGGCTGCCGCTTACATCAATTCCTCCAATATCGCGTTCTGCACGACCATCCCGGCGGGGGTCAGGCGGAACACCTCTCCGTCCCACACGGCGTACCCGTGCCCGACGCACTGCCGCATAAAGACACGCTGTGCCGCCGTAAACCGTCCGCCGCGGCGTTCATACGCGGGGATGTTCAGCCCGCTGACCAGCCGTAGCTGCATCAACAGATAATCCTCCGACGTGCAGTCGCCCTCGCGCTGCTCGGCCACGGTACCCGCGATAAATCCCTGCACGTCGTCGGGCCAGAACCGCCGCACATTGCCCACGCAGCTGTGGGCGGCAGGGCCGACGCCCCAATAATCGCTGCAGTTCCAGTACAAAAGATTGTGCCGCCCCTCGTGGCCCGGGCGGGCAAAGTTGCTGATCTCATACTGCCGGTAGCCTGCGGCCTCGAGCTGCTGCACGGCATACAGGTAAAAATCTGCCGCCGCGTCGCCGTCGGGCAGACCCGCGGGCGGATTGCGGTAAAACGCCGTGCCAGGCTCTACCTTTAATAAATAGGCCGAAATATGCGTGCAGCCGCCGTCACGCAGCAGGGCCAGCGTGCGGTCAAATTCAGCGTTTGTGTACTCCGGCAGTGCCAGCATGATGTCGCCGCAAATTTCAGGAAAGCCCGCCTCCCGCGCCCATGCCAGCGCCTGCGAGGCCCCGGCGGCGGTGTGGGTGCGGCCCAACCGGCGCAGCTGCGCGTCGTCGGCGCTCTGCACGCCAAAGCTGATGCGGGTCACGCCTGCTGCCCGGAAGCCCCGCAGCGTCTCCGGTGTGACAACATCGGGGTTGGCCTCCAGCGTGATCTCCGCGCCGGGCAGGGAATTGGCAGCCTCGATCAAAGCCGCCGCCTGCGCGGGCACCAGCAATGCCGGGGTGCCGCCGCCAAAATACAGCGTGTCGGGGCGGCGGGTGTTTTTCGCCAGTTCCCGCAGCAGCGCGTCCACGTAGCTCTGCGGCACGCCGCGCGCACCGGGGGCTGAATAAAAATCGCAGTAGCGACATTTTGCCTTGCAGTAGGGAATGTGCAGATAGATGCCGAACGGTGTTGCTTCAGACATGGTGTACCTTATGCTTCCGGGATGCCGTCCTTGAAGAAGCACAGCATCTGATTTTCAAAAAAGTTGACGCGCTCATGCACGTATTTGGGGTAGAGTTTCCACTGCTTAGGACAGGTCAGGCGGTTGTAAATCGCGGCCTGACCCTTGGGCGGGGCGTATTCGTCCATCAGACAGGTGCCCAGCAGCACCTCGGCACGGCAGAGCGGTGCGAAATTCGCTGCATCCAACTCGTCGTATCCGGGCAGACCAAGGCCGGCAAAATCTCCCGGCAGCGGATTCAGCGCTGCGCAGCGGGACACTGCAGGGCAGAGCGACGCTGCCAGCAGCGCCAGTCCGCCGCCGAAGCCCTCGCCAAACGTGTACACGCGGCCTGTATCCACCCACGGCAGCGCCAGCGCGGCCTTTGCCACGGCCAGCGCGTCGAGATAGCGCTGGCGGAACGCCGCCTGTGCGGGCTGCACTTTCCAATCCTCCCGGAACGGCTCGGCCTCCGGCGCGACAACGCCGAAGCCCAGCGCCAGAAACCGCGTCATATGGTGCCAGCCGCGCACGCCGCGGTTCAGGTCGTGGTACATCAGCAGCAGCGGATGCACTCCGTCTGCGGCGGGGCGGATGACCCGGGCCGTGACGCTGCGCCCGTCAAAGGTGACGGTCAGCCGCTCATACACGCCGCAGGGGTTGCCGCACGCGACGGGCGCACAGCTTACCGCGGGGTGCAGTGCCGCCGCAGTCTCCTGCCAGCGCTGCGCAAAATCAGCGGGGGCCTGCGCCTGCCCGGTGTAGCTGCGCAAAAATGCCTTTTGCTCTGTGATGGTCATAGCACAGCCTCCTTGCTGGTGAAAAAGTCCAGCAGCATATCGTCAAATTCCGGGATCTCCTCATGCCCGTACCCGGGGAAGAGATAGCGCTTCTTGGCGCAGTGCAGATTGTTGTACACGGCGCACTGGGTCTGCGGCGGGCAGATAACGTCATCCAATCCCGTGCCGAACAGCACCGGGCAGCGGACCATCGGCGCAAAGTTTTTGCTGTCGATGTAGCCCAGCTGGCGGAACCACCGGTCCTGCTGATGCTCGTCGGCGTCAAACCAGCGGGCGTAGTAGCGCAGCCCCTCATAGGCGATCTCGTCCGCGCCAAGGTCCCACACGAGCTTGAAATCGCTCAAAAACGGGTAGAGGATGGCCGCGCGGTCAATAAGCTCCGGGTTCAGCGCCGCACAGGCCAGACCCAGCCCGCCGCCCTGCGAACCGCCGTTGACAAAGACACGGCTCGTGTCGATGCCGTCCAGCTCCCGCACCAGGCGGCAGAGGATGCGGATGTTCTGGTGCAGCCGCACATAGTACATCCGCTCCGGCGGGCCGTCCAGCCCGGCAATGATATGCCCGGACACGGTGGTACCCCAAAAGCCGCCGGCATCCTCACTGTAGCCGGCCTGACCGGGGCAGTCCATGGCAATCAGCGCCATGCCCATGCCCGCGAACGACGCCTGCTCGGCAAAGCTGCGGGATGCGCCGGGGTAGCCGTGAAACTGCAGAACCAGCGGCATCGGCTCGCTCCGGCGCGGGCGTAAAAACTTTGCGTAAAGGCGTGCGCCCTCCATGCCGGTGAACCACAGGTCCAGAAACTCGCAGCTGTCCCAGCTCGGGACCTCCTGCGCCTGGGTGACGGTGTAGTGCAGCGGCACCGCGTCAGCCTCGGCCATCCGCGCCTGCCAGAAGCTCTCAAAATCGTCGGGACGCGGGGTGGCACCGTAGTAACCGCCCAGGGCCTCGATTTCGGCTGCTGTCATAAAAATCACATCCCTTTATATAAGTGTAAACGGAAAGCATTATTTGCTATTATAGCACAGAAAGCACTGCCTGACTATAGTTTTAAAAAGAAGTAAATTTCACAATTTCTTGATGATTTACGGTGAAAAATACGCTATAATACTGCCTAGAGAAAGGGGATTGCAACTATGAATCGCAATTATTCTGATATTTCGTATGCGGAAAGCCCCTTTGGTACGCTTTCCGAGTTTATGTCCAAGACCTTCGGCTGGATGTTTGCCGGTCTGTTGGTCACGTTCCTGGTCGGTATCGGCGCAGTGATGACGGGGCTGATCTACCCGCTCATCACCTCGGGCCTGTTCATCCTGACCTCCATCGCGGAGCTGGTGCTGGTGTTCGTGCTGTCGGCCCGGGTGCAGACGCTGCAGCCGTCCACGGCCACGGGCATCTTCTTCGCCTACGCGGTGCTCAACGGCCTGAATCTGAGCTCCATCTTCCTCGCGTATGACTTCGGCAGCCTGATTTTGGCGTTCCTCGTCGGTGCGGTCTACTTCGGCGTTATGGCGGTGTACGGCAACGTCACCAACCGTGACCTGACCGGCTGGGGCCCCAAGCTCATGGGCGGTCTGGTTGCCCTGATCGTCTGCGGCCTGGTGGGCGGGCTGTTCAGCCTGTTCGGCTTTGGCTTCGGCATCATGGACCTTGTGCTCTGCGCTGTCGGTCTGCTGATCTTCATGGGCCTGACCGCCTATGACACCCAGATGCTGAAATACTACTACTCCTACTTCGGCGGCGACGCGGCCATGCTGCACAAGTCCTCCATCATCGGTGCGCTGAACCTCTACCTTGATTTCATCAACATCTTCCTGTATATCCTGCGTATGCTGGGCCGCAGAAGCAACGATTAAAAAATCCTAAAATAATTTCAAAAAACCGCTTGACATTTGAAAAACGGTTTGCTATAATAAATGGCGTCGTCAGGAGCGCACGAAACACAAACGCTTCGAGGCGACGCCAGCTATGGGGGATTAGCTCAGCTGGGAGAGCGCTTGCATGGCATGCAAGAGGTCACCGGTTCGATCCCGGTATTCTCCACCACAAAGACCTGTCAGAGAAATCTGACAGGTCTTTTCTTTTAGGTTAAACATGCGGAAAAATCAAAACCCGTCGATCAGCCGCTCGGCAATGGGGGAGATGAACAGCACAAAAAGCAGTACGCCAAGCCCTGTGATAAAGCTGGCTGCGTCGCCGCCGATGTACCACCCCAGCGGGAAGGTGAGCAGCAGAAGCCCGGGCACGGCAAAGCAGTTCAGCAAAAACGCGGCAAACTCCCCGCGGCTGAACATCCACCAGACCTCAATGGGCTTGTAAGGGCTGCGCTCCGGCGGCGGATGGTGCCAGCGGCGGCGGTCCACGCCGACAAGGCGCAGATGCTGCGTGTACAGCTGGACAAGGCCGCACACAAAGACCCCGATGAAATAAATACTGATCCAAATGACCATCCCGGCACCCCCGTCGCTCCCGCTGAAAACACTTCACAGTATCGTCTCTGCCTGTATCATAGCACGTTAAAAACACACCTGCAACGATAAATTTTCAAAAACCCCTTGCAATTTGCGCCGGGGTATGGTACTATACTAAAGCAATACACACGCATTGCGCTGTTTTTTTGTGCCTTTTTTGCGGTAACACGTCAAAAGGGTTAGAAGACAGAAACCCCGCAGTGCGGAGGGTACAAACTAAATTTTTTGGAGGAAACAAACAATGGCAGTCGTATCTATGAAACAGCTTCTCGAGGCCGGTGTCCACTTCGGCCACCAGACCCGCCGCTGGAACCCCAAGATGGCTAAGTACATCTTCACCGAGCGCAATGGTATCTACATCATTGACCTGCAGAAGACCGTGAAGAAGCTCGATGAGGCTTACAACTTCGTCCGCGACACCGCTGCACAGGGCGGCGAGATCCTGTTCGTTGGCACCAAGAAGCAGGCTCAGGAGTCCATCCGTGACGAGGCTACCCGCTGCG
>OLQG01001428.1_pt1 | contig 14951 bp, 10 predicted proteins | sample 1672221 | NCBI WGS metagenome assembly OLQG01 (sample SAMEA3136660, study PRJEB25190) | human gut metagenome | biome: human gut; feature: human-associated habitat; material: faeces | place: Austria | collected 2013
CTTCCAGTACTGCGCCACGATTGCCTGATGTAACCATCGCAGCATATCTTGCAAGATATCCTGTTGTTACTTTAGGTTCTCTAGGTGTCCAGTTCTTTCTTCTCTCTTCCAATACTTCATCCGATACATCAAGCTGAAGCGTAAGCTCCGGAATATTGATCTTAATAATATCTCCTTCTTCTACCAGCGCGATTGGTCCGCCTACAGCAGCCTCCGGCGATACGTGACCGATAGAAGCTCCTCTGGATGCTCCGCTGAATCGTCCGTCTGTGATCAGTGCCACACTTGAGCCAAGTCCCATACCTGCAATGGCTGAAGTTGGATTCAGCATCTCACGCATACCAGGACCTCCCTTTGGTCCTTCGTAACGGATTACAACCACATCACCTGCTACGATCTTACCGCCCTTGATTGCTGCGATTGCATCTTCTTCACATTCAAATACTCTTGCAGGACCTTCGTGTACCAGCATCTCGTCTACAACTGCGGAACGCTTTACAACACTTCCGTCTGGTGCAAGATTACCCTTAAGAACCGCAAGTCCACCGGTCTTAGAATACGGATTCTCAACCGGACGGATAACTTCTGGATTCAGGTTCGCTGCATGCTCAATATTCTCTCCTACCGTCTTACCTGTAACTGTCATACAGTCCTTATGGATCAGTCCAAGCTTATCCAGTTCTTTCATAACTGCATAGACACCACCAGCTTCATTCAGATCTTCCATATAGGTTGGGCCTGCCGGTGCAAGGTGGCAGAGATTCGGAGTCTTCTCGCTGATTCCATTTGCGAAATCAATCTCAAAGTCCATACCGATCTCATGTGCGATTGCCGGAAGATGCAGCATACTGTTGGTAGAGCATCCCAGTGCCATATCTACTGTCAGCGCATTCAGGATTGCATCCTTTGTCATAATATCTCTTGGGCGAATATTCTTCTCCCACATTTCCATAACTTTCATACCTGCATGTTTTGCAAGACGAATTCTCTCAGAATATACTGCAGGAATTGTACCATTTCCGCGAAGTCCCATTCCAAGTACCTCTGTCAGACAGTTCATGCTGTTAGCTGTGTACATACCGGAACATGATCCACAGGTAGGACAGGTCTTGTTCTCAAATTCAAGCAGACCTTCATCAGAAAGTGTGCCTGCCGCATTAGCTCCTACTGCCTCAAACATGCTGGAAAGACTGGTCTTTTTACCCTGTACACGTCCGGCAAGCATCGGTCCGCCACTGACAAATACAGTCGGCACGTTCACTCTTGCCGCTGCCATCAAAAGTCCCGGTACATTCTTATCGCAGTTCGGTACCATAACCAGAGCATCAAATTGATGAGCCATAGCCATAGCCTCTGTAGAGTCCGCAATCAGATCTCTTGTTACCAGAGAGTATTTCATACCAATGTGTCCCATAGCAATTCCGTCACAGACAGCAATCGCCGGAAATACAATTGGTGTTCCTCCTGCCATTGCTACGCCCTGCTTTACAGCGTTCACGATCTTATCCAGATTCATATGCCCCGGAACAATCTCATTATAAGAGCTTACGATACCGACCAATGGTCTCTCCATCTCTTCTTTTGTCAGTCCTAATGCGTTAAAAAGTGAGCGATGCGGTGCCTGCTGTTTTCCCTTTGTAACTGTATCACTTCTCATTTTATCTTCCTCCTGTAACCTGTTATTTGATATATCCTGCAATCAGATCGCCCATTTCCACAGTGCCGATCTGCTTTTTACCTTCTGACATAATATCAATCGTACGATATCCGTCTTTCAATACCTGAGATACCGCCTGTTCGATCGCATCTGCTTCCTTATCCAGATCAAAACTGAAACGAAGCATCATTGCTGCTGAAAGAATGGTAGCAATCGGATTTGCAATGCCTTTGCCTGCAATATCCGGTGCAGAACCGCCGCTTGGCTCATAGAGACCAAACTTCGTTTCATTCAGGCTCGCGCTTGCCAGCATTCCGATTGAACCGGTCACCATACTTGCTTCATCAGAAAGAATATCTCCGAACATATTCTCTGTCAGGATAACATCAAACTGTTTCGGATCACGTACCAGCTGCATTGCACAGTTATCTACCAGCATATGCTCCAACGTAACTTCCGGGTAATCCTCAGCTACTTCTTCAACAACCTTTCTCCATAATCTGGAAGAATCCAGCACGTTTGCCTTGTCTACGCTTGTTACTTTCTTTCTACGCTTCATCGCAATATCGAAACCTCTTTTTGCAATGCGGCGGATCTCATTTTCATTATATGTAAGGGAATCATATGCCTTCAGTACTCCGTCTTCTTCTACTGTCTTACGCTCACCGAAGTACAATCCACCAGTCAGTTCACGCATGATCATCAGATCAAATCCGCCTTCTGTAATCTCTTCTTTCAGAGGGCATGCACCCTTCAGTTCATTATACAAAACTGCCGGACGCAGATTTGCGAACAGGTTCAGTTCTTTTCTGATCTTCAAAAGACCGGCCTCCGGTCTCTTTGACGGTTCCAGCTTATACCACGGGGAAGTCTTTGCATCTCCTCCAATGGATCCCATCAGTACGGCATCACATGCTTTTGCTTTTGCTACCGTCTCATCTGTAAGCGGGACTCCATGTACATCAATGGATGCGCCCCCAAGAAGCAGCTGTTCATAAGAACAGTCAAATCCGTATACCTCTCCTGCTTTATCAAGAACCTTCATCGCTTCCGTTACAATCTCCGGACCGATTCCGTCACCTTTAATTACTCCGATTTTCAGGCTCATCTTTGTCATTCCCTTCTATGTATCTGTGATTTTTGTACCATTTTTTGTTCCAAAAATCTGTTAAACACTATAATACCGTATTTTTCGTCAGGTTTCAACCCTTTAATCTGTAAAAGTATAAAACTCCAGAGTGAACTCTGTTTTATTTTCCTGTTTTCTGTGGAATCACAAAGATAAAGATCAGCGAACTGACAAACAGCATTCCCGGATAAAAAAGCTTCGGAATGATCTGAAATGCAGAAATCTCACCGCCGAGCTCATGCACTGCCGAAATTGCCACCAGCATCTGCGCACCATACGGGATCACCCCCTGTGAAATACAGGAAAAAGTATCCAGAAGGGAGGCCGTCTTTCTCGGTGTGATCTGATAATCGTCTGCCATTTCCTTTGCAATTGGATTAGCCATCACAATTGCTACGGTATTGTTCGCTGTTGCCACATCCAGGAGCGCTACCAAAATACCAACACCCAGCTGACCACTTTTCGATCCCTTAAAGACACGGTGGATCACATCCAGCAATACATCAAAGCCACCATTTTCCCGGATCAGCGCACACATTGCAGCAACCAGCACCGCCACCATACAGGTTTCAAACATCCCGGATACACCTGATCCCATGGCAGCAAGCATTTCATACGGTGTTACCTGCCCCATTGCAAGCATGATCACCGCACCGGACACAATTCCCGTCAAAAGTACCAGAAAGACGTTGAACCCTGCGATCCCGCCGACCAGCACCAGCACATACGGAATGATCTGCATCAGATTGTATTCGTGCGTAACTGCCGTTCCGATCTCTGCCCGGAAAGAGCTGATCAGGATCAGAATCAACGATACGATCGCCGCCGGAAGTGCAATCCAGAAATTTTCCCGGAATTTATCTTTCATCTCACATCCCTGCCCGTTGCAGGCAGCAATTGTTGTATCTGATATGAAAGAAAGATTGTCCCCGAACATGGAGCCTCCCATCACCGATGCCACGCAAAGTGCCAGGGAAAAACCGGACGTCTGCGAAACTGCCGCCGCAATCGGAGTCAGAAGGGTGATCGTCCCAACCGAAGTTCCCATTGCTGTTGAAACAAAACATGCAACCACAAACAGAACGGCAACCGCAAACCGTGCCGGGATGATCGATAGCATAAAATACGCCACACTCTCTGCACTGCTTCTTCCAACCACTCCCACAAAAGTTCCCGCCGTCAGGAAAATCAGCAGCATTGTGATAATATTCTTATCTCCGATTCCCCGTCCCATGATCTCCAGCTTCTCATCAAAGCCAACCTTTCTGTTCTGCAGACACGCGACCAGGAGTGCCGCCAGAAACGCCACTACGATCGGTACATTATAAAACCCCATTGGAATTTTCATTATGTATTCAAATAAAATACCCAGTCCCAGATAAAATATCAGAAATACACCGACCGGCAAAAGTGCTACACTTTTTCTTCTTTTTTCCATATATTCACCTCTCATCTGCTTCTATTGCTTCCCGGATCTTCCCAAAAACTTTTCCATATCCGGAAAACAAACAGCAATATTTCTCCTTATCATAGCATATCCTTCTCTTTTCCCGCAATAAGGGAAATACAGGAAGTTCCCGCAGAAACCGTATAAAAATACACTTTTGCACAAAAAACAGAAGTCTGTCTCTGTTTTTTCAGGACAGACTTCTGTTTTTTACATATACATTTTACAGATGCCAGATGTCTCTGTTGTATTCAGCAATGGTTCTGTCAGATGAGAAATATCCTGCTTTCGCGATATTCACAACCATCTTCTTTGCCCATGCCATGCGGTCTTCATAATCTACGTAAGCCTGTTCTTTCTTCTGGATATAATCTTTCACATCAAGAAGTGTCATGAACCAGTCTTTACGAATCAGTTCTGCATGCAGTTCAAGAAGCAGGTATTTATCTCCGATACGGAGAAGTTCCGGGCTGATGATAAAGTCTACCAGTCTGCGGATCTCTTCATCATTGATATAGTAATCAACTGCATTATAATCCATCTTGCGGTAATGCTCGATAACCTGTTCACTGGATTCTCCGAAGATGTAGATATTTTCATCCCCTACAAACTGATGGATTTCTACGTTGGCTCCATCTTCTGTTCCCATTGTCACAGCCCCGTTCAGCATGAATTTCATGTTACCTGTTCCACTTGCTTCTTTGGATGCAAGAGAAATCTGTTCAGAAATATCACAGGACGGGATCAGCTTTTCTGCCAGTGTCACGTTGTAGTTTTCTACCATAACCACTTTCAGATACGGTGCAACTTCCGGATCGTTATCAATCAGCTCCTGCAGGCAGAGGATCAGATGAATGATATCCTTTGCAATAATATAAGCCGGTGCAGCCTTGGCTCCAAAGATTACCGTGATCGGAGTCTCCGGTTTCTTTCCGCTCTTGATCTCCAGATATTTATAGATCACATATAACGCATTCATCTGCTGACGCTTGTATTCATGCAGACGTTTTACCTGAATATCAAAAATTGAATTTGGATTGATTTCCAGTCCCTGTGTTTCTTTTAAGTAAGCTGCCAGATCCTCTTTCTTTTTCTGTTTTACCACAAGAAGACTCTTTAAGGTTTCCTCATCATTTACATAATCAAGCAGTTTTTCAAGCTTTGTTGCATCTTTTCGGTAATCCGGTCCGATCTTCTCATCCAGCCATGCAGTCAGTTCATGGTTGCAGTGCAGCAGCCATCTTCTGAACGTAATACCATTAGTCTTGTTGTTGAATTTCTGTGGGTAAATGTCGTAGAACGGTTTCAGCTCTTCATTTTTCAGGATCTCTGTATGAAGATAAGCAACTCCGTTGACACTGTATCCATAATGGATGTCCATATGAGCCATGTGTACACGATTCTGGTCATCGATAATATGGACTCTCGGATCTTTATATCTTCCCTTAATTCTTGCATCCAGATCACGGATGATCGGAACGATCTGTGGTGCAACCTGCTCCAGATAATCAACCGGCCATTTTTCCAGTGCTTCTGCGAGGATGGTGTGATTGGTATATGCGCAGGTCTTCTGTACGATCTCAATCGCCTCATTGAAGTCGATCTGTTTCTGAACAAGAAGACGGATCAGCTCCGGAATAACCATAGAAGGATGTGTATCATTGATCTGGATCGCCACATGCTCATGAAGCTTTCTGAGATCATATCCCTTTTCTTCACACTCGCGGATGATATACTGTGCTGCATTGGAAACCATAAAATACTGCTGATAAATACGGAGCAGATTTCCTGCCTTGTCGCTGTCATCCGGATAGAGGAACAGCGTCAGGTTCTCACGGATATCGTTCTTATCAAAATTGATTCCGTTTCCAACGATTGCATCATTTACCGTCTCTACATCAAAAAGATGAAGTTTGTTGCTTCCGCCTTCGTATCCGGTTACATCAATATCATACAGATGGGAACGAAGACTGAAATCCTTGAACGGGACTTCAAATGAAATACCGGTATCATTGAGCCAGCTGTCTTTTTCAATCCACGGATTCTTCTGTTCATCCTGTTTGTGGTCGGTAAATACCTGTTTGAACAGACCCATATGATAGTTCAGCCCGATTCCGTCTCCCGGAAGTCCGAGTGTTGCAATGGAATCCAGGAAGCAGGCTGCCAATCGTCCAAGTCCACCATTTCCAAGAGACGGTTCCGGTTCAACTTCTTCGATCTCTGCAAGATTTTTCCCATGCTTTTTCAGCACCTCTGCTGTCTCATCATAAATTCCAAGGTTGATCAGGTTGTTGGATAAAAGCTTTCCGATCAGGAATTCTGCGGAAATATAATAGAGTTTTCTCTTTCCTTCGTTCTTCGGTCCTTCTTTGATCCGTTCCTTTGTCAGTGTAAGCAGCGCATAATATACCTGTTCATTCGTTGCCTGTTCAAGTCCTGTCTGGAATTTCTCCTGTAAAATCTCTGTCAGTCTTGCTTCCATGTTCTTCTACCTCCTGTAGTTGATTCTCTTTCTTTCAGTGTTGCCGGAAGATATTTTCCTTCCTGGCTTTTCTTTGTTTCTATCATGTCAAACAGAATCCCGACAGACTGTCTCGCGATCTCTTCGACCGGCTGCGCCATCGTAGTGATCGCCGGCTGATAAAATCCGGTATAGTCAAGTCCGTCAAATCCTGCAACCGCCACATCTTCCGGAATCCTTTTTCCCTCTTCCAGAAGCGCCTTGCATGCACCAATCACCATCAGATCGGAAATTGCAAATACTGCGGTAAATTCTATTTCTTTTTTCAACAGTTTTTTCATCATCCGATATCCATTTTCCATCGAATAAGTGGTATCTTCTTCATCCAGATAACAGATTCTTTCCTCATCCGCTTCCAGGCCATGTGCCTTTAGTGCTTCCCTGTAACCTTCCAGTCTGAGTTTTCCGATGTTCTCATCTTTCTTATCCGAAGCAAGGATTGCAATCTTTTTATGTCCGGTCTCGCACAGATAATCTACGATCTTACGGCTTTCCGCACGGTCGTCAATTGATACATAGGATGCGATACATTTCTCCGGCAGTTTATCAAATGCTGCCGTACTTACAACAAACGGAACCTTTATCTTTGCAATCCGCTCTTTGTTCTTCCTGAAATCCCCACCCAGGAAAATAATCCCTCTGAGCTTTTTTTCTTTGATCAGCTCCAGTGCGGTATCGACCTCATCCTGATCCTTTCCCATATGCTGGATAAAAAAGGAATATTTCTGTCTGCGGATCTTTTTTTCCATTACCCGCATCATCGTCGCGAAAAATGGATTATCAATCTCCTTTACCAGAATCGCAATGGATTTCGAATCGGTCCGTTTCAGATTCCTCGCACTGTTATTCGGCACAAAATTTGATTCTTCAACCGTCTTTAAAATCATCTTTTTGGTCTCAGGATTGATATCCGGATGATTGTTCAGCGCACGGGACACGGTGCTGACTCCGACCCCGCACTTCTTCGCAATATCTTTAATCGTCATTCCCATTTTATTTCTTTTCTTCTCCTAAGTCCTCTGCATCTTCCGCCTTAAGGAGCATCTCTGTCTTCTCCGGGATCCTGCAATAAAGTTCTGTCATCCTGCGGATCTTTTTCACAAGTTTTTTTGAGATCTCATCCCTATGAAGTCTCCAGATCCAATTACCGCCAAGGGTTGACGGATGATTGATCCTCGCTTCATTACCGAGGCAGAGATAATCCTGAATCGGAATGATACAGGTATCCGCCACGCTCGACTGCGCAAGACGGATGATTTCCCATACTGCTTCATTGACACTGAGTTTCTTTCTTCCCATATAGCGAAGTGCGAACTTCTTATCTTCTTTTTTTAATTCTCTGTACCATCCTGCCAGTGTTTCATTGTCATGGGTTCCCGTGTATACTACGCAGTTTTTATCATAATTATGTGGCAAATAGTTGCTAGGCTCTCTGGAATCAAATGCAAACTCCAGAACTTTCATTCCCGGATATCCGGACTCTTCCACCATCCGGATCACACTGTCTGTCAGGAATCCAAGATCCTCTGCAATAATTTTCACATCACCCAGAGTCTCTTTTACCGTCCGGAAAATATCCATTCCCGGTCCTTTTTCCCAATGTCCGAATTCCGCTGTCTGATCTCCGTATGGAATGGAATAATATTCATCAAATCCACGGAAATGATCAATTCGGATCACGTCATAAAGTTCAACACAATGACGGATTCTCTTCATCCACCATGCATATCCGGTCTTTTTATGATACTCCCACTTATAAAGCGGATTGCCCCAAAGCTGTCCGGTTGCACTAAATGCATCTGGCGGGCACCCTGCAACACCAGTCGGAAGTCCGTTCTCATCAAACTGGAACAGTTCCGGATGCGACCAACTGTCTGCGCTGTCGAACGCTACATAAATCGGGATATCACCAATGATCTCAATCCCTTTTTCATTCGCATATGCTTTCAGTGCACCCCACTGTGTTGCAAATTCATACTGCATAAACTTCTGGAACAGGATGCCTTCCCGATTCTCTTTGGCGAATTTTTCCAGCGCCAGCTCATCTCTCAGACGATATTCATCTTCCCATTCACTCCAGCTCTTCCCATCATTCGCGGCTTTGATCTCCGTATAAAGCACATAATCATCCAGCCATTCTTTATTCTCCTTACAGAATTTCTGAAAATCTGCATCATCTGCGATCTGGCTTCTTTCATATGCTTTTCTTAAGATCTCATACCTGCAGTTATAAATCTTTTCATAATCCACATATCCCGCATTATCACCAAAGTCATATGCCTTACATTCATCTTTTGTAATCCAGCCCTTTTTTATCAGCTTTTCCAGGTCTATAAAATACGGATTTCCTGCAAAAGTTGAGAAAGACTGATACGGCGAATCTCCATACCCTGTCGGACCTAACGGAAGGATCTGCCAGTAACTCTGACCTGCCTTCTCAAGTGTATCTACAAACTTGTATGCTTCTTTCGAAAAAGCACCTATTCCATATTTTGATGGCAGACTTGCCACCGGCAGTAATATACCGCTTGTTCTCATAATATGCACCTCATATCTTTCTACAGCAACGGTTTCGGTATCGGTATCGGTAACGTTTCCAATAATTGTATTATAAAAGCATTGCATATAAAATGCAATGCTTTTTTTCAACTTTTTCAAAAAATTGGATTTAGTTGTTCTCCGGCTTTTCAACCTGCATGATCGCAGATTTCTGCATCGGGATACGGCAGTTCTTGTTGCTTCCGAATTCAACGATTACGTCTTCATCTGTAATATCAATAACAACTCCGTAAAAACCGCTTGTTGTAAGAACAGTATCTCCTACAGCCAGTTCAGATAACATCAGCTGTACTCTCTTCTGTTCCTTTTTCTGTGGTCTCATCAGTAACCACCAGAATCCTCCGATAATTACAACGTAAAATAAAATAAGTACGATTGGATTATTCATTCTTCTTTCCTCCTGCTAAAATAGACACTGTTACCATCATACACAATAATAGGACATTCATCAAGACATTTTAGAATTTTTTTATCCTAATCTTCTTTTTCTTCCATTTTTGCCAGTGTCTCTTTCTTAAACCTGGCATATCTTCCCTCTTCGATCGCCTCTCTGATGTCTTCCATAAGATGATTATAATAATATAAATTGTGGAGAACGCAAAGCCGCATTCCAAGCATCTCTTTTGCTTTCAGCAGATGACGGATATAAGCTCTTGAATAACGGCGGCAGGCCGGGCACTGACAGCCTTCTTCGATCGGGCGTTCATCCAGTTCAAATTTTGCATTGAACAGATTCAGCTTACCATGTTTTGTATAAACATGTCCATGTCTTCCGTTACGGCTTGGATATACGCAGTCAAAGAAATCCACACCTCTGTCTACCGCTTCCAGAATGTTTGCCGGCGTTCCGACTCCCATCAGATAGGTCGGTCTGGCAACCGGAAGACACGGAACTACTGCATCCAGGATCCGGTACATCTCTTCATGTGTCTCACCAACTGCGAGTCCGCCGACTGCGTATCCATCCAAATCCATCTCTGCGATCTGCTGTGCATGCTCAATACGGATATCTTCATAGACACCACCCTGATTGATCCCGAAAAGCATCTGATGTTTGTTGATCGTATCATCAAGAGAATTGAGTCTTGCCATCTCTTCTTTACATCTTGCGAGCCATCTCGTTGTACGCTCTACCGATGCCTGCATATATTTCCTTTCCGCTACGCTGGACGGACATTCATCAAATGCCATTGCGATCGTAGACGCCAGATTCGACTGAATCTGCATACTTTCTTCCGGTCCCATAAAAATCTTTCTTCCGTCAATATGGGAATTGAAGTATACACCCTCTTCCTTAATCTTTCTGAGTCCGGCAAGAGAAAACACCTGGAATCCGCCGGAATCAGTAAGGATCGGCTTGTCCCAGGCCATAAATTTGTGCAGCCCGCCAAGCTTTTTCACTACCTGATCCCCCGGACGCACATGCAAATGATAAGTATTAGACAGTTCCACCTGTGTTCCGATTTCTTCAAGATCTGCGGTAGAAACAGCCCCTTTGATCGCTGCAATTGTTCCTACATTCATAAATACAGGAGTCTCGATCACTCCGTGTACGGTATGGAAGCGACCGCGCTTGGCGCGACCGTCCCTTTTTATCAGTTCATACATAAAATTGACCTCTCTCTCAAATTTAGTAATGACATACAACCGGTGTTCCGGAATCTACATTGTTGAACACCGTCTCTGCAACATCATACTGTAGGTTGACACATCCGCGTGACCCATGTTCCAGATACCAGTCCCCGCCAAAGTTCGTCTGCCACGGTGCATCATGCAGTCCGATTCCACCGTTAAACGGCATCCAGTAAGTAACCGGTGATTCCCATTCGTAACTTCCATCTTCCTTCTTTGGTCCACGAAGGGTTGTATCTTTTTCTTTGTATTTCAGAATATATACTCCCTGCGGTGTAGCATCTCCTCTGCTTGGCTTACCGGTAACGATCGGTCCCTGTGTCACAATTGCACCATTTACAAAAAGATACATATACTGGTTTGTCAGATCGACTTCAACATAAGTATTCCCCCAGTCTGCTCCGTCATGACTTGCTGCAGTCTGTGAATAATTCGCCTCTCTCGTTACAGTTTCTCCATTGCGGATATTCGCTTCAAGGGCTGCAATCTCGGCAGCTTCATCAATGATCCATCCATAGTCTCCACCTTCAACCGTTGCACTGTTGCCGCCTCCGGTTGTAAATGTTCTCTTTGTCTGGTAAGTGTCATACTTACTCTCCAGCTGCTGTACATATTTTACAACTGCATCACTGTTAAAGGTAACTGCCATGTTATCATCTACCGTTACCCACTGGGAAATCAGATCTTTATCTACAACTTCTGTATTCGAACCAAAGGTATAAGTGATACTTGCCTTCAGATACTTATTCATATCGTCACATGCTTTCTTCACTTCTTCTGACTCGATTGTGTATTTTGGTTCTACATAGCAATCTTCAGCGGTCATATCAATCTCGCTTTTGAAACCTTCGATTGATTCTTTCACTACCTTTTTGAAATTCTCGGTATCAATCTTACTTCCAGTCTCCCCGGCTTTGACTACATACGAATTGCCGTCATACTCCGGATGTGCATTTACCGGTTCAACCTGCTGATCTGCCTGCATACACTCGAGACCGTTAATTAGGGTATCCAGCTGGTTTTCATCATATGTAACACCGACAGATGCCGTAATTATCTGTGTCTTTCCAAGGCAGACCGGCCACAGAAATGCATTCTGCTCTTTTACAAGCTTCTGCAGTTCATCTCCTGCTTTGTACGCAAGAGAAATATCTGTTCCGGCAATCTTCTCTTCTGTTCCGTCTGATTCCTTCATCGTGAGAACATATCCATCTACCTGACTCTTCATGTATGACTCTACTGCCGAAACTGATTTCCCGGAGAAGTTCACACCGTTGATCTTCGTATTAAAATAAAAATGATTCATGAAATATACGGAAAATCCAAGGTAAACAACCGCTGCCACTCCAACTACAGCGCCAACTACAATTTTAACCACTTTACCGGACTTTTCAGAGCCTTGCTTTTTCTTCCGTTTAGTTCTTCTACGCGGCTTTTCCTCTTCTTCATCAAAGAAAGAATCATCAAAAATTTCTTCCTCATCCGGATTGAATGCTTCTGCATCTCCACTGCTTAAAATATCTGCACTTTTAATAACCGGTGGTACTGCTGTCTCTTCTTCATCCCGCCATTCTTCTGCTCCTTCCAGATCCAGAAGCCCGGTCTCTTCACGAACTACTTTCTTTTTCCGGCGCGGAGCCTTTTTCTTAACCGGTCGATCTTCGCCTGAGGCTGCTTTATGATCCACACCATGGCCTGAAGGACGTTTTGTTTTAGTGACTTTCTTTTTCCGCGGTCTTTCTTCGCTTTTCTGTTCTTTTTCATTGATGTCCTTCACCTCACTTACAGTCTGCTCTCTGATCTCTTCCATGATTTCATCTACTGTGCTGTCAAGATTTCTTTCGTTTTTTTCATTCATACTTTTTTCACTCATTTATACTATTGACTTCCTTTTTTCACTCAATATGTAGTCATTATAATACGAAGGGGCGTGTAAATACAATACATAACTTTAACTTTCATATTTTTATCACTTGTTGGGATGAGAATCTTCTATTATAATAATGAGGTGATTTGGGGGAATGAATGATTTGCGTTGTGATGACAAATAGAATAAACGAAATGTTTCAAATCCCATCGCGCAAGTGTTCTTCTGCTTTATTGTTCGTTTTTTCATTTTGACTGATTCACAAATTAATTCTTTATAAATAAAAGCTTACAGAAAGGATGATATATAGTATGGCAGGATCTATTTATGGAAGATTGTTTCAGATTTCTACATGGGGGGAATCGCACGGAAAGGGGATCGGTGTTGTGATCGACGGGTGTCCGGCAGGGCTTTCTCTTTCAGAGGAGGATATCCAGGTTTATCTGGATAGAAGAAAACCCGGACAAAGCCAGTTTACAACCGAACGTAAGGAAAGTGATATAGCACAGATCTGGTCCGGCGTATTTGAAGGCCGGACGACCGGAACTCCGATTTCAATTCTCGTACAGAACCAGGATCAGCGTTCCCGTGATTACGGAAATATTATGAACACATACAGGCCGGGACACGCAGATTATACATTTGATGAAAAGTATGGTTTCCGTGATTACAGAGGAGGGGGACGCTCTTCCGGAAGAGAAACTACTGCCAGAGTTGCAGCAGGTGCAGTTGCTGCTAAGATTTTGAAAGAACTTGGCATTGAAGTACATGCTTATACGAAAGCAATCGGTCCGGTATCTGTTCCGGAAAATGAATACCATCCGGAAGAGATTTTCCAGAACCCGATTTATATGCCAAGCAACGCATATGCCCAAAAAGCATCTGCCTATCTGGAAGAATGTATTAAAAATCAGGATTCCTCAGGAGGCATCATTGAATGTGTTGTTACCGGTATGCCGGTAGGAATCGGTGATACTGTATTTGAAAAACTGGATGCCAATCTTGCCAAAGCAATGCTGTCCATCGGAGCAGTCAAAGGCTTTGAGATTGGTGACGGCTTTAAAGCTGCAGATACAAAAGGAAGTATCAACAATGATTCCTTCCATACAAAAGATGGAAGGATCACCAAAGACACCAACCATGCAGGCGGTGTCCTCGGCGGTATGAGTGACGGAAGCAAGATCATCTTCCGCGCGGCAGTAAAGCCGACTCCGTCCATTTCACAGCCACAGTCCACCGTCACCAAAGATGGAGAAAACACCGAAATGATCATTAAAGGACGTCACGACCCGGTCATCGTCCCACGCGCCGTCGTAGTCGTAGAATCCATGGCCGCAATCACGATCCTCGATCTGCTCTTCACCAACATGAGTGCCCGAATGGACAAACTCAAAAGCTTCTACGGCACTGATGTGGTGGCCTTATTTTGATATCTGATTTCCAAGATAAAACTTCATGTATATTTTGTATGTTTTATCTGCTATTGTACCGTCAGACTTCTATTCCATAGAGTTCCTCCTTATTTTTTATAATAACTGTCTGGGCTTTGAAATAATTTCTGACACACAAAAAGCCACCTCATCAGTCAGGTGGCTTTTTATAACCGATTCCATTCCCCAATAGCATCTTGAAAATATACTCTGACGTTCCTATCAGAATTACGATTTCTGTATCACAATGCATCTCTCCCTGCTTTTGCATATTTTCCAAAATGACACTCCATTCAGTATAACATGAAATTAGCAATTTTCTTGTTGCCTTATTACTTCCGCTAACATCAACAGCAGTTTATCAAGCTCAATGGGTTTTGCGATATGACCATTCATACCAACTGCAAGAGCATCTCTCTTATCTTCTTCAAATGCATTTGCTGTCATTGCAATGATAGATATGCATGCTTTCTCCTTATCCGGCAGGCGTCTGATTGCCTGTGTTGCTTTATAACCGTTCATTTTCGGCATCTGAATATCCATCAGGATCATATCATATGTACCTGCCGGCATCTTTTCTATCATATTTACACATTGAATGCCATCCTCCACACGTTCTGTTTTAATGCCGGCACGCTCAAGGATTGCTTCTGTAATCTCTGCATTCAGATCATTATCCTCTGCCAGAAGGATTTTCCTGTCTTTAAGG
>OLQG01001458.1_pt1 | contig 14722 bp, 10 predicted proteins | sample 1672221 | NCBI WGS metagenome assembly OLQG01 (sample SAMEA3136660, study PRJEB25190) | human gut metagenome | biome: human gut; feature: human-associated habitat; material: faeces | place: Austria | collected 2013
CGGCGGCACTGGGCGTCTCCGAGCTCCATGGCACCAAGATTGTGCCGCTGGAGGTATAACCCGTGGCGCTGGTATTTGACGTTCAGCAGGCGAACGGTAAGCCCGACGACAACCGTCGTCCCGGCACCGCGTGCCCTTTTTGCGATACAGAAGGGCTCACCGACATCATTCGCCGTGATGGCGATTGCATTTGGCTCGAGAATAAGTTCAAGACCCTGCGCGCCACCCGTCAAACCGTGCTGATCGAGTCGGCCGATCACGATGCCGACCTGGTGACCTACGAGCCGGATGAACTCCACCATGTGATGCGGTTTGCCCTGGGTTGCTGGCAGCAGATGATCGATTCACAGCAGTATCGAAGCGTGCTCATGTACAAGAACAAGGGTCCGCTCTCGGGCGGTAGTCTCGTGCATCCGCACATGCAGATTGTGGGTTTGGAGCAGGAAGACGGCTACACTTCGCTGACTTCTGCCAATTTCGAAGGCATCAATGTCTGGCAACAGGGGAGGATCTCGGTCAATATCTCAACCGAACCGATCATGGGGTTCTTTGAGATCAACGTTTCAGCCCCGCAGGGAATCGCCGCCAGCGATGACACGAGAGACCAAGCCGAGACGGACCTCTTCGCCGATGCAATCCAGATAGCTCTGCGCTATATCTTGCACGAGCACCATGGCGGTCGTGCAGAGTCGTACAACCTGTTCTTCTATCACATGAGCGACCGAACCATTGCCAAGGCGCTTCCACGTTGGGTGGTTTCACCCTACTTTGTCGGGTATCGGCTGGCTCAGGTCAATGCTGAGACCACGCTCGATGTCGATGCGGAGCGACTCCGCGCACATCTGGAGGCGCTCACATCGTAAAGTGAGCGCCCGCACACTGCGGACGGTTTAGCGCGCCATTGCATCGCGGCCGGCCTCGACGCGCTTGCGCTGGGCGGCGCGCTCCTCGCCGGTCAGACGCTCAAAGAAGTGCCCGATAAGCGAGGCGAGCACCTGCTGAAACAACGTTCCACACATGACGGGAAACACAACTTCGCCCGGAAAGTATTGCGTGGCGATGACGGCGCCCGAAGAGATATTGCGCATGCCGCAGGTAAAGCACATGGTGGTCGTTTCGCTATATGGCAGATGCAGCGCGCGGGCGACCAGAATGCCGACGACAAAGCCGCTGATGGCGAAGACCAAAATAAAGAGGGCGACTTCCAAGCGCACCGCGTTCATGTGCAGCACGTACTCGCTCATGGCGGTGGAGTTGGAGGCGATAACGCCCATCATCATGAACTTGCAGGCGGGCGAGAGCGCGGGGGAGAGTTTTTCGTGCCCCCATCCGCGCGTGAGCTCGTTGATCACGATGCCGAGAACGGCGGGGATGGCGATCATAAAGGCCATGTTCTGCATCATACTCGGCACGTCGATCGAGACGGTGGCGCCTAGCAGGAGCTTGAGCGTAAGCGGAATCGTCACAGGGGAGATGACCGAGGACGTCAGGATGATGGTGAGCGCGAGCGGGCCGTTGCCGCCGAACATGCTGATCCACATAAAAGCGGTGACTGCCACGGGCACACTGTATTCGAGCACGATGCCGCAGACAAGGTTGGGGTTGGAACCAAAGAACAACGATCCCATGGCATAGGCCGCGATGGGAATAAGCGCCGCCGAGACCAACAATGCCACAATCAGGTGCAGCGGACGGTGGAACACCTCGGCTACCTGGTGGAAGGTGTTGCTGAGCGCACCTTGGAACGTCATAAAGGCAAACAAGGTGGGAACGATGGGCTTGAGAACGCCGATCTGTTGAGGAAAGAGCACGCCGAGCGCCACGCAAGTCGGAACGATGATTTGCATGTGCCCCGCGAGAAACTTGCCCAGTCCAACCCATTGCTTCATATGCTCTTGTGACTCCCTTTGCTCGTGAATCCGTTTTGACTGGATATGCTAGACGCTCACATGTGTCCGTGCGTCAGAAACGCTCGATTATTTCGAGGGTATTACCGGCATCGTTTACCGAAACCGCGGCGTGCTGCGGCGATTTGCGTCCGCGCCGCACGGTATAATAAATCCGTTCAACAGATCTGCCTGCCGAAGCGGGCATACACAGAGGACTCATCGCTATGAACCGTGAGAGGTATCGCGGCGACCTGCCCCTATCGGGGGTGGGTGCCTATGTCATCGCTTAAGACGACGCATCGCTGGGCGGTCGCTCAGCAAAACCCCGAGCTCGAAAAGGAGCTTTCGGCTGGTCTGGGCATTCCCAGGCTGGTGGCGCGCATTATGGTCGCGCACGGCATTGGCTCCATCAAAGAGGGCCAATTGTTTTTGACGCCTTCGCTCGATCGCGACTGGGCGGACCCACTCGTTATTCCGGGCATGTCGGTCGTTGCCGACCGCGTTGAGCGTGCTATTCGCAGCCACGAGCGTATCGCCGTCTTTGGCGATTTTGACGTCGACGGCATTACGTCGACTTGTCTGTTGACCGAGGCGCTACGTTCGTTTGGCGCCAACGTCACGCCGTTTATTCCGCACCGCTTTGACGAGGGCTACGGCCTGTCGCGTGCGGCGCTCGACCGCGTCAACGAGCTCGCTCAACCCAACCTGATTGTGACCGTCGATAACGGTATTGCTGCCAAGGAAGAGGTCTCCTATCTGGAGAGTCTGGGGATCGATTTGGTGGTCACGGACCATCACGAGCCCTCCGACCAGGTGCCGCAGGGTGTGCCCCTGACTGACCCCAAGCTCGAGGACGAGGGCCCCTCGCGTGAGCTTGCCGGTGCTGGTGTGGCGCTCAAGCTGGTGCAAGTCCTGGGTGAGCGCCTGGGCAAGCCGTCGTATTGGCGTTCGCTAATCGAGGTCGCGGCGCTGGGCACCGTGTCCGACATGATGCCGCTCACGCCCGAGAACCGCGCGCTGGTTGCCGAGGGCATCCAGCAGATGCGCGTAACCGCTCGCCCCGGCTATATCGCGCTTGCCGCGCTCGCCAAGGCGGACCTTTCGAGCATTACGGCGGATGGCCTGTCATTCTCGCTCATTCCTCGCTTAAACGCTGCCGGTCGCATGGCCGATCCCAAGCTGGCGCTCGACCTGCTGCTTGCCCGCGATCCCATCGAAGCAAGCGCACTGGCGGCTGAGCTCGAGGAAATCAACCGCCAGCGCCGTGAGATCGAGGCGGAGCTCACGCGCGATGCCATGGCAAAGGTCGAGGAGACCTATGACGGCGGACGCGCGATCGTCGTGGGCGGCGAAGGCTGGCACGAGGGCGTCAAGGGCATCGTGGCAAGCCGTCTGACCAACCGCTACCACGTGCCGGCGCTGCTGTTCTCGATCGAGGACGGTATCGCGCGCGGCTCTGGTCGCTCGGTGGGCAAAGTTAACCTGTTTGACGCCATCGAGCGCTGTTCCGACCTGATGATTCGTCGCGGCGGACATGCCGGTGCGGTGGGTGTGACTATCGAGGCATCCAAGCTCGACGAGTTCCGCCGTCGCCTTTCGGCCGTGCTATCGGAGCTTCCCGCCGAGGACTTTGAGGACACTGACGAGGTTGCCGCCACCGTTGACCTCTCCGAGCTAAATATCGAGACCATCGAGCAGATTTCCCGCCTTGAGCCGTTTGGCCAGGGTAATAAGGTGCCGCTGCTGGCTGCCGAGGGCGTGACGATGTGTGATCGCGCCGTGGTGGGTAAGACCGGCGAGCACATGCGCTTCGTGGCGACGGATGGCGCCGCGAGTGTGCCGGCCATCATGTTTCGTGTACCGCAAATCGATAAGCTCATCAACTGCGATAGCGCTGTCGATTTGGTGTTCGAGGCCGTTGCCGAGCATTGGCAGGGTCGTGTGAAGCCCAAGCTCATGATCAAGGATGTTCTGGTCCGCGATACCACGCTGCCCAGCATCGACGATCCGGCATGCGAGCTTCGTCGTGGCGTGCAGCCGGCGGATTCCGGCCTGCGCCTGGAGTCGCGTAAGCGCGAGACGCTCGCCCAGCTTTCCTATACCGAGCTCACGCGCTCGCTTATCCATAGCTTTATCGGCTCGAACCAGCCGCACCGCGCGCAGGTCGAGGCGCTCGATGCCCTGGCCGATCACCAAAGTGTTCTGGCCGTTATGGGAACGGGGCGCGGCAAGTCGCTCATCTTTCATGTGCATGCCGCGCGCGAGGCGGTTCTTCGCGGGCGTGCGAGCATCTTTGTCTATCCGCTGCGCGCGCTCGTTGCCGACCAGGCCTATCACCTCTCGTCGACGATGGCATCGCTTGGCATTGGCGTTGGCGTGCTGACCGGCGAGACCGTGGAGGCCGCACGCGATGACGTGTTCGCCGGCCTAGCTTCGGGCCGCACCGGTATCGTGCTCACGACGCCCGAGTTCCTATCTATCCACCGTGACCGCTTCGCGCGTTCGGGCCGCATCGGCTTTGTCGTTATCGATGAGGCGCACCACGCCGGTCTTGCCAAGGGCGGCGACCGCAGCGCCTATCTCGACATGCCCGATATCCTCAAAGCCCTGGGCGACCCGGTCGTTATGGCTGCGACGGCCACCGCGACGGCTCCGGTTGTGGCCGAGCTTGCTCGCATGCTGCCGATCACTCGCACGGTGGTCGACGAGACGGTGCGCGAGAACCTGCAGCTCGAGGACGACCGCGATCTTGCAAGTCGCGAGAACCGTTTGGTGTCGATTGTGGCGACGGGGGAAAAGACCGTCATCTACGTCAATTCGCGCGACCAGTCCGTGGCGCTCGCCAAGACGTTGCGCAAGCGTGTGCCCGATTGCGCAACCCATATCGCGTTCTATAACGCGGGGCTTGCGCGTTCCGATCGCCGTCGCGTGGAGGAAGCATTCCGAGACGGCAGCCTCAGCTGCATCGTCTCGACATCTGCCTTTGGCGAGGGCGTCAACCTGCCCGATATCCGCCATGTCGTGCTCTATCACATGCCGTTTGGCGGCATTGAGTTTAACCAGATGAGCGGCCGCGCCGGTCGCGATGGCCAGCCCGCCGTGATCCATCTGCTCTATTCGTCGCGCGACGCCCGCATTAACGAGCGCCTACTCGACTGCTATGCGCCCGAGCGCGACGAGCTCGTCACGCTCTATCGAGCGCTGCAGACCATGTGGCGCTCCAACCGTGGCAAGACGGGGGACGATTCATTCTGCGCAAGTGATATCGACATCGCGCAGATGTGCCTTGCCATCGATGCCCGCACGCCGGTCGACGAGCGCTCGGTGGAAAGCGGCCTGGGAATCTTCGAAGAGCTTGGTTTCTGTCGCGTTTCGGGGTTTGACGACACTCGTCGTATCGCGATGGCCGAAAACCCCGGCCGCGTGCAATTGAGCAGGTCAATTCGCTATTTGGAGGGCTTGCGCTCGCGCATGGAGTTCTCGGCTTTCCGGAGCTGGGCGCTCGATTCGTGCGCTTCTGATATGCTAGCCAAAGTTGACCGCCCGATCGTACCGCGGGCCTAGGGGAAGGGGACCTCGATGGATGCCGCAGCCCGTACCGCCCATGATTCCACCCTCCAGCCGTTTTCGGAGATGGAGCACTATAAGCATGCCGATGAGCTGCCGCCCGAGATTATGGCGGACAGCTACGACAAGCTGGAGCGCCTGTGCCTCAAATATATGAATGAGGACGACTTTTCTAAGGTTGAGCAGGCCTACTGCTTTGCCGCCGAGAAGCACTGCAACCAAAAGCGCCGCTCGGGCGAGATGTACATTAACCATCCCGTCGAGGTTGCCATCATTTTGGCCGATCTCAAGATGGACTGCGATGTGGTGTGTGCCGCGCTGCTGCACGATACCGTCGAGGATACCGAGACCTCGCTCACCGATGTTTCCGGCCTGTTTGGCGAAACCGTTGCTGAGCTCGTCGATGGCGTGACCAAGCTCACCAACATCGAAGTCGACAGCATGGACGAGAAACAGGCCCTCACGCTGCGCAAGATGTTCCTCGCCATGTCCAAGGACATTCGTGTCATCATCGTTAAACTTGCCGACCGTCTGCACAACATGCGTACGCTGGCGGCCCTGCGTGAGGATCGTCGCCTGTTTAAGGCTCGCGAGACCATGGACGTGTACGCGCCCTTGGCCGACCGCCTGGGCATGAGCTCTATTAAGTGGGAGCTCGAGGACCTGTCCTTCTTCTACCTGGAGCCCGATGCCTACCAGCGCATCGCGCGCATGGTGGCTGAGTCGCGCGAGGTCCGCGAGCGCTACCTTGCCGAGACCATCAAGACGCTCACCGACGAACTCAACCGCATTGGCCTGGAGGGCTTCCAGATTAATGGCCGCTCCAAGCACTATTGGTCCATCTACCAAAAGATGAAGCGCAAGGGCAAGGAGTTCTCCGAGATCTACGACCTGGTGGCGCTGCGTGTTATTACCCATTCGGTGCGCGATTGCTACTCCACGCTCGGTGCGGTGCATACGCTGTGGCATCCCATGCCTGGTCGCTTTAAAGACTATATCGCCATGCCCAAGGTCAATAACTACCAGTCGCTCCATACGACGGTCATCGGCCCCACGGCTCGTCCGCTCGAGATTCAGATTCGAACCTACGAGATGCATGAGCAGGCCGAGTATGGCATTGCCGCCCACTGGCTATATAAGAAGTCGGGCGGATCGTCTGCTTCCAAGACCAATGACGCTCAACGTTTGGACGACCAGATCAACTGGCTCAAGCATTCGCTCGATTGGGCTGCGTCTGATGAGATCACCGACGCCAAGGAATACCTGCATTCGCTGAAGGTCGACCTCTTCGATCAGGAGATCTTCGTCTTTACGCCCAAGGGCGAGGTCATGGCGCTTCGTGCCGGCTCCACGCCGCTCGACTTTGCCTATGCCGTTCACACCGAGGTGGGAAACCACTGCGTCGGCGCTAAGATCAACGGTGCTGTGGCCCCGCTCACGCACGAGATCAAGACGGGCGACCGCGTTGAAATCCTGACTAACAAGAGTTCCAAACCGTCGCGTGATTGGCTCAAGATCGTCAAGACGCCTTCGGCCAAGTCCAAGATCCGTCGCTACTTTGCCGCCGCGACTAAGGACGACGACGCTGCCGCCGGCCGCGATATGCTGGCCAAGGACCTGCGCAAGCGCGGGTATGGCATCTCCACGCCGCGCTCCACGCGTGCGCTCAACGCCGTGGCGGAGCAGTTTAACTTCAAGCAGCTCGAGGACCTGTTTGCCGCCGTCGGCGCCGGCAAGGTTGCCCCGCGCGCTGTGGGTAATAAGGTCGAGCAAATCTTGGACCCCAAGCCCGAGGAACAGCTCACCAAGGCCGAGGCTATCGCCGAGGTCGTGAAACAGCCGGCCCGCGGCTCCAACCGCAAGCCGCAAAAGCGTGGCAAGAGCGCAAGTAACGGCATTATCGTTAAGGGCGAGAGCAACAGTGGCCTGCTGGTCCGTCTGGCTCATTGCTGCAACCCCGTGACGGGCGACGATATCGTCGGCTTCATCACGCGTGGCCGAGGTGTCTCAGTGCATCGCGCCAACTGCCCCAACGTCAAGGGCCTCATGGAGCACCCAGAGCGCATGATTGACGTAGAGTGGGATGGTGCTGCCGACACTCTCTTCCAGGTCGAGATCGTGGTCGAGTGCCTGGACCGCATGGGCCTGCTCAAGGACGTCACCATTGCCATTGGCGATGCAGGCGGCAATATCCTTTCCGCCGCCACCTCGACCAACCGCGAGGGTATTGCGACCCTGCGCTTTATGGTCGAGATTTCGGATGCGAGCGGCCTGGATCCGCTGCTGGCTTCCATCAGCAGCGTCGACTCGGTCTACGACGCTCGCCGTCTTATGCCCGGCGAGGGCGGAGCGCAACTCAAGCGCCGTGTGTAGGTGCGAGAGCCTCTCAGCATCATAGATATTGGTTACGTTCGAGGCATCGTTTGGTGCCTCGAACGTATTTTAGAAGGAGGGTATGCGCATGGGCGATATGACTTTGGACCTGACACCCCGAGGCGCGGCTTCGATTGAGGCGCTCGTCAACGGCCCGATTCAGACCAACAGCTACGCCGTGATTTCGAATGACGAGTGCTTAATCGTCGATCCGGCGTGGGAGGGCGAGCGTCTTGTGGAGCATATCCGCACCGCGCATCCCGAGGTGCGCGTGCTCGGCTCTGTCTGCACGCACGGTCATGCCGACCATGTTGGCGGGGTTGCCGGGGTTCGAGCTGTCGTTGGCGACAGCGCACTATATGAGTTGTGCGCTAAGGACGTGACGGTACCTCGCGCAAATATCGAGGAGCAGCGCGCCATGTGGGGTATCGAGACGCCCGATCCGGGTGAGCCGACGCGTTTGCTTGCCGAGGGCGATACAATCGAGGTGGGCGACGTCTGCCTGCAGGTGATCGAGACGCCGGGGCATACGCCGGGCGGCATCGTCCTGTTCGCCGCGACCGAGCAGGGGAACATCGCCTTTGTGGGCGACACGCTTTTCCCGGGCAGTCACGGTCGTACCGATCTTTCCGGCGGTGACGAGGCGGCGATTATGCGCTCGCTCTCCAAACTTGCCAAGACGCTTCCGCCCGATACCGTTTGCTTGACGGGCCATGGCGATTCGACCACGATGGCGCGCGAACTTATGCAGAACCCGTTTATGCAGATGTAGGCTTGAAGCCGTCTTTCGAACCACGAAGACCGCTCAATCGTCAAGCTATTTTCCCCAGTGGGTCGATTCTGTGGGGCAAACGGTCAAAATTTGTCCAATCGGATGGTATTCGTGAACAAACGAACGTTTATGCTCGGGTATGTCGTGGTAAAATCTCAGGCGTTATCGGAGCAACCTTACAGGAGGTTTCTTTTATGCTCGTCAACGCAGCAGACATGCTCAAGAAGGCCGAGGCCGGCAAGTACGGTCTCGGTGCCTTCAACACCAACAACCTCGAGTGGACCCTGGCTATTCTCCAGGCCGCCGAGGAGGCCAAGTCTCCGCTGATCCTTCAGTGCACCGCTGGTGCCGCTAAGTGGATGGGCGGTTTCAAGGTCTGCGCCGACATGGTCAAGGCTGCCGTCGAGGCCACGGGCGTTACCGTTCCCGTCGCCCTTCACCTCGATCACGGTTCTTACGAGGACTGCTTCAAGTGCATCGAGGCCGGCTTCACGTCCATCATGTATGACGGCTCTCACGAGGAGACCTTCCAGCTTAACCTCGACCGCACCAAGGAGCTCGTTGAGCTTGCTCACTCCAAGGGCATGTCCATCGAGGCCGAGGTCGGCGGCATCGGCGGCACCGAGGACGGCGTGACCTCCAGCGGCGAGCTCGCTGATCCTGCTGAGTGCAAGCAGATTGCTGACCTGGGCGTCGACTTCCTCGCCTGCGGTATCGGCAACATCCACGGCGTGTACCCTGCCGACTGGGCTGGCCTTTCCTTCGAGCGCCTGGGCGAGATCAAGGCTCAGACCGGCGACCTGCCCCTCGTCCTGCACGGTGGCACCGGCATCCCCGAGGATCAGATCAAGAAGGCCATCTCCCTGGGTATCTCCAAGATCAACGTCAACACCGATCTGCAGCTCGTCTTCGCCAAGGGCGTTCGCGAGTACATCGAGGCTGGCAAGGATCAGCAGGGCAAGGGCTTTGACCCCCGCAAGCTCCTCAAGCCTGGTCGCGACAACATCGTTGCCCGCACCAAGGAGCTCATGGAGGAGTTTGGCTCCGTCAACAAGGCGTAAGTAGCGGTTTAACTTTCCCGTCGGAGGCCCCGTTCACCCTACGCTTTTCCCTTGCGCTCACCTGGCTTTGCCAGAAGTCGCGCAATGGGAAAAGCTTCGGGTGAACGGGGCCTCCTTCGTTAACTCGCTACAGGGTTACTGGGCTGAATTCATTTTTTCTAGGTACCGTTTATCGGTGTTGAGAGTTCCTTTATTGGGGCTTTCTTTTTTATCTCGCTACAATGGACTTCAAGCGTTCTAGTGACTTGGAGTTTTAGTATGGCTGTTGTTAAGGTGCTGCCTTCGGATGGGAAGGTTATTGACGAGGGTCCTGTTGGTTGCTCTGTTGATGTTTGCAATGATGACTTCCGTTTTCTAGATATTGGCTTGCCACCCGAGATTCTGCGTTTAAAGGACGCGGGGTATCTTTCGCAGGCTATTGAGGCTTGCGACCGCCTACTTGCCCAAGATCCCGATCCCTCGCTTGCTGCCTGCGTTCGTGCCGAGCGGTATCGCATGCTTGAGATGCCGCTTCATTTTTCGGTGTCGCGCGATCGGGCTATTGCGATGATTCGCGAGGAGTGGCCTGAGTTTACCGAGGAGCAGTTTGACGATCTGATTAACCGTAAGCGTATTGACTGGCGCTTTATCGATGGCGAGCTGTTCGTTCTCGACAACTTCCTCGATTCGCTTCGCGTATATCCCAAAGAGGTTCCCGGCATGCGTCCCGATCCTACGGACGGAATTGCACTGCGCAACGAGATGCTCAAGGAGATGGAGTCACAAAACGGATTGACTCGCGTTATTACGCTTAAGGCGTCCTTGTCTGTCCCCGGCGCTCTAGAGGGGGAGACCGTTCGCGCTTGGCTTCCCGTAGCCGCCACCTGCCGCCAACAGTCTCAGGTCGAGATTCTCGACATGACGCCGGAGGGTGCTGTTGCTCCCGCGAACGCTTCGGCGCGTACCGCCTCGTGGTCTTCTTCGAGTGAGCGCTCATTCTCGGTGACTTATCGTTATCACATCGATGCTGCTTATTGTGATGTCTACGGTGGCACACTTCCGGTTCATCCGCGTATGGACGCGCCTCTGCCCGAGGATATTTCCGAGGACCGTCCGCACATTGCATTTACGCCGTATCTGCAGCAGCTGACGGCCAGCGTTGTTGGCGGACTCGAGGATCCGCTCGATCGCGCCCGTGCTATCTATGATTACCTGACGCAGTATATCGACTATCGCTATCAGCCGCCGTACTTGCTTTTGGGATCTATTGCCGATGACTGCGCGCATTCGCACCGCGGCGATTGCGGCGTTATGGCGCTCACGTTTATCACCATGTGCCGTATCGCGGGCGTGCCTGCCCGTTGGCAGAGCGGCCTCTACGTTGCGCCCGATTCGGTGGGGTCGCACGACTGGGCAGAGTTCTATACGCCGCAGACCGGTTGGCTCAACGCCGACGTGTCATTTGGATCTTCTGCTCGCAGGAGGGGGGAGAGTGGCGCCGCCGTCACTACTTTGGCAATCTCGACCCATGGCGTATGGTGGCCAACAATCGATTCCAGGCAGAGTTTGAGCCCTCTTTCGACGGCATGCGCGAGGACCCTTACGATAACCAGATGGGTGAGGCTTCGGTCGACGGTCGCGGATGCCGTCAGCGCGAGATGCTACGCACGGTCGAACTCATCGAAATGCTCGAAGTTCCATTTTCGGACTAATCGGTAGAAAGCTGTGATAAACTAACTCACGCATTACGTGCCCGAGTGGCGGAATTGGCAGACGCAGTGGACTCAAAATCCACCGTTGGCAACAACGTGCGAGTTCGAGTCTCGCCTCGGGCACCATACATGCAAGTGAGCGTTCAAGGGGGTTGCGGCCCCCTTTTTCGTGCCGAACTCGCGTGAGCGCGCGAAGCGTTAAGCAAACAGGCCTGCGGCCTGTTTGTAGCGGAGCGTGGCGAGGGCGCCTCGCGCCCGAAGCCCGGGGCTTCGCGAAGCGAAGGCCCTTCGAGTCTCGCCTCGGGCACCATACATGCAAGCGAGCGTTCAAGGGGGTCAAGGCCCCTTTTTCGTGTACGTAATGTGATAACGCGCTGTACGTGTTATTATTCGCAAGGCGTTGTTCTCGCAATGCCCTAAAGAGGAACCCGAGGGTTCCCACCTTTTGGCGCCAATGAGCAGCTGACTGGTCATACAACTTAGATTCCCTTCCTCAAATCGAGGAAGTCTATGTGTACGACCTGGTTGCTGAGAAGCGCCGGGTTATTTTTTTATGAATGGAGGTAGGGAAAATAGCTAAGTCTGATGACACCCGCATCAACGACGAGATCACTGCATCTTCGTGCCGTTTGATTGGCGTCGATGGCTCTCAGCTCGGCCTGTTCGCCATCCGTGATGCCCAGCGCGTCGCCGACGATCAGGGTCTCGACCTGGTCGAGATCGCTCCCAACGCGGAGCCGCCGGTCTGCAAGGTCATGGACTACGGTAAGTTCAAGTACCAGCAGGCCATGAAGGCCAAGGCTGCTCGTAAGAACCAGTCCAAGGTCGAGGTCAAGGAAATGAAGTTCCGACCCAAGATCGACGTTGGCGACTACGAGACCAAGAAGGGCCACGTTCTGCGTTTCCTCAAGAAGGGCGCACGCGTTAAGATCACCATCATGTTCCGCGGCCGTGAGATGGCTCACCCGGAGCAGGGCCTTAACGTTCTCGAGCGTCTCGCCGAGGATCTCAAGCCTTACGCTACGGTCGAGTCTAAGCCTAAGATGGAAGGCCGTAACATGCTTATGCTGCTCGCCCCGATTAAGGGCGCCTTCGATGAGGATAAAGCGGCAAGCGATACCAAGTAACTAGTGTTCTGTAACCGATTAAGGAGTATTTCATGCCTAAGATGAAGTCCCACAGCGGCACCAAGAAGCGTTTCCGCAAGACTGGTACCGGCAAGCTTATGCGCGCCAAGGCTTTCAAGAGCCACATCCTGAGCAAGAAGTCCACCAAGCGTAAGCGTGGCTTCCGTCAGGAGACCGAGATCGCCGCTGCCGACCGCAAGGTCATCAAGTCGCGTCTCGCCTAAGTCCGCGTTCCCGTTTTTCGTTTTACCGTCTAGGAGTTGATAGAACATGGCACGTATTAAGCGCGCTGTTGCCGCCAAGAAGAAGCGCCGTACCGTTATGCACCGTGCGAAGGGTTACTACGGTGCCGCTTCGCGTACTTACAAGCATGCTAAAGAGCAGGTCCAGCACTCCCTGCAGTATCAGTATCGTGATCGCCGCAACAAGAAGCGCGAGATCCGCTCTCTCTGGATCACCCGCATCAACGCTGCCGCTCGCCTGAACGACATCTCTTACTCTCAGTTCATGCACGGCCTGAAGGTTGCCGGCATCGAGCTTGACCGCAAGGTCCTGGCTCAGATGGCTTACGAGGACATCGAGTCCTTCAACGAGCTGGCTACCATCGCCAAGAAGGCTCTCGAGGCCTAATAGATTCTCTTGAATCGCTAGGGGAGTGTCGCGTTGTGCGCGGCGCTCCCTCTTTTTATCTGAAGCGCGGTTTACATTGCTAAAAGCGCGGGTAGATAAACACTTACAGGTGACCGATCTCTATATATTCCTGAACCAAAGGGTCATCATCTGATACGTGCGGAAGATCCGCACCAGTCTTTCTATTACCTATAGAAAGCAATATGTTGTGTAGGACTTGTGAAGAGCGGAATTGACGTCCCACAGAGCTTCGCGGTCTGGCAATATATCTCCTTGCCGCGCGGCCCGGTGGAACCGGGAACCAGCGCAGGCGTGCACCTTGAGAACCGGATACTGCGAGGATGGACACACCAGATGTGTCGCATCCGGGCAGACATCGAACCATTTGAAATGGTCTAACTTGGATTTGTTTTTCGCAAGGCCGCCGAGAGGCGGCCCCGAGAAATTCCTTTTCCTATACTAAAACCATATGAATCGAACGGAACCGATCAGCGATGAACTGAGAGGACCGGACGGGCTCGAAGCCCATATATTTTGGACGGAGAGTTCGATCCTGGCTCAGGATGAACGCTGGCGGCGCGCCTAACACATGCAAGTCGAACGGCACCCCTCTCCGGAGGGAAGCGAGTGGCGAACGGCTGAGTAACACGTGGAGAACCTGCCCCCTCCCCCGGGATAGCCGCCCGAAAGGACGGGTAATACCGGATACCCCCGGGCGCCGCATGGCGCCCGGGCTAAAGCCCCGACGGGAGGGGATGGCTCCGCGGCCCATCAGGTAGACGGCGGGGTGACGGCCCACCGTGCCGACAACGGGTAGCCGGGTTGAGAGACCGACCGGCCAGATTGGGACTGAGACACGGCCCAGACTCCTACGGGAGGCAGCAGTGGGGAATCTTGCGCAATGGGGGGAACCCTGACGCAGCGACGCCGCGTGCGGGACGGAGGCCTTCGGGTCGTAAACCGCTTTCAGCAGGGAAGAGTCAAGACTGTACCTGCAGAAGAAGCCCCGGCTAACTACGTGCCAGCAGCCGCGGTAATACGTAGGGGGCGAGCGTTATCCGGATTCATTGGGCGTAAAGCGCGCGTAGGCGGCCCGGCAGGCCGGGGGTCGAAGCGGGGGGCTCAACCCCCCGAAGCCCCCGGAACCTCCGCGGCTTGGGTCCGGTAGGGGAGGGTGGAACACCCGGTGTAGCGGTGGAATGCGCAGATATCGGGTGGAACACCGGTGGCGAAGGCGGCCCTCTGGGCCGAGACCGACGCTGAGGCGCGAAAGCTGGGGGAGCGAACAGGATTAGATACCCTGGTAGTCCCAGCCGTAAACGATGGACGCTAGGTGTGGGGGGACGATCCCCCCGTGCCGCAGCCAACGCATTAAGCGTCCCGCCTGGGGAGTACGGCCGCAAGGCTAAAACTCAAAGGAATTGACGGGGGCCCGCACAAGCAGCGGAGCATGTGGCTTAATTCGAAGCAACGCGAAGAACCTTACCAGGGCTTGACATATGGGTGAAGCGGGGGAGACCCCGTGGCCGAGAGGAGCCCATACAGGTGGTGCATGGCTGTCGTCAGCTCGTGTCGTGAGATGTTGGGTTAAGTCCCGCAACGAGCGCAACCC
>OLQG01001459.1_pt1 | contig 14714 bp, 12 predicted proteins | sample 1672221 | NCBI WGS metagenome assembly OLQG01 (sample SAMEA3136660, study PRJEB25190) | human gut metagenome | biome: human gut; feature: human-associated habitat; material: faeces | place: Austria | collected 2013
AAACCGACTTATCACTCATACCTAATTTTTCTGCCAGTTGCTTTTGTGTCATCCCCAGGGACTTTCGCTTGCCTGCAATGTATTTTCCGATTTTGATAAGATCCATCCATCGCACCTCCTTCTTATATTAATCGTACTCTATTTGAGAAGAAAAGCATACCCCTCGAAGGTAGAATATGATTTTTTAAGCCGAGTTTGCCAGATAAAATAAAGAGCTTATATAGCGGATTCATATACAACTTTACAGTTTTTATTACTGCATCCTATGTATTCCAGACACTGCCAGCAAGAAACATCGAAGCTCGTCTCTGTCTGTAAATTCATTTTGCACAAATTCTTCTTGGTGGAAAGATAATATTTTATCTTGTTCATTAATCCAACATATTAGCTTTTTATTTTTGCTTTCATTTATGTAACAAATTTCGTTCCATTCACAATCAACACAAATTGTTTCACACTTTCTACAAGACAAAATATTATCATGAATAGTTTTTCTGCACGAAAAAATGAGGAATGGAGTCGAACCATTCCCCAACTTGCTACAGGATTTCTACCCTCTGTCAAATGCAACTCCTTAAGGATATCTCCAGTCACTGATCGATCTGGTCCCGGAAAACTTACGATTTCAATCATATCCTTTTCAACTCTTACCTCTATCGGCTCTCTGATATCGTAGCCTCGATGATAAACAGCATTGGCAAGGGCCTCTTTTCCCTGTCTCCATTGTTTTAGTATTCTTTTGAAATTTCTCCTGTACCATCATGAGCATTTTTTCAAAAGACCGTGCAAACCTTACATCATCTTCTTCTGTTCGTTTTTTCGGTCCCTTGATATGATTCTTATGAGAACTTCTTCTGGCTTTTTTATTCAAATGACGTTCCATGAGCATCTGATCAATATTGTCATTCGTGTACCATTTGCCCGATTGATGAATGGCATATGCACCTTTTCCTAGTGCCATTGCTGCAACACCATAGTCCTGTGATACGACAATATCTCCTTTATGGCAAATACTAATCAGTTTATAATCTACTGCATCTGCTCCTGCCCCTACTACAATCACTTCGCTATAATCAGAATACAAAATATGATTTGTATCACACAGCAATGTAGTTGGAATATTATATTTCTCTGCTATTGTCTCGATAATATCTACTACCGGACATGCATCTGCATCTACAAATATCTGCACTAGTGCCTCTCCATTTCTTTTTAAATCTATAATCTACTACAATAGAATTATACTACTATTCCCCCTTTTCACCAAACACTATTCTAGCACCACATCCCGCCGCTGACACTCTCATAGCAGAACCATTCCCATAACTTCCGTATGGCTTAGGATTTCTTTCTCTAAACCAATACCTGAATCTTCCACCATAACCTGCATATGGATATCTTTTTCCTCAATCCTGCATGTTAGTTACTACCGCCTCTTCTATTTCTTTTACTGTAGCTTCTGGTCCGACTGCAAGAAGAGCTTCTCCAACTGCTATTGTCATAACAGAATCATCTGTAAAGCTACAGCCTTTACTAAACAAATCAAACTTTTTTGTAATTAACTAAAATTAGTCAATTCTTACCCGTTTTTTATTTTTCAAAAAAGCCTCCATTTTCCTTATAAAACGGTTGCTTTTTCTCTAAACTATAGTATAATAAACCTTGTCGTGTGTATAGAAATACTAAACTCTAGGTTTATTTTTATTTTTACAAACAATTTACAGAAAGGAGCTATTTATGAACATCGGACAGAAAGTAAGGGAGCTCCGTATTGCGAAAAATCTTACCCAGGAAGAACTTGCAGACCGGAGTGAGCTTTCGAAGGGATTCATTTCCCAGCTGGAACGGGATCTTACTTCTCCTTCTATCGCCACACTGGTTGATATTCTGCAGTGTCTCGGCACCAATCTGAATGAATTTTTCAGCGATGACGAGGAAGAACAGGTTGTCTTCGGTGATGAGGATTATTTTGAAAAAAAGGATACTGATCTGAAGAATACGATTGAATGGATCATTCCGAATGCCCAGCGCAATATGATGGAACCGATCCGTCTTACCCTGGCTCCGGGCGGTGCAACCTACCCGGATCTTCCACACGAAGGTGAGGAATTCGGATACGTGCTTCAGGGTTCCGTCAAAATCCACGTAGGCAATAAGGTCTACAAAGCTAAAAAGGGAGAATCCTTTTATTTTACTCCCCACGCAAAGCATTATATAGAAGCATCGTCTTCTTCCGGGGCACGCCTGATCTGGGTCAGCACTCCCCCAAGTTTTTAAGTACACAGGAGGATTATACATATGCCAAACAAACTGATTGACATTGTTGGTGTTTCCAAATCATATGGAGACAATCTGGTTCTGGACGACCTGAACCTTTATATCAGAGAAAATGAATTTCTCACACTTTTAGGACCTAGCGGCTGCGGAAAGACAACGCTTCTGCGTATCCTCGGCGGATTCGAAAATCCGGACTCCGGAAAAGTAATTTTCGATGGAAAGGACATTACATCCCTTGCACCGAATAAACGGCAGCTCAACACTGTTTTCCAGAAATATGCGCTTTTCACCCATATGACCATTGCTGAAAATATTGCTTTTGGTCTGAAGATCAAAGGGAAATCAAAATCTTACATCGATGATAAGATTCATTATGCATTAAAACTGGTCAATCTGGAAGGTTACCAGAACCGTTATCCGGATTCTTTAAGTGGGGGGCAGCAGCAGCGTATTGCCATCGCCCGCGCCATTGTAAATGAACCAAAAGTTCTTCTTCTGGATGAACCTCTCGGTGCCCTGGATTTAAAGCTCCGCCAGGACATGCAGTATGAACTGATCCGTTTAAAAAATGAGCTGGGAATTACATTTATCTACGTTACCCACGATCAGGAAGAAGCCCTCACCATGTCTGACACGATTGTTGTCATGAATCAGGGATACATCCAGCAGATCGGTACACCGGAAGATATCTACAACGAGCCGGAAAATGCTTTCGTAGCCGACTTCATTGGCGATAGCAACATTTTCAATGCCATCATGGTACGCGATAAGCTGGTCAATATTGTCGGTGCCGAATTCCCGTGTGTGGATACCGGATTCGGAACCAACAAACCGGTCGATGCGGTCATCCGTCCGGAGGACATCGATCTTGTAAAACCAGAAGAAGGCACATTAAAGGGTGTCGTTACCCATCTGATTTTCAAAGGAGTCCACTATGAAATGGAAGTCCTTGCCAACAACTATGAATGGCTGGTACACAGCACCGATATGTTCCCGGTTGGCACTGAGGTTGGAATCCATGTTGACCCGTTTGATATTCAGATCATGAAAAAACCGGAATCTGAAGATGAGGAGGCTGCAGGAATTGAAGAATAGCAAACGTCTCCTGGCAGGGCCATACCTTTTCTGGGCAGTTTCTTTCATTATCATTCCTCTGATCATGATCTTCTATTATGGTCTGACTGACAATGACGGAAAATTCACCTGGATGAACCTTGCCAAAATCACAACACCTGAGAATATAAAGGCTCTGGGGCTTGCACTTCTGCTTGCATTTGTCAGCACAGTGATCTGCCTGATCCTTGCCTATCCTCTGGCAATGATCCTCGCCGGAAGAAATGTAAACCAGTCCAGCTTCGTAGTACTTGTTTTCATCCTTCCGATGTGGATGAACTTTCTGCTCAGAACTCTTGCATGGCAGAACCTCCTGGAGAAAAACGGTGTCATCAACTCCGTTCTCCATTTCTTCGGGCTGCCTTCATGGAACATTATCAACACACCGACAGCGATCATCCTCGGTATGGTCTACAACTTCCTGCCGTTCATGGTGCTGCCGATTTACAATGTACTTGTAAAGATTGACAAAGATGTTATTTCCGCAGCCAGAGATCTCGGTGCCGGAAATATCCAGACATTTACCAAGATCATCCTTCCGCTTAGTGTTCCGGGTATCATCAGTGGAATCACTATGGTATTTGTACCTGCACTTACAACCTTCGTCATTTCCAACCTCCTCGGTGGAAGCAAGATCCTTCTGATCGGAAATGTCATCGAACAGGAATTCCAGCAGGGAAGCAACTGGCATGTAGGAAGTGGACTTTCACTTGTCCTGATGATCTTCATCATTGCAAGTATGGCTCTGATCGCCAAATACGATAAAGACGGGGAGGGCACAGCATTCTAATGAAAAAGAAATTACAAAATTTATATTTACTGCTGATCGTGATCTTCCTCTATGCTCCGATCATGACACTGATGGTTCTGTCCTTTAACAGTTCCAGAACCCGTGCCAAATGGGGCGGATTTACCGGAAAATGGTATGTATCCCTTTTCCAGGATGAAGCGATCATGAGCACCTTATACAACACCCTGATCATCGCACTTCTTTCTGCGCTGATTGCAACCGTGATCGGAACTTTGGCTTCCATTGGAATCCAGAGTATGAACCGCAAGTTCCGTACCTTTATGCTGGGTGTCACCAACATTCCGATGCTGAACGCAGATATTGTGACTGGTGTATCTATGATGCTGCTGTTCATCGCATTCCGTATGACCATGGGATTTTCGACAATCCTGATTGCGCATATAACCTTTAATATCCCATACGTCATTTTAAGCGTCATGCCAAAACTAAAGCAGACCAACCGGCGGACCTATGAAGCCGCACTGGATCTGGGTGCTTCCCCGATCTACGCTTTTTTCAAAGTCGTATTTCCGGATATCCTTCCAGGAATTCTTTCCGGTTTCCTGCTTGCATTTACCATGTCGCTGGATGATTTTGTGATCACCCACTTTACCAAAGGACCTGGAATCGATACCCTGTCCACCAAAATTTACAGTGAAGTACGAAAAGGAATCCGTCCGGAAATTTACGCACTCTCAACGATCATGTTTGTAACGGTGCTCTTCCTTCTCTTCCTGATCAATTTAAAACCGGAAAAAGAAGTTCACGAAAAAGACGGCACGATCCGCAAGCCATCTCGTGCACGCCACACGATGCGTCTCGTCGTAACACGTGTCGTACCGGCACTGCTCGTGATCGTCATTACAGCCGGAGGATTTTTCTACAATTCAAAGACAAAGATTTCCGGCTCCGAAAAGGTAATTGTCTACAACTGGGGCGAATATCTGGACCCGGATGTCCTGGATATCTTTGAAGAAGAAACCGGTATCCAGGTAGTTTATGAAGAATACGAAACCAATGAGATCATGTACCCGAAGGTGCAGTCCGGCGCCATTTCCTACGATGTGGTCTGCCCTTCTGACTATATGATCCAGCGTATGATCGAAAATGATCTCCTCGCCGAGATCAACTGGGACAATGTTTCAAATATCAAAAACATCGGACAGACTTACATGGATCAGTCCAAGGCATTTGATCCGGAAAATAAATACTCTGTTCCTTATTGCTGGGGAACTGTCGGGATCCTTTACAACAAAACCATGGTAGACGAACCAATTGATTCCTGGTCTGTTCTCTGGGATCCAAAGTACAAGGACAGCATTCTGATGCAGGACAGCGTCCGCGATGCATTCGGTGTTACCTTAAAATATCTTGGATATTCCCTGAACTCAACCGACCTGGACGAGCTGAACGAAGCGAAGAATCTTCTGATCAAACAGAAACCACTGGTTCAGGCATACGTCGTTGACCAGGTGCGTGACAAGATGATCGGAAACGAAGCAGCCATCGGTGTTATTTACTCCGGTGAAGCCATTTACACACAGAAAGAAAATCCAAACCTGGAATACGTGATCCCGAAAGAAGGATCCAATATCTGGATCGACTCCTGGGTAATTCCGAAGAATGCAGAGCATAAGGAAAATGCAGAAAAGTTCATCAACTTCCTCTGCCGTCCGGACATCGCACTGAAGAACTTTGAGTACATCACCTACTCGACTCCAAATGAAGCAGCACGGGAACTGATTGAAGACGAGTCCATCCGCAACAGCAAGATTGCATTCCCGGATGCAAGCGAGCTCTCCGGATGTGAGACCTTCAAATTCCTTGGAGATAAAAACGATGCTGTCTACAATGAATTATGGCGGGAAGTGAAATCAAAGTAATGTGGGAAAGAATTCTGAATTATACAATAACCGAACAGAAAACTTCCAATATCCATGAGTTTTTAAAAGCTCATGGATATTCTTCTTCTCTGATCCGGGCAATCAAAGAAGATACGGAAGGAATCCGTCTGAACGGGGAACCGGTACTGGCACGCACCCTTCTTACTCCCGGCGACCAGCTTGCCATCCGGATTACCGAAACAAAATTCTCCGAAAATATTGTTCCGTCAGATCTGCCTCTTTCGATCGTATATGAAGATCCGGACCTGCTGGTCATCAATAAACCTGCCGGAATGCCAATTCACCCTTCCCAGGGAAATTATGACAACACACTTGCCAATGCCTGTGCATGGTATTTCAAAGAGAAAGGCGAGCCTTTTGTCTACCGCTGCATTAACCGGCTTGACCGGGACACCACCGGTCTTCTGATCATTGCCCGGCATCTTTACAGTGCCTCTCTCCTCTCTGCCATGATGGCACGCCGGGAAATCCACCGGGAATATCTGGCACTTGCCACGGGAATCGTCCCGGAAGACGGAATCATCACTGCTCCAATTGCCAGAAAAGAGGGTTCTACCATCGAGCGCATGGTCGATTTTAAACATGGTGAATATGCCTGCACCCATTACCGCAGGCTTTCCATCACAAATACAGATCCGGTCTACTCTCTGGTTGCCTTAAAGCTGGATACCGGACGCACTCATCAGATCCGGGTGCATATGAATTACATCGGTCATCCGCTTCCGGGAGATTTTCTCTATAATCCGGATTACAGCCATATCAGCCGTCAGGCACTGCACTCACATCATCTGCGTTTCCGGCATCCAATCACAGGAGAAGAAATGCATTTCACAGCGCCTGTGCCTGAAGATATGTTACTCTGATAAATATATTTAAGTGATCCCCATCCCCGGCACATAATACTCTTTTTATGGAAGAATTTTCCATATGTATTTTCCGGTCAAACAGAAGAAGAGCTCCTGAGAGAACAAAGATATTCATTCTCCCAGAAGCTCTTCTTCTGTTTATTTCTGACGACGGATCACACTAAAAAAACAGCGGAACGGATTCAAACTGCCTCTATAATCTATATCGCTCTCTTACCATGTGACCAGCTTCAACATTCTACAAATCGAAACATCCGCCTCCGATAAATTCCCTCAAAATCGAATTCTGCGGAACATACTCACTTCCGATCCCCACAAAATAATCCAGGAATTTAAGCAGTCTCTTCGCCTCCTGATATTCGGCGCAGTCCTTCTCAATTCCGAACAGGATCGGTTCTACATAAGCTTTCAGAACTGCCAGCTCATAAAGAAGAGCTGAATTGAACATCACATCCGCGTCTTCCTGATACGGGAAAATATTGTTCTCTTCCCCTCTTCGCACCGACTGCCACATAGCGATCGTCTGCTTTGCCGAAGTACCTCTGGTTCTTGCATCACGCACCATCCGGCGGATCAGACGTCCATCTGTTGATGCGATCCGGTTATGCTCATCGATATTCAGCTGGGTCAGTGCACTGATATAGATCTTGAATTTATTTTCTTTTGGCAGATCATGGGTCAACGCATCATTCAGACAATGAATGCCTTCGATCACCAGAATATCCTGCTCACCAAGCTGCATATAATGTCCGTTATATTCCCGTTTTCCGGTCTTGAAATTGAACGTCGGAAGCTCAATCCGTTCTCCTGCAAGCAGCTTTTTCAGATCGTGATTAAAAAGTTCCACATCCAGTGCTTCCAAACACTCATAATTCGGCTTTCCCTCTGCGTCCAGCGGTGTATCCACACGGTTCTTAAAGTAATCATCCACCGAAATCGGATGCGGGACCAGACCGCTTACCCGGAGCTGGATGGAAAGCCGTCTGGAAAATGTAGTCTTTCCTGACGAAGAAGGACCGGCGATCAAAACAAACTTTTTCTGCGGATTTCCTGCAATCTGCTCTGCGATCTGCGCAATCTTCTTCTCCTGCATTGCCTCCTGTACCAGAAGCAGTTCCTTTGGATTGGCGCTGCCGCCTGTCACATAATCATTCAGTGCCCCTACCGTCTCAATTCCAAGCATATCACCGCCACGCGTAGATTCTTTCAGCACATGGAACAGCTTATTCTGAGGCTGAAACGGAGGTATCTTTTCCGGTTCAGCTGCCTCCGGCATCTGCACTACAAATCCCTCATCATATAAATATAATTTAAAATATTTCAGATAGCCGGTTGATGGAACCATATAGCCGTAATAGTAGTCCTCAAATTCATTGATACTGTAAATATTGACTGTAGACACTCTGCGATACCGGAACAAACGCTCTTTATCCTTCATACCGTACTTGCGGAACATTTCAACCGCTTCATCGGTATGAACCGATCTCTTCCGGATTGAAAGATCCATATCTGCCATTTCATGCATCCGTTCTTCAATCCTTGCAAGCAGTTCCTGATCCAGCTTCTGATCTCCTTTTATTGTACAATAATACCCTTTATCTACAGAAAAATGGATTCTCACCTGTTCTATCTTATCGTGTCCGATTGTATCATATACTGCCTTCACCAGCAGAAAACTTACACCACGGCGATAGGTAAGATTTCCAATTGTCTCGCCTGTCGTCACAAAATGGAGCGCACAGTCCTTTTTCAACTTCTTTCCAAGCTCCTGAAGCTTTCCATTTACATATACAAGAACAATATCATGTGGGTATCTTTCCTGATATTCCCCGGCAATCTGCAGATATGTGGTTCCTGCCGGAAAACTTCTCTCTTCCCCGTCAATCTGTACTTTGTACATCTGCTGTTCCATATTTACCGCCTTCTTTCTGCCTTACGGCGCTTTGACAAATCTGTCTGTTTTCTCCCCGCTCCCAAACACCTTACGTCAAAACCCAGAATGGCTGCCGGATCTTTGCTGTCCGGATCTCTGCCTCTGGAAATTTCTCCCGGCAAAAATGTTCCATATCTGCAATAAAGATATGCTCCACGCCATAGTGTCCGGCATCAATTACTGCCATTTTTTGCGCAACCGCATCAATCCCCTCATGGTGATCAATGTCACCTGTCACCAGTACATCCACACCTTTTTCCAAAGATACGGAAATTGCGCTCTTCCCGGAGCCCGGAAAAACACCAAGGCGATGTACCTGCATATCCGGCTCTCCAAAAATTTTCACATTCGGAAGATCAAATGCTTTTTTTACCATTTCCGCACAGGATTTTAAATCCATCGGCTGTGCCAGATCAGCAACTCTTCCGATTCCAACCGGAACTTCGCCGGATTCTGAATGCATGCTTCCCGTCACTTCCAGAACCTCCGGTTCACTCAGTTCAAGTACCTTCCCAGCAAGCTCTGCCATTCCCATTACATCATAATTGGTATGCATCGCATAGTAAGAAATGTCATCCCGGATCAACTTCAGTACTCTTCTGCCAATAAAATCCTCGTCATTGATCTTTTTCATTGCTTTAAAGATCATCGGATGATGTGTGATCAGCATATCTGCGCCCCAGTCTGCTACTTCTTCGATCACTTCATCCGTCGCATCCAGTGCAAGATAGATCCGCTTTACTTCTTTATCGCTTCTTCCGACCTGCAGTCCTACATTATCCCACTCCATAGCATAGTGCTTTGGAAAACGTGCTTCTATTTCTTTTATAATTTCTCTGCAAATCATCATTTTCCTCCTAAAAATACCGGTCAAGCAGGTCTTCTGCTCTCTTTATCATATGCAGAACCTCTGCACTTCTCTCCTTCGTGCGTTCACTCTCCTGCACCCGAAGCTTTTCATACACGCCCTGATTCACAGACAGTTCCTTTTTCAGATATTCTCCCATCACCGGGTGACCCTTCTCTAATAAATATTTTCCATATTCAAGCTCTTCTTCTGCTGCCGGAACACCTTCCGCATAAAGACCTTTCTGCTCTGTCGGGATCACCTTCATCATCGGATAGTATTTGCCATCCTCTTCCACCATGTCCTCTGCAACGATACGAAATCTATGTTCTTCCAGATAACGGCGGACTTTCGCAAGCTCTGACTGCGGCTGCAGGATCAGTTCCTTTAAGCTTCTGGTTTTTGCCGGATCCTCATTCAAAATGTGTATGACAAGACCGCCGCCCATTCCGGCGGCGATCATTGTGTCAGCTTCTTCCATTTTCAAATTCACCAGACCATCAGAAAGACGGGTAACGATCTTCCCATCCAGTCCATGTTCAAGGATATGTGTATCCGCTCTCTCTAATGGTCCTTTGTTAATATCCATGGCAATTGCGGATGGAACCAGCCCGTTCTGTGTCAGATAGATTGGGATGTAAGCGTGATCTGTTCCCACATCCGCAAGACGCATTCCCGGTGTGACAAGATCCGCCACTGCCTGTAATCTTTTTGATAATTCAGCCATCTTCTTAATCCAAATAATCTCTTAATTTTCTGCTGCGGCTTGGATGACGAAGCTTGCGGAGTGCTTTTGCTTCAATCTGACGGATACGCTCACGGGTGACATCGAACTCTTTTCCGACCTCTTCCAGTGTACGTGCTCTTCCATCACTCATACCAAAACGCAGGCGGAGAACCTTCTGCTCTCTCTCTGTCAGTGTACTTAAAACTTCATCCAGCTGTTCTTTCAGAAGTGTCTGCGCTGCTGCTTCTGCCGGAACAGGTACATTGTCATCCTGGATAAAGTCGCCCAGATGGCTGTCCTCTTCCTCACCGATCGGAGTCTCAAGAGAAACCGGTTCCTGAGAAATCTTTAAGATTTCACGCACACGGTCTACCGGCATGTCCAACTCGGCAGCGATCTCTTCCGGCGTAGGTTCACGTCCAAGCTCCTGCAGTAACTGTCTGGATACACGGATCAGTTTGTTGATCGTCTCTACCATATGAACCGGAATACGGATGGTTCTCGCCTGATCGGCGATTGCTCTTGTGATTGCCTGACGGATCCACCATGTCGCATAGGTACTGAATTTGTAACCTTTACGATAATCAAATTTCTCGACAGCTTTGATCAGGCCAAGGTTACCTTCCTGAATCAGATCCAGGAACAGCATACCACGTCCCACGTATCTTTTGGCAATGCTGACTACCAGACGGAGGTTGGCTTCTGCCAGACGTTTCTTTGCTTCCTCATCGCCCTGTTCCATACGCTTTGCAAGCTCAATTTCTTCGTCTGCCGTAAGAAGGCTTACCTTACCGATCTCTTTCAGATACATACGAACCGGATCTTCAATGCTGACACCTTCCGGAACAGAAAGATCGATCTTGTCAAGTTCGATTTCTTCCTCGTCATCCATCTTTTCGATGTCGGCATCGTCATCCACATCAAGTATCAGTTCTTCATCATTTCCTGAAATACGAAGCACATCCACTCCACTGGCTTCCAGAAAATCCAGAACCTTTTCCATCTGCTCGACTTCCAGTGGCTGGTCTTTAAAGAAATCGCTGATTTCCTGATATTCCAGTACATTTTTCTTCTTTTTTGCAAGCTCCAGAAGTTCTACCAGTTTCTCGCTGAATTTGCCCATATTCATTTCCATAGGTGCTCATTCCCTCCATATAGTGTTTATATTTTAACCTTATTCAAAAGAAATATGCAGTTCCTGACGTTTTCGTCCAAGTTCTTCCAATTCTTTTTTCTCTCTGAGGATCTGCTGCAGTCCCACCATATCTGTCGGATCCAGATTGCGGTTCTTTTCTGCAAGGCTTTCTGCCTTGATACGAAGAAGTGTATCTGCAAAAGCCCGATCCTGTTCCTGCTGTGTCTCCAGATGGATCGTCGCATTAAAAAGTGATGCGACTTCCCGCTGCTCTTCACTGTCCGTAAAGCTGTTCAGAAGTTTGGCAGGATTGACCTGTCCTTCTTCCTCTCTCTGACGAAACAACATCTGTGCCACTTCCTTATACAGTGGAACGATAAAATCCTCTGCATTCAGATACTGTGCCACTTTATCAAAAATTCCCGGATAAGTAACCAGCCATGTCAGCATCAGTTTCTGTGCCTGATCCGAAGCGGATTCTTTTTTCTTTTTATTCTGTCCGCCACTGGTCTTTGGCTGTGTTCTGTTTTCCGCCGGGGTTCCCTTCAGCGCCAGTGTATTGACCCTTTTTCTTAAATCCTCAACACTGACACCATACTGTCCCCTGTATTTCTTAACGATTGCCTCAATATAGAGGTTACGTTCCAGTTCATCTTTTAATTCGAGCAGCAGCTCCGCACACCGTTCGAAGAAACGATTCTGCCCCTGCGGCTCATCCATCGGAAATTCCGATTCTGCAATACTCACACGGAACATAAAACTGTCGGACGCCTGTCCGAGACGCTCTTCGAAAGCTTCTGCTCCCATGTTTTTGATAAATTCATCCGGGTCTTTATAGGGCTTCAGATTAACGACTCTCGAACTGACTCCGGCATCCCGAAGGATCGGAATTCCTCGAAGAGCCGCCCGTATTCCTGCCTCATCACTGTCATACAGAAGAAGAACTTCCTGTGTATAACGTTTCAGAAGACTTGCATGTCCGGAAGTTAACGCCGTTCCAAGCGACGCCACCGCATTCGTAAATCCTGCCTGATGCATGGAGATCACATCCATGTAGCCTTCACAGAGGATCAGATACTTTTTCCTCGTTGTCCTTGCAATATTCAGCCCGTAAAGGTTACGGCTCTTATCAAAAATTTTGGTTTCCGGTGAGTTCAGGTATTTCGGTTTGCCGTCACCCATCACTCGTCCGCCAAAACCAATCACGCGGTTATTCACATCCATGATCGGGAAAATCACACGATTCCAGAACTTGTCGTACATTCCATGGCGTTCATCGACATTAAAAAGTCCGGATTCCCGAAGTCTCTCATCACTGTATCCCTTCGATTTCAGGAATGTGTAAAGTCCGCCGCCAAACTTATCAGAATAACCAAGTCCAAACTTACGCATCGTTTCTTCGCTCAGCCCTCTGCCGGAAAGATACTGATATCCAATCTTTCCGCCTTCGGTACGAAGCTGATAATAATAGTACTGTGCAGCCTGCTTATTGATTTCAAGCAGTTCCGCTCTTTGCTCTGCTTTCTCTCTGACTTCTCTGGAATACTCAATCTTCGGAAGCTCTACTCCGGCTCTGTCTGCCAGATGTTTCAGAGCTTCACCGAACGTATAATTCTCGTATTCCATAATAAAATTGTATACATTTCCTCCTGCGCCACATCCGAAGCAATAATACATCTGTTTGCCCGGTGTCACAGAAAACGAAGGAGTTTTTTCATTATGAAACGGACAGAGTCCAAAATATGTACTGCCCCTTCTTGTCAGCCTGACGTATTGCGATACCACATCTACAATATCATTTTTCTGTCGCACTTCTTCAATGATATCGTCTGAATAACGCATACTCATCCTCCTCTGCCATTTAATAGACCTCCCAGGACTTTGGTATGAAGATCTTCCGAAATTTCGCCATGGAATACTGGTCAGTCATACCTGACAGATAATCACATACCACCTGCGCTTTTGATTCTCCCCTCTTCATCAGAAGGCGGTATTCCTCAGACATCTCTTCCGGATTTTCTGTATAATATACATATAGCTTTTTCAGCATTTTGATTGCTTTTAATTCTTCTTCTTTTGCTCCAGGATGTGTATATACATTCTGAAACATGATTCCACGAAGATCCATAAGTGCTTCATAAATCTCCGAAGACATCTCTATATGATCTTTTTCAAGACTGTTTTCGATAATATCATGAACAAAGGTATTCAGTCTCTCACGCGTCGTGTATCCCAGAAGCATCCTGAGCGTGACCGGTATATCATCTTCCGTGATGACCCCTGCCCTCTGTGCATCATCCATATCATGATGAATATATGCAAGTTTGTCCGAAAAACGCACAACCTGACCTTCCAGAGTCGTCGGTGAGCCGCTGATCCGGTGATTCAGGATTCCATCCCTTACTTCCCATGTAAGATTCAGACCTTCACCGTTTTTTTCGAGGATCTGGACTACACGGATGCTCTGCTGATAATGTGTAAAACCGCCTGGATGGATTTCATCCAGTGCCCGTTCACCGGCATGTCCGAAAGGTGTATGTCCCAGATCATGACCAAGCGCAATTGCCTCAACCAGATCTTCGTTCAATCGCAATGCCTTCGCGATCGTACGTGCAATCTGAGAAACTTCCAGTGTATGGGTCAGACGGTTCCTGTAATGATCTCCCTGCGGTGCTAGAAAAACCTGCGTCTTATCTTTCATCCGCCGGAATGCCTTACAATGCAGTATCCGGTCACGGTCTCTCTGATAAACCGTACGTACATCACACTCTTCCTCTATCCGCTCCCTGCCACGCGAATGACCGCTATGTGCAGCATAGGGACTGAGAAGCTCAAGTTCTCGCTGTTCCATGTTTTCTCGAATATTCATAGGCATGTCCTCCACAGACTCCATAGACTGACAAAATACCTCTTATTAATTATATTCTGCACAAAGTCCCAAATTCCTCTTTTTTTCAAAAAAATCATTCAGATTAAATATTTCGACATCTGAATAACTGATTTCGCGTTAAAAAAGAGGCTCCGGCGTCTGTTTTGCCAAAAGAAAAAGCCCTTGAAAATCAAGGGCTTCTTATGCGGAAGATGGGACTTGAACCCACACGAGCGCAATGCTCACAAGATCC
>OLQG01001464.1_pt1 | contig 14686 bp, 13 predicted proteins | sample 1672221 | NCBI WGS metagenome assembly OLQG01 (sample SAMEA3136660, study PRJEB25190) | human gut metagenome | biome: human gut; feature: human-associated habitat; material: faeces | place: Austria | collected 2013
GGCTGTTAAAAAAGGCAGTGCATTTGATAATTTCTGGACTGTATTCTCTTTGCTGGGAATAAGTGTTCCAACGTTCTTCTTTGCCTTGGTGCTTTTATTCTTTATAGGAATGAATATTCCAAACTTCCCATTAAATGGTATGAAAGATCCAATGATGGATGCATTTGGATATCCAAGTACATTCGCAATGATTGCGGATATCGCAAAACACTCAATCTTGCCTGTAACTGTATTGGCATTTAGCAGTTTTGCGACTTTCTCTAGATATGTGCGTAACTCTATGATCGAAGTTATTAATATGGATTATATTCGTACTGCAAGATCAAAAGGGATGAAGGAAAAAGTTGTTATTTACAAACATGCTTTCCGTAATGCTTTAATTCCACTTGTAACACTTCTAGGAATGTATATTCCTACATTATTCAGTGGTGCGGTTATCTTGGAAAGTGTATTTATCTGGCCTGGTCTTGGTAAGATTTTAATTGATGCTATCAATGCACGTGATAACAGCCTTGTTTCTGCGTGTTTGATGTTTAGTGCATTATTAATGCTGTTAGGAAACTTACTGGCAGATATATTCTATTCCTTGGTAGATCCAAGAATTAAAGTAGAAGGTTAGAGGTGATAGTTATGGCAAAAGAAAACGAAGTTGTTTTAAATACTGGAGAAAAAATAGAATCAATTGGGCCATGGCGAATCGCTTGGAGAAAATTTCGTGCTAACAAAGTAGCGATGGCTGGTTTAATTATCTTTATTTTAATCGTACTTTCTGTAATTTTTGTACCTATGATTTTAGGTATTGATGTAAATGATTTTGATTTTGCGGCGAAAAATCAGGCACCAAGTTCTGCACATCTTTTAGGTACAGATGAGCAGGGACGTGATGTATTGTTCCGTTTATTCCTTGGTGGACGTATTTCTATTATGGTAGGTTTGATTGCTGCTTTATTTACCGTTATTCTTGGATGTGTAATTGGTGGTATTGCAGGATATTATGGTGGAATTGTTGATAACTTATTGATGCGTTTTGCTGAAATTGTTTATTCTCTTCCATTTACTCCAATGATCGTTGCGCTTTCCAGTGTTATGCTTTGGGTACCGCAGGATCAGAAAATGTATACTATTTCTGCTTTGATTGGTTTATTGTCTTGGCCAGGTCTTGCACGTCTGGTTCGTGGACAGATTTTAACGCTTCGTGAGCAGGAATTTATGGTTGCTACAGAAGCTACCGGTGTTCGTATTTCAAGACGTATTTTCCGTCACCTGATTCCGAACGTTATTCCACAGCTGATCGTTATTGCAACAATGGGACTTGGTGATGTTATTCTGATGGAGGCAACTCTTAGCTTCCTTGGAATCGGTGTTAAGTTCCCATATGCTTCCTGGGGTAACATTGTAAATGCGGTAAATGATGTATACGTACTGACCAACTTCTGGTTCGTATGGATCCCGGCCGGATTTTTGATCCTGCTGACCGTTCTTGGATTTAACTTTGTGGGTGATGGTCTTCGTGATGCATTTGACCCGAAAATGAAACGGTAGGTGCGAATATGGCATTATTTGGTAAGAAAAACGCAAACTATATCTCAGCTAAGGAAACCAAAAGAATCTCCAAAGAGAATCGAAAGATCACCAATGAGATAGAGAAGAAGAGAAACAGAAAGAATATTCCGGAGTCAGAGTATATCACTACCATGAAGAATCCGGAAAACGTAGTTGAGTTTGACAATGTTCATACTTATTTCTTTACAGATATCGGAACGGTTAAAGCCGTGGATGGTGTAAGCTTTGAAATTCCTCAGGGAAAAACAGTTGGTGTTGTTGGAGAGTCTGGTTGTGGAAAGTCTGTAACAAGCCTTTCCCTTATGCAGCTGGTACAGCGTCCTCAGGGACAGACCGTAGAAGGAGAAATCCGTTTTAATACCGGAGACAAGGTTTACAATATTGTAAATACTCCTACAAGTGAAATGCAGAAGCTTCGCGGAAATGAGCTTTCCATGATTTTTCAGGAGCCTATGACTGCACTGAACCCGGTATTCCGTATTGGAGAGCAGGTGGATGAGATCACTATGCTGCACAATCCAGATATGAGCAAGGAGCAGGTAAAGGCAAGAACCATCGAGATGCTGGAGATGGTTGGAATCGCTAATAGCGAAGGTGTTTACAGGATGTATCCTCATGAGCTTTCCGGAGGTATGCGTCAGCGTGTATGTATCGCAATTGGTCTTGCATGTAATCCAAGACTGATCATCGCAGATGAGCCTACCACAGCTCTTGACGTTACCATTCAGGCACAGATCCTGGATCTGATGCGTAACCTGAAGGATAAGATCAATTCTTCCATTATGCTGATCACTCATGACCTGGGGGTTATTGCAGAGATGGCAGATTATGTAGTAGTTATGTATGCCGGCCGTGTAGTTGAGAAGGGTACTGCAAGTGAGATTTTCAAGAATCCGTCTCATCCATACACCATTGGACTTATGCGCTCCAAACCGGTTGTAGGAAAGAAAGTTGACAAGCTTTACAGTATTCCGGGTAAGGTTCCGAACCCTATTGATATGCCGGATTACTGCTATTTCCGTGATCGTTGTGAGCTTAGCTGTGACAAGTGCCAGGGAAGCTATCCAGGCGTGATCAAATTAAGTCCTACACATGAAGTAAGCTGTTACCGTTATGCAGACCGTCCGGAAGCCGGATGGCTGGCAAATGTTCATCCGGGAGAGGAGGGAAAAGCTCATGAGTGAGAATAAGACAGCAGAAAATACAAAGAATCAGCAGTCCGATAACATTCTGGAGGTATCCCATCTTAAGAAATATTTCCCGATCAAGGGTGGAATGTTCGGCAAACAGGTTGGAGCCGTAAAGGCAGTTGATGATGTTTCTTTCACATTAAAGAGAGGAACTACAATGGGTCTGGTTGGTGAGTCCGGATGTGGTAAATCTACCACAGGAAGAACCATTTTAAGACTGATTGAGAAAACAGATGGACAGGTTCTTTTCAACGGAAAAGATGTTTACGGTCTTTCCAATAAAGAAATGCGCGATATGCGTACCAAGATGCAGATTATTTTCCAGGATCCATATTCTTCCCTTTCTCCAAGACTGCCAGTCGGAGAGATCATCGGGGAAGCAGTAAGAGAGCATAACCTGGTTCCAAAGTCTGAATATGCAGATTATGTGACCAAGATCATGGATGACTGTGGTCTTCAGTCTTATCATAAAGACCGTTATCCCCATGAGTTCTCTGGTGGACAGAGACAGCGTATCTGTATTGCGAGAGCACTTGCATTGAATCCGGAGTTCGTTGTGTGTGACGAGCCGGTTTCTGCACTTGATGTTTCTGTACAGGCGCAGATCATCAACCTGTTAAAGGAACTTCAGGAGAAGAGAAATCTGACTTATCTGTTTATCTCTCATGACCTTTCCGTTGTAGAGCATATTTCCGATACCATCGGTGTTATGTATCTGGGAGGTCTTGTGGAGACTGGTACCACAGCAGATATTTTTGCAAATCCTCTCCATCCGTATACAGAGGCTCTGTTCTCTGCTATTCCTATGCCAGACCCGGATCTGAAGAGAAACCGTATCATCCTGGAGGGAAATATTCCATCCCCGGCGAATCCGCCTAAGGGATGTAAGTTCCATACAAGATGCCGGAAGTGCATGGAAATCTGTAAGACACAGGTTCCTGAAGTTAAGGATATGGGTAATGGACATAAGGTGCGTTGTCATCTGTATGACTAAGAATAAAGCAGGCCGGGAACTTCCTGGCCTGTAAGTTTTTGATCAGGAGGTTCTATCATGGGAAAGAAGCAGAAAGAAGAATTACCGGATTATACGGTTGCCAACATGGATGTGGATGGTATGCCCTGGAATTCCAGAAGACCATGGCAGATATTTCCTGGCGATCCATCTAAGAGTAGAAAAGAATTTGATGTAAAAGTACCGGAACCGGGAATGGAAAATGAAGTGCCGGATGATCTGAGCGCTTTTCAGAATCCGCCGATGACGAAGGAAGAAAGAAGAGGAATCATCTGGCTTTCGCTAAAGGCGTCACTGACTGTGGGACTGATCTTTGGCGGTGCGGCATTTTTGTTTATTTTATTCTGTGTATTCGTGTGGCTGAAATAAAAGAGAGCTTGTTAGAAAAAAAGTTTATTCTTACTCACGCTATATTGTTTCGCAATAATAGATTACAGGATACCAGTGCCAAATTGAAATGTTTCTAAAGTTTCAGCTAAAAAATAGCGGCAGACAATTAATTTTGTCTGCCGTAAAATTTTGTAGATTGAGCTTGTCTTAAATATCATGAAACATGCCAATCTTATTCTTAATCTGCTGCATTTCGTTATCCGTTTCGATTACTGCCTGGGCCGAGCGGAGCAGTTCTTCACTGATCTCTGCATATCCTGGCAGGTCCTCGATTCCCTTCTTGTAGCGGAGCTGATGCTCCAATGTAGCCCAGAAGTCCATGCCGTTGGTGCGGATCTGAAGTTCTACTCTCATAGGTGTTTTCCCCTTGGAGAAGAATACAGGAATCTCTACTATCATATGGATAACTACGATAACCATTTGGCTTCGGATTCTTGATATAATCCTTGATTTTAATAACTTTAATATCATCCTGTCCAGCAATCAGATCGGCTACGGTATAAATATCGTCAATAAAAGCACAGACCACCCGGACTCCAGCCACATCATTTAACTGTTCCTGAATATTTTCCGCTGTAAAGTCATATCCCAGCTTCTGCAGCTTCCGGTAAATGCTCTCCGGTTTCTTTATCCTTGTCTTAATAAAAGAAATAGGATTTCTCTTATACTCCACGGAAAATTCATCATCCAGAACCTCCAGCTTGGTCTGTACCTCCCGGATGGCACATCTATACATCATCATCAGATCATTAAACTTTGCTGCATTTTTGATAAAACGCTGCGGATCTGGCGTATCCAGCCAGGGCGCATTCTTTTCTCCTTCGTTCATGGCAAATCCTTTCATTTTTAACATACAGATTATTCTGCATGAAGAATTTTATATAGTCTTATTATATAAGAAAAACGCTGTGGAAGCAACGGATAAACCCTTAGAAATATCCAGTGAAGGAAAAGAAAATATTGTTAAAAAACATATAAAATACCGCTGCCATATTTTACTGCGATTTTACTTTTAAAAGCTAGTGCATTTTACATCCAAACATTAAGATACAACTGTAATCGCGAGAGAGATAAAAACATTAGGACCGCGAAGAAAAGGAGAATTTAAAACTATGAAAAAAGGTTTAGCAGTAGCAATGGCGGCATTATTAGGAGTAGCAACAATGGGAACAACAGTTATGGCAGCAGCTTCCGGAGATATTACAATCTGCTCAAGAGAAGACGGATCCGGTACAAGAGGCGCATTCATCGAACTGTTTGGAATTGAAGAAAAAGATGCAGATGGAAATAAAGTAGACAATACAACTGAGGCAGCAAAGATCACAAACAGCACATCCGTTATGTTAAGCACAGTAGCTCAGGATGTAAATGCAATCGGATATGTATCCCTTGGCTCCCTGGATGACAGCGTAACAGCAGTAAAGATCGATGGTGCAGAGGCAACAGCAGAGAGCATCGAGTCTGGTGATTACAAGGTGGTTCGTCCATTCAATATTGCAACAAAAGATGATGTCAGCGAAGCAGCACAGGATTTCATCACATACATCATGAGCGCAGACGGACAGCAGATCATTGAAGACAACGGATACATCTCAGTAGGCGACAAACCTGCATATGAAGCAGCTGACGTAGAAGGAAAAGTTGTAGTAGCTGGATCCTCTTCTGTAACACCAGTTATGGAGAAACTTGCTGAAGGCTACAAGGCAGTAAATGACAAAGTTGATATTGAGGTTCAGCAGAGCGATTCTACAACTGGTATGACATCTGCAATCGACGGACTCTGCGATATCGGTATGGCATCCCGTGATTTAAAAGACAGCGAGCTTGAGGCTGGTCTTACCGCAACTGTTATCGCAAAAGATGGTATCGCTGTAATCGTAAACAACGACAGCGGTGTTGAGGAACTTACCAGTGAGCAGGTAAAAGATGTTTACACAGGCAACATCACAACCTGGGAAGACCTTACAAAATAATAAGAAATAAAGTTACTGTTCACAAAAAAACACCTTGCGGAACGCTATCAGTGAATAGTAAAGAAATAAAGTACCTTTACAGTTACGAAACATGAAACAGAAATAAGGAATCCTGCAAAGCTGGTCAAAAGCTTTGCAGGATCCAAATTTTCCGAATAAAAAAGGAACTTACTTTATATGAAATCGATCAATGAAACTGTAATGAAATTTGTATTCCTTGCAGCGGCCTGTACCTCCGTATTAGCCGTTGCATTAATCTGCATTTTCCTGTTTGCAAACGGAATACCGGCAATGGCGAAGATTGGTCTGCCAGATTTTCTGTTTGGAATGAAATGGAAGCCGTCCAATGGACTGTATGGAATTTTTCCATTCATTCTGGGAAGTATTTATGTAACAGCCGGGGCAATTGTGGTGGGAGTTCCAACAGCCCTTCTGCTTGCAATCTTCCTTGCATTTTATTGTCCGAAAAAGCTGTATGCACCATTAAAGGCAATGGTAAACCTCCTTGCAGGAATCCCATCTGTTGTTTATGGATTTTTCGGTTTGACAGTGTTTGTCCCGCTGCTTCGACAGCTTACCGGTCATGATGGAAGTACCATGCTGACAGCTTCAGTGCTTCTTGGAATTATGATCCTTCCAACGGTAACCGGCGTTGCAGAACCAGCCTTAAAAAGTGTTCCCACAAGTTATTATGAAGGGGCACTGGCACTTGGAGCAACCCACGAAAAAAGTGTGTTTGGCACTGTTTTCCCGGCTGCAAAATCAGGTGTATTAGCTGGCGTGGTTCTTGGAATCGGACGTGCCATTGGTGAGACGATGGCAGTGATCATGGTAGCCGGAAACCAGACCTGGATGCCACAGGGACTGTTCAAAGGACTTCGAACCATGACCGCAAATATTGTAATTGAAATGGGCTATGCAACCGATCTTCACAGGGAAGCGCTGATTGCTACAGGTGTTGTACTTTTCGTATTCATCCTGATCATCAACCTGTGTGTATCAGCCCTGAAAAGGAGAGCAGAAGATGAGTAAAAATAAATTATCTTATTGGAAAATTCATCCTGGTTCTGCCATCCTGAGGCTCCTGGTATGGTTATCTGCAATTATTACAGTGGCAGTTATGGCGTTTCTTGTTGGTTTTATTCTGATAAAAGGTGTTGGAAATCTGACACCAGACTTGTTTGCACTGGAATATAATTCTGACAATGCATCTTTGATGCCGGCACTGATCAACACCTTGATCATCACCCTGTTATCTCTGGCGATCGCAGTGCCATTTGGAATTTTTGCAGCAATTTATCTGGTTGAATATGCGAAAAAGGGCAGCAAGCTGGTTAAGATCATCCGTATTACAACAGAGACTCTTCAGGGAATTCCATCCATTATCTTCGGTCTGTTCGGTCTTCTGTTTTTCAGTACCGCTCTCCATTGGGGATATTCCCTTCTGGCGGGAGCTATGACATTGGTGATTATGATCCTTCCGCTGATCATCCGTACTACAGAGGAGGCACTTATGGGTGTCCCGGATGCGTACAGAGAAGCTTCCTTTGGCCTTGGGGCAGGAAAGCTCCGCACCGTGTTTAAAGTGGTGCTTCCAAGTGCAATTCCTGGAATCCTTTCCGGTGTGGTACTTGCGACAGGACGTATTGTTGGTGAGACTGCAGCCCTGATTTATACTGCCGGTTCTGTGGCGAAGGTTCCATCCAGTCTGATGGGATCCGGACGCACCCTGGCAGTACATATGTATGTGCTTTCCAGTGAGGGACTTTACATGGATCAGGCTTATGCCACAGCGGTTATTCTGCTGATCTTCGTACTTGTGCTGAACTGGGTATCCGGTTTCTGTGCAAAGCATTTAAGCAAAGCCACAAACGGACAGTAAGTGCCACTGGTGTTGCTAATGTATGCAGTTGTGGCAGCGCAATAGGCGAGAAATAACTAACTTTCATATATGATAATATTGCCAGCAGGCGATACGTCAGCTTGATAAAAATTCACACTCAGCAGAGTTGTTTAGAAAATGCAATAGAACTAAAAATTTCTGCAGCAAGGAGAATTATGGGTAAAATAGATGTAAAAAACATGGATCTGTACTACAGCAGCTTCCATGCCTTGAAAAATATTAATCTGGAGATTCCGGAAAAGAAGATTACCGCGTTCATTGGTCCAAGCGGCTGCGGAAAATCCACATTGCTGAAATCCTTAAACCGTATGAACGATCTTGTGGAAGGCTGCAAGATCACAGGCGATATTTGTCTGGACGGTGAGGATATTTATGGTGATATTGATGTAAACCTTCTTAGAAAACGTGTTGGGATGGTTTTCCAGAAACCAAATCCTTTTCCAATGAGCATTTATGATAACATTGCATATGGACCTCGTACTCATGGAATTCATTCCAAGGAAAAACTGGACGATATCGTAGAGCGTGCTCTTCGAAATGCTTCTATCTGGGATGAGGTAAAGGACAGGTTGAAAAAGAGCGCCCTGGGTATGTCTGGCGGACAGCAGCAGAGACTTTGCATTGCAAGAGCTCTTGCAGTAGAGCCGGAGGTACTTCTTATGGATGAGCCTACCTCTGCACTTGATCCAATTTCAACATCCCACATTGAGGATCTGGCGTTGGAATTAAAAGACCGTTACACCATCGTGATCGTAACTCACAACATGCAGCAGGCAGCCCGTATTTCTGACAAGACTGCATTTTTCCTGCTGGGTGAGATTATTGAATATAACGATACTACAGAACTGTTTTCCAGACCACAGAACAAGAAAACAGAAGAGTATATTACAGGGAGGTTTGGTTGATATGAGAGATGTGTATACCGCAAAGCTCTCCAGGCTTTCTGATGAGGTCCTGGAAATGGGAAATCTGTGCGGTCAGGCCATCATGAAGACCTGTCAGCTTCTGGCAAGCGTGGAGGTCCGTGAGGCTGCCACAAAGGAGATTGGAAGAATTGAGAAGGAGATTGACGACAAAGAGCATAATATTGAGGCTCTTTGCATGCAGCTTCTTCTGAAACAGCAGCCGGTTGGTACTGATCTTCGCAAAATTTCCGCAGCACTTAAGATGGTAACAGATATGGAGCGAATCGGCGACCAGGCTACGGATATTGCGGAGATTCTGAACACAGGCAGCGTTCATGTACCAGTAACTGCTATTCCACTTCAGGAAATGGCAGATTATGCCATGCATATGGTAAATGACAGTGTTACCGCTTATGTAGAGGGAAAAAGTGACCTGGCAAAAAAGGTGATCAGCAGTGATAATGTTCTGGATAATCTTTTCGATAAAGTAAGAAATGCGTTGGACCAGAACACCATGGACTTTTCCAGTGACGAGGTTCTTGATCTTCTGATGATCTCCAAATACTATGAGCGAATCGGCGATCACGCCACCAACATCGGAGAGTGGGCAGAGTTTTCTGTAGACGGAATCCACAGAAACGGAGACAGCATCAGCGATCTGTTTAATCCGGATTCCTTATAATAAGATTAGAGCGTGTTTGAAAAATCATTCCCGCAATCTGCACGCCCCACTTTGCGGAAGATTTCACCCGAATTCGGTTGCCGTAGCCCGCTACGGCGCCCTCATCCGAGCTAAATCTCCTACAAATTGTGACGCACATCTTGCAGAAAGCCTTTTTCAAACACGCTCTAGAACAAAGACAGGGGCAAACATGTTTTGCCTCTTTTTAGCAGGAAAGTTACATATAAAAGAACCTTGTCTGACTGGCTAAAAGCATCGTATCAGACAAGGCTCTATGTTTTTCAGGAGAGGAATTCTTTCTTTACTTTTATTTTATTCGTAATTTTTATGTTTTTTAAAGAAATCCTTTGTTTCCTTTACGACTACACCGCTTAAAGCAAGCAGCGCGATCAGGTTCGGGAAGGCCATCAAGGCATTGAAGATATCTGCAATGTTCCAGACAGCAGCAACAGTCATGTACGGTCCGAAGAAGACGCAGATGATATATAACCAGCGGTAAGTCTTTACGGCAGTCATGTTGCGGTTGAAAAGGTATTCCAGGCAGCGCTCACCGTAATAATCCCATCCAAGGATGGTTGTGAACGCGAAGAATACCAGGCACAGCATAAGAGCAAAGGAGGCAAACTGTGCAGGGAATGGAAGACCTTTCTGGAAAGCTGCAGTAGTAATCGCAACACCTTCAAGTCCTGTATTCCAGGTCTCAGTAATGACAATGGAAAGACCTGTCATGGTACAGATTACAATGGTATCAATAAAAGTACCGGTCATGGAAACAAGTCCCTGGCGAACCGGTTCCTTTGTCTGAGCGGCAGCTGCAGCAATAGGAGCGCTACCAAGACCAGACTCGTTTGAGAAAATACCGCGGGCAATACCTTTCTGCATTGCCACAACCATGGTTCCCATGGCACCGCCTGCAAGGGCACTTCCGTTGAAGGCTGTTTTTACAATTGTAGCGATGGCACCAGGAACTGCAGTAATATTTGTGATCACAATGATCAGTGCAAGTGCAACATAAAGAACCGCCATAAATGGAACGATAATCTGGGAAACCTTTGCAATACGCTGAATACCGCCAAGAACTACAAGTCCTACACATAAGGTAAGAATCAGGCAGGCGATTACAGTTGCCCAGGAGTATGTATTTCCAAAAAGGGAAACGGTGTGTACGGTATCCGGGTCAAAGAAGTTCTTTACTGCAGAAGCAATACCGTTTACCTGAGTAAAGGTACCAATTCCGAAAAGACCGACCCCGGCTCCGAAGAATGCAAAAATCTTTGCAAGCCATCTCCACTGTTTTCCCATACCATTCTCAATATAATAAAATGGTCCGCCAAGAACGTGTCCGTCCTTGTCGATGGTACGGTATTTGATGGCCAGAAGGCCTTCTGCGTATTTTGTTGCCATTCCGAAGAATGCAGCAACGATCATCCAGAACAGGGCTCCGGGTCCGCCTGCAGCAATAGCAGTGGCAACACCTACGATGTTACCGGTTCCGATAGTTGCGGACAAAGCTGTGCAGAGCGCACCAAAGCTTGTGACTTCACCTTCGCCGCCTTCTTCATTTTTTACCATGAATTTCAGTGCTTTTCCAAGATGTCTTACCTGTAAAAAGCCTAACCGAACGGTTAAAAGGAATCCTGTGACCAGGATCAGAATGATTAACGGAAGTCCCCAGACTACTCCGTCAAACCAGGTGATAAAGTTGTTGATTTGTGTAAACATGTTCTCTTTCCTCCATCCTTTTGCCTGAGAGATTAACAGCATTACAAATGCTGCGTACACCTTCGGCGCTCTTCCATAAATTTTTTTGAAGAGACTCTCCTGAGTTACGAAAAACCTGCCTATACATTTTTTATAAAATGTACGAGCATGACGGCCATTCGTACTGTGTAGAAACACACTAACACACAGAATATCATATACGATCATAAATTTCAATGAAAATGTTAGAAAAATATTTTGTTTTGACAAGAAAAATATTTGCCTTTACTTCATTGCAGTACAGGAGCGTGTTTGGAAAATCATTTCTGCAAGCTGCTGGTATTATAAAATGAAACAGTTGACATGCATTTTCATATGTGCTATGCTTATGAAGATTTTGAAAGACAAAGAAAGAGTCTTTTCAAAGCAATTATTTTGGATCACTCCATTTGGGGTTAAGGCCATACGGACAGCCGGGTCCACTGCCGCTGATGGTAACTTTGGTTGCCTTATTGATTGAGTTAGAAGCTCAAATTTTATAAGTTGGTTCCTTTGATAACCACTATGCGCCTGATGCGCAGACTTGTGAAACGGTCAATAAGAGTAGTAAAAGTATGATTGCTATATAGACTCTGACATATATCATCCGGATTTCTATTTTATGTAAATACGAGGATTTCTATATTTATTATAAGTCAATGGAGATAGAATCGGGAAGAATGATCCAAGCAGGTTTGCGGTTTTAAGGCAGCCTGCTTTTTTTATGTAATAGAAAATTACGTTGGAATTTCCTATTATATAAAAAGCTCTGCCGGGTAGAATTCCACTGCAGCGGAAGAGCAGATGGCGCTGGAGACGCCCCTTTGCAGGCGGAGAATCCTGTTTGCAGGATTCTTTATACAGACAAAGGAACTGGAAATGGAGACGCAATGAACAGAACTCGTTTTAAACTGGACCAGAATCGTGCACCAATTCACGAGGCTCTGGAAAATTTCCGGCGCATGAGGGTGGTACCCTTCGATGTGCCAGGACATAAAAGAGGAAGAGGAAATCCGGAGCTTACTGAGTTTCTGGGGCAGAAATGTGTAGGCGTGGATGTAAACAGCATGAAGCCGCTTGATAATCTCTGTCATCCTGTATCTGTGATCCGGGAGGCAGAAGAACTGGCAGCAGATGCCTTTGGAGCAGCTCACGCCTTTCTCATGGTTGGCGGAACTACAAGCTCCGTACAGACCATGGTGTTAACTGCCTGCAAGAGGGGGGACGAGATCATTCTTCCCCGCAATGTCCACAGAAGTGTGCTGAATGCGCTGGTTCTGTGCGGGGCAATTCCGGTTTATGTGAATCCGGAAGTAGATCAGAGACTTGGAATCTCTCTTGGAATGCGCCGTGAACAGGTGGCAAAGGCAATTAAGGAGCATCCCAATGCAGTGGCTGTGCTGGTAAACAATCCTACCTATTATGGAATTTGCAGTGACCTTCGTGCAATTGTGCGGATGGCTCATGAAGCAGGAATGCTGTGTCTGGCAGATGAAGCCCATGGGACTCATTTTTATTTTGGAGGAGGCCTGCCGGTTTCGGCAATGGCAGCTGGTGCAGATATGGCATCTGTATCCATGCATAAAAGTGGCGGAAGCCTGACCCAGTCCAGTCTTCTTCTGACTGGACCTGGCGTCCATGCAGGTTATGTCCGTCAGATCATCAATCTGACCCAGACTACCTCCGGAAGCTATCTTCTGATGTCAAGTCTTGACATTTCCCGTCGGAATCTTGCACAGCGCGGACGTCAGATTTTCCATCAGGTAGCAGATATGGCAGAATATGCAAGGGAAGAGATTAACGCCATTGGCGGCTATTACGCATTTGGAAAAGAACTGGTGAATGGAGATTCGGTTTTTGATTTTGACATTACGAAATTAAGTGTACATACCTTGGATATCGGACTTGCAGGAATTGAGGTTTACGACATTCTGAGAGATGAATATGATATTCAGATCGAATTTGGTGATATTGGAAACATTCTGGCTTATCTGTCAATTGGAGACCGTGCCCAGGAAGTAGAGCGGCTGGTAAGTGCCCTTGCGGAAATCCGCAGGCGTTTCCAGAAGGATAAATCAGGATTGCTGGATCAGGAGTATATTGATCCCCAGGTAGTAACAAGCCCTCAGGAAGCGTTTTATGCAGAAAAATGCAGCCTTCCACTTCGGGAAACGGAAGGAAAGGTATGCAGTGAATTTGTAATGTGTTATCCTCCGGGAATCCCAATTCTGGCTCCAGGGGAGCGGATTACCACGGAAATCCTGGATTACATTGAATATGCCAAGGCAAAAGGATGCAACATGACAGGTCCGGAAGATCCGGATATATTACGGTTAAATGTGCTGGAGCATGTTTGAAGTTACTGTGAACGGAGTGAACAGTAACTGTTTGAAAAAGGCTGTCTGCAAATTGTGACATACATCTTGCGGGAGTAATTTTAAAACATACTCTGGCAGGGAGGTAAAGAAAATGGAAATGTGGTTTTCGGAATTTCATACACCGGATGTGAAGCATAGTATCCGGGTAAACCGTCAGCTCTACTCAAAGCAGAGCGACTATCAGCGAATTGATATTTTTGAGACACCGGAATTTGGCAGGGTTCTTACACTGGATGGCAATGTAATGCTCACGGAACGTGACGAATTTATTTATGACGAAATGATTACCCATGTACCTATGGCTGTTCACAAAGAAGCCAGGGATATTCTTGTAATCGGAGCAGGAGACGGCGGAGTTGTACGTGAACTGACAAGATATGACCGTGTTCGTCATATTGATCTGGTAGAGATGGATCCCATGGTAGTGGAAGCCTGCCGTGCCTATCTTCCGGGAAATGCCTGCAGGCTTGATGACAGGAGAGTGCATCTTCATTACGAAAATGCATTGAAATTTATCCGACGCTGTGAAAATAAATATGACCTTATCATCGTGGATTCTTCCGATCCTTTTGGTCCTTCGGAAGGCTTGTTTACCCGAGAATTTTATGGAAACTGTTATAATGCGCTGAAAGAGGATGGAATCATGGTCAATCAGCAGGGAAGTCCTTTTTATTCTGAGGACGCCCACGCCATGCAGCGCAGTCACAAAAGAATTGCCAGTACGTTCCAGATCAGTCGTGTTTATCAGGCACATATTCCTACCTTTGCTGCCGGCTACTGGCTGTTTGGTTTTGCAAGCAAAAAGTACCATCCGGTGGATGATCTGGATCCGGAGGCATGGAACGCCTTGAATCTTCGCACCCGTTACTATACCACAAGGCTTCACAGAGGCGCCTTTTATCTTCCGGCTTTTCTGGAGGAAATGCTTCAGGAGGTGGAGGACTGATTTA
>OLQG01001466.1_pt1 | contig 14662 bp, 5 predicted proteins | sample 1672221 | NCBI WGS metagenome assembly OLQG01 (sample SAMEA3136660, study PRJEB25190) | human gut metagenome | biome: human gut; feature: human-associated habitat; material: faeces | place: Austria | collected 2013
ACAGCGGAGCCACCGTTTATGAAGCATACGGCGCCTATAATATGCAGAAACGAAATGAGATCATTACGATCGTAGACAAAACAGAATATCTGAAGCTGATGAATTATATCAATCATGAAGACCCACAGGCATTCATCACTGTGTATAATGTATCTAATATGAGATATCAGCCTAAAGTATAAATCAGTGGACGTGCCACCGGTGCCTTCTCGATAGGAAATGTAAAACTCCGCCAGAACAGGTAGTTACATACCTGTGCTGACGGAGTTTTGATTATTCGTTATTTTTTACGACGTTTGAGGTAGATTCCTCCACCGATCACTGCAATCGCAGCGATAAGAAGAACTACGAAAATTCCAATCGGTGTGTTATCACCGGTTTTTACGGTGTTTGTTGTCTGGGTTGATTTCGTTGGAGTAACTGATGAAGTTGGAGTCGGAGTATTCTTCGTGGTTTTTTCTTTTATTTCTTCCTCTTCTGTCTCCTCATCTTCATCCTCCGCACGCTCCTGATTTACAAGTGTAACACTGGCCGACTTATTGCTTTCATTAAATGTAATGCTTTCCGTGTCCACACTCAAATCATATTCGAAGCTGTCTGCATTCTCCACTGGCTTTCCGTCTGCATCAACTTCTGTCACATATAATGTCGTTGAACCACCGTCTGCTATGGCAACTTTTATCTGCGCACCCGCCGAGGAATTTCCATTCAGGTTCAGTGGAACAATATTCTGAGACACCTGGTCAGAAAGTTTTGTATAATCTTTATCTGCAAAAATTCCCGCATAAAAAGTTTCATCACTGTTCTTAGCCTTACCATCACTGTTTTTCAACTGTTTTGTAAGATTCAGAAGTGCTTCTTTATAGAAACCATCCGGGAATTTTACAAATCTGTTTTCAAACTCGACAGCTTTGTTTCCACCATTCGAACCTGTTTCGACGCTGTTTCCGTTGCTGAACATTGCAGTATATGTCGTTCCGTCTGCTGTCTGGCCTCTCAGATAATTTACACCATCCGCTGTACACTCACCAATATAATAAGTTGTATCTATTGCAAGATCTGTAAATGTCGCTGTCGATACAGAGTCCATTTTGAACGTGAGCGCTTTCACATCGGATACTCTCTGTGTACATTCCTGGTCTGCATAAAGCGCAACATAGAAAGTCTGATCTGCCGCAAGAATATCTTCTCCTGCAACTGTTTTTAATCTCTTTGTTACAGAAATAGATGAAGATACCGATTTTTCCTTTGCTACATCTTTCATGATTACAACTGCCTTGTTTTCATCGTTTGATACAGCACCTTCAGCTTTACTGGACAATTGCCCATCAAGTCCTACTGTAAAGGTAATCGGATCTGCCATCAAATAGCCAAATGGAGCACTCACCTCTTTCAGAATATATGTTCCTGCTACAAGTTTCACCTTGTGCGGTTTTGCACTTCCATCTTCGTTCTGATCTTCCGCAGACTCTCCGGTTGTCCAGGAAAGTTCATTTCCGGCTTTATCTTTGACTATATTTCCTGCTTCGTCCGTGATCTGCAGTTTCGCTCCGGCAAGTTCGGTCACTCCGTCTGCCGCATTTACCTTGCTGATCTCAATTTCATGCTCAGCCAGTTCATTCGTTATAATGATCTGACCGCCATTTTCGCAGCAAATAACATTATCTCCTTCGAATGCATCAGAAAAAGCAAAAATCGTCGGAGCAGGATTCAATTCATATCCTGCCGGTGCCTCAATCTCAACCAGCTGATATTTGTATTCTTTTCGAAGGACCCACCCTTTTTCATGGTCATGTCCCTCCAGAATAGCTTTTCCGGCAGTATCTGTTGTAATCGTCACAATGTTATTGTCTTTATCCAACACATCCTGCGGCTTTCCATCAACAAAACGCTGAAGTTTAAATGTAGCACCTGCCAGAGTTTTTGTATTATTATCTTTTTCTACTTTATAAATTGTAATCTTATAGTTGTCAAAATCACCGCTTCCCTGCGAAGAAATATTAACGCTTCGAGCCACACTCCGGGAATAACCATATACAGTTGCTTCATTTATGTGTTCAATTTCACCCTGTCCTGTCCACTTTGCTTTATATGTGATCACTGCCTTTGTTGCATTTGGAACAGTAAAATGAATACCATCTTCACTGAAAACAGCCTTAACCTTGTCAATATCCACATCCGTACCTGCCGCGGATTCCGTATGAATCTCTACCTCATCTGGATTTACTGCTTTCATATTGGTCATGATGTCTTTGACTGTAAGCATTTCTGAAGTTCCGTATGTTTTCATTCCCGGGTTAATGACAAGCTGATATTCCGCAACATATCCCTCTGCCGAAAGAGAATCCTCGTTAAGCAGCTTTTTGTTTATGATTCCCTCACTGTTTATAACTGTAGTCTTCACAGACGTAGATTTTCCTCTGAAGAATGCCGTATTTGTTACTTTTCCACCTTCTTCAGACGTCTCAATAGAATCCACACCGGCAGCACCATTCACTTTCAGACAATAGGTCAGCCTGTAGACTGCATGGTTTAATCCGTCTTCCGGGTGAACATTTTGAATTGTAAATACCATTCCCGTATCACTGGATGTCGCACCTGCCGTTACTGACTGATCCTGTGTAAATGTTTTGCCATCATCACTGTAGCTTACCTGTAATCCCTGTGTAGCATCGTATATCAAATGCTCTTTGTTAAATTCATCAGTGATTTCAATAGAATCCCCCTCGATGCCCAAAACCGTGACATTATACTGAATTACTTTTGCATTGCCATTCTCATCATTCTCAATCACTTCCGCTGATTTGGTAATATCCGGGTTATTCTCATACAATTCTACTGTTGCATTTGCGGTTAAATTCTGTCCTCTGGCAGATATCGTTGCACTGTTTTTGTGAGATTTATTCGTCAGCACATTCGAGTTTGCAAGCCATTTTTCATTCGGTTCTATCAGATAAGTAAACTGAATTGTCCTTGCCTGATCTGAAACTTTCAGGTTCATCTTTTTCTGACCGTTCTCCATATAATAGAATTTAACTGTCAGTTCATTTTTGCCATCACTTGTAGTAGATGAACCAATCTCATAGTTTTCGCCATCAAGCAGACCGGAAATCTGTTCGGATCCTTCTATATAAGAATCGCTGTATAATTCATTATCAATCTGCTGATATGGAAGTGTATCTTTCAATGTGCAGTTTGTGTATTCTTTATTTGCCGGTACAGAGAAAGATACTGTCCACTGAATCTGGCGCTTTCCTGTAGCATCTGTGACAACGGTTCCCTGTTTATTTATATTAAGAACACCATCCAGTGGAATAAGTCTGACGGAGCTTGATGCTTTTCCACCGGTATCATAAATTACATCATTATTGAAGTTCGCACCTGTAATTTCGCGGTTATCTCCCTGAACAGTATAAGTGATTACATATTTGTAGTTTCCCTGATGTTCAGCCGGAATAGTGTAAGCCCATGTATAATCTTTGCTGTCTTCCGCTGTAATTGCCGACCACGGAACCGGTGTAGACTCAAGCAGAGTATTGGTGCTGTCATATATCTGAACAGTGATTCCCCCGCCGGAATATTTACCAAATCTTCGAGAACCGGAAACGACCGTATCTGTGATTGTCCTTCCGGAAATATCATACTTAAAGTCCTCGTTCAAAGTAATTGTGTATGTAATCTCATGATTTGAATTATTAAGTAATGCCCTTTTACTGATTGAAGGATTATAAACTTCCGGTTTATTTACCGATACAGTATTATTGCCGCTCCAGTTTCCGGTAACCGTATTCGTTGTCGCATTCACAGCATCATCTTTTGTCGTCGGATGCATCTGGTCTGCATTTACCACCTGAACTGTGTATTTGATATAAATGTTTTCTCCATGGTCCATGGATGGAATAGTAACAGTCAGTTCTCTTCCGTTAATCGCCTTTGTAACATTGGAAAAATCTCTGTTTTTATTCGATGTAATTACTACATCATCGAGACTGTACATTTCGAGCCAGTTTCCGCTCAGATTATCCGTAAGAACTACATTATTATTGACACCGGCAGATGAAACGGTGATCGTATAAGAAATCGTTCGTCTGGAGGCATCGTAACTTGCATCTTTTTTCAGTGAAAGTGTACGGTTTATATCCACATATATCTTAATGGTCTTTGCATTTCCAAAAACAATTTCCTCTGCATCTGCATTAAAGCGTACATTAAACTCCAGTCCAAAATGTGCAGTAGCTGACTTTTTAAATTCCTCATAATTAGGATCATTTTTATTAAGTCTGACAACGATCCGATTGGATCCTTCCTGATAACTGAATGTATTTCCCGAAAGTGTTCCAATATTAAAAGCAGTCTCTGTAATACTTCCCGGAATAGTCAAGCCGTCCGGCAACGTATAATAAAGTTTTCCCTCTCCATCTCCGTCATTATGAAACTGCAGATCTTCTGTCTCTGCAAATTGAACTTTAAATGTGTAGTCTGTTTCAGGTCGCACCTGATAAACACCGTTCACCTGCGTAATACCTGCTCCACTGACAGAAGCTTCCGTAGCAAGCGCATTCAGATTCGTCGTATATCTTGTATTGTCATCCTGAACAGCTATTTCTTCTTTGGCTTCAGTCTTTGTTTCCTGCGAAGAAACGTCAGACGGTGCTTCCGCAACAGTTTCTTCCGATATAACGGTCGACTCTGGAATCGTTGCTTCTTCCTCGCATGAGGATTCCTGATTCTTCTCCGGCTCCGGTGTTTCTGTTATTTCAGGACTTGCTTCCGGTGCCGAAGGCTGTTCCTCTGCCGGCTCCTGATTTTCAATATTGTCTGGATCTGGAACAGATGGCTCCTGTTCGCTTTCCTCAGTCGTCTCAGCTACTGCTGTCGCCTCCTGATTCTGCGCATTCCGGGTGTCCAGTGACAGTTCTTCTGCCAGAGTTATGACACTGCTCTGTGAAATAATCATCAGAGTAACGAGAAGAAATGCTAAAATACGTTTGCATTTTTCAAATCTTTTCATCCTTCACCTAATCCTTTCTATCTCTATAATTAAATTGAGGATAAGAAATTTATCTTATCCCTATACTGTCACTGTTTATTATAATAGAAAAGTTAAATGATGAAAATAGATTTTTCTACTCGTTTTTTGTCATATTGTGTTCATTTTTGCAATTCTGCAAAAGATCCATCTCCAATCCGGTATCAGAGCCAAATCTTTCAGCCTTTCCGGTACAGTCTCCGGATTCATGATCTCTTTAAAAAAAGAATCGTACAAGAGCTTCACTCCTCGGACTCCCGTACAAAAATCAAGGAACTCCTGCCTTGCTGCATCTCCCCAACTGTAAAATTTCTCTGTGAGTTTTATGTTACCATCGATTTCTTTCAAAATCTCTTCTCGGCTTCTTATCATTGGAAAATAGTTCTTCAGCTTTGTTGTCATAAGAAGACTGTGTAGAAAAAATCCGCCAGAATGGTTTCCCATCCTGACGGACTTTGTAGTTACTTATTGTTTCTTATTATTTTTTGCGACGTTTGAGGTAAATTCCTCCACCAATCACTACGATTGCAGCAATAAGAAGAATTACGAAAATTCCAATCGGTGTGTTATCACCTGTTTTTACTGCTTTTGTGGATGTTGCGTTAGATGAGGTTGTGGTTGTTTTACCTTTGTCCTTGTCTTTATCCTTATCTTTATCCTTATCTTTGTCTTCATCCTGTTCCTGATTCGTGATGGTTACTTCTGCAGAAGTATTATTCTCATCGAATGTAACTTCTCCGTTCTCCACTGATACATCATATTTGAAAGTTTCTTCATTGATCGGTTTTCCATCCTTATCAACCTCTGTCACATAGAAAGTCTTGGATGTTCCCTGTGCAATGGATACTTTAATCTGTGCTGTCACACTGGAGCTGCCATTCAGATTCAGTGGAATAATATTCTGAGCCACATTCTCTGAAAGTTTTGTACATTCTTCATCATCAAAAATACCTGCATAGAATGTCTCGTCGCTGTTCTTTGCTTTACCGGTTTTATCTTTAAACAGTTTGGTAATACTCAGAACACCTTCTTTGTAGAATCCATCCGGGAATTTCATAAAGCGGTTATCAAAGTAAACTGCTTTACTTCCGTTTGGAGTTTCTACTGTAACACTGTTTCCATCTGTAAACTGTGCTACATATTTTGTTCCTGCAACAACGCCGCTCAGATAGCGCACGCCGTCTTTTGTACATTCACCTACATAATAAGTCTTGTTCGGCTCCACACCTTCAAATGTAACTGTTTCGGAAGTGGAGTTTTTGAATGTAAGTGCTTTGATCTCAGATGCAAGTTTCGTGCAGTTCTCATCTTCATAAAGTGCTACGTAGAATGTCTGATCAACTGCATAAATGTTCTCGCCTGCAACTGTCTTCAGATTCTTAGTTACTGAAATGGATGCGGATGTATCTTTCTTCTCATCCTTCATGGTAACCTTGTTGCCTGTAACTGCATCTTTTGTTTCACTTGTTACGTTGCCTTCTGTGTCAATCGTGTACTTGATGCTCTCAGCAATCTTGTATCCATCCGGAGCTGCTGTCTCAGACAGAGTGTATGTTCCGGCTGTAAGTTTCACTGTATGTGTCTTGACTGTTCCGTTTTCATTCTTTCCATCATCACCGGATGTCCACTTGATAGGGATAATTTCTTTTCCATCAATGTCTGTTCCGGTGATCTGGAGGGATGCTCCTTCAAGTTCAGTGTTGTTGGTAAGGTCAACTTTGCTGATCTCAATCTCCCGTTCAGCCAACTGATCTACCATGGTTACTTTGTCGACTTCTGTTTCACCTACTGTCACTTTTCCATCTTTATCTACGGTAAACTCAATTGGAGCTGCTTTTACATATCCCACCGGTGCTTCTACTTCAGTAAGGGTATAGGTTCCAGGTTTTAACGTTATCTGCTCTGCTTTCTCTCCGGATGTCCAGCTGATCGGGGTGATGTCACTCTCTGCCCCGTCTTCTTTTCCCGTTACTTCAAGTGTTGCTCCTTTCAGCTCATTTCCGAAAACGTCTGTCTTGCTGATCGTCACTTCTTTCTCATTCGGTGCTTCTGGTTCATTCTGGACGATAATAACCTTTCCACCATTATACTCAGCAACTTCCGTTCCTGGCTTAATTTTAGCCTTTAATTTATTAAGTTCATCTTCCCAATGATTTTGTGCTTTATTTACAAGAATAAAGTAATGAATCGTACTATCCAGTGCATAATTTTCTGGTGCTTTTGTTTCCTGATAAGAATATAAAGTATTAAGATCTAACTTATCAAATAATATACCGCCATTCTCATCACTTGTTTTAGTTTCTACATCATCTTTCGTTGGAGTTAAGGTACTTGGATCAACTGCTTTTATGGAAAATGTTGCACCTGCCAGTGCCTTACCTTTTTCATTTACTTTATTTATCTTAAATGTATCAATACGTCCACCTATCGTTGCCGCTGAGTATTTATATTTTACATCCGTCTCTGTTGAAGATTTCTTTCCTACCTCTCCTTTCAGACTTGCTTCATTGCTTACCTGATATGTTGTTCCATCTGTTTTACCTACAGAAGATAAGGTTGCTCTATATGTAACAACCAGATGCTTTTCATCCGGAATAGTCAGAACCATTTTAGTTCTTCCATCATCAGTTGTAGAGAAGCTGCTTCCGAACGTTATATCTTCATTCGTATCGGTATCTTTTACTTTAATGCTGGTTGTATCCAAAATTAAATCCGCATCCAACAAATCTTCTAATGTTAATGTATCCTCATTATCAAGAAGATCCTTACCATGCCAGTTTATATGGATTGTATATTCTACGATATTGTCCCTACCCTCAACCTGTTTTCCGGTTTTTGAGAGCTCTCTGCTGGTCATTTCTACTTTTCCAGTGGTTGTCTTCTTACCAACTGTTGCTTTATTTTCAAATGTAATCTTATCACCGTCTACAGTAACACCGTCTCCCGACGCTTCAGGTATTGATACGATTTTTGTCTTATAATTTATAACAGCCCGTACCTTGCCTTTTAATCCCGGAATACTAAAATGCAGTGTTCTGGTAGATTCGTCATAAGATGGGGTCACTGATACTGCCTGGGCCTTTGTATCACCATTAACATTCTCAGGAAAAATTTTATAAGTCGCTGACCCTTCAACATACTCCATTCCGGCAGGAAGTACATCTGAAATCTGATCGGACAAATCTGGAAGCTCTGTACGTTCCCATGCTTGGAGTTTATTTATCACTATCTCCCACTCTGCAGTATCGCCTACAAGTTTACCATTTTTATTCAGATCAAAGTCTGTTTTCTTAATCTCAACGCTTGCATCTGCCTTTCCTGTTTTGTCATTTCCATCAATTTTATAACTTATATTAGCAGAATTACCTGACCATCCAGCAAACTGAGTATCTTTAGAATCATTATAATCTGACTTATATTTAATAGTAACCACATCAGTAATATTTTTACTGAAAGTAATCACCATTACTGCTTCTCTGTAAGGAGATTTACTGCCCGGTGTAATCTGAATTGTGTAATCTGTTCCTTTTTCGAGAGTTGTATTGCCTTCTTTTATCTCCAGCGTATCCTTAAGGAATTTACCCTGCCAGTTCCAAAAATCTTTCAATGTATCTGTTACAACTAAATCTGTTACTGTTTTCCCTGTTGGCGGTGTAACAGTAATTGTCCATTCTGCTGTTCTGTCTTCAGAGTTTGATGTTCCTGATTTTTGGACAATATTTTCTGATGGTTCTGATGGTCCGCTTGGCTTATTGACAGTTACGGACGTATCACCAGTGGATGTCTTATCATCTTCTGCTTTATTCGTAAGCTTAAGTCCACCATCTGGCACATTACTGATATCCTCTGTAAGTTCTGTCTGGTATACAATCTTATATACTCCCCCTAAATCTGTGCAGCTTTCCGGGAAAGTATACTCGAAAGATGTAGCTTCTCCATCTAAGCTTCCCTGAGCAATTAGAGTATTATCAGAAACCCAATTCATATCAGTACGATTTTTATCGTAGTATACCTTATAATTTCCAGTATATTTATGCTTTCCGCTAAGCGTATCTTTAATTTTCTTACCTGCTGCTGAATCAAGCTGTCCCGGTGTATAATAAATTGTCCAGTTGATCACATTATTAGTAGCATCATACCAACCGCTTTTCTTAATCTCACGTTTTTTAACAGAGACTGTTGTGTCTGCATTGCCACTTCCGTTCTCATTCCAAGTCCACGTTGCTGCATTCTTGTTAGTATCACCGCTTGTAGTCTCTGATGATTTTAATCTTGCTTTGTAAGTTAAAATGTGTTCTCCAACAGTCAGATTCCCAAGCTGCAAATTTGCCACCCCACCTGATATAGATATATTACCAGATACGGCATTACCATCTAATTTAAACTCCGGATCACTTGCAAATTCAAGATTGGAGCCCATTGTATCAGTCAGGTTTACATTTGTCACATCTTTTCCGGTAACATTCAGTTTAATTGTAAACGTAATTGTTCCATCATCATTAAATGTATAACTTTTTTCACCTTTTACATTTCCTTCTTCAAACTGGATAGTAATTGTATTTCCTTCTCCTGATCCCGGAAATGTAATTGTTATCGAATCTTCATTCTCTAAGGAGCTTTCATCTAATGATCCGCCAAATTCTAATGTACCTGCAATACTGTTTTTATGGTATTTAAGATATTCTTCCTCATAATAGAACGTAATAACTCCGTCTTTAATGGTGTATGTACCCGGAATTCCCGCTGTATATGTTGGATCTGTAAGATTCTTTGGCATATTAGTATTATCAAATGTTATTCCAGCCGGCAACTGATAAGTTGCAGACTTTACACCATCTGCTGAAGGTTTATTACTTTCTGCAAAGGCATACTCTAAGCGAAAGTCCAGTTTTGCATTACGAGGATACTTTTTATTCGAGTCAAAGGCTTCTGTAACCATCTGTCCACTTTTGTTGGTATAAGTAACCTTTGCAAGAGATATACTTTTAATTGCTGTGGCTAAATCTATAGGTGTTTGGTCATCCGCTGGCGCCACTGCGTCCCCGCTCACTGCTTTCACGAATACAAACGGAGAAAATCCCTCTGTAGTAATATTCGCTGCAACTACTGCGCCGTTACCGTCCTGTGATGCGCTTCCTGCTGCAACTGCCTGTCCGTTTACGATATGAAGTACATATATATTAGAAGGAACTCCTGCGTCTCCGGTCATGGTAAGGATCGGACTGTTGAATGACAGGCTGACATTTGCAGACTGATTGACTGCGATTTCCTGTCCGTTTTCTTCGAAATGCATGTCATATGCAGTTGCATCGAGAACGGTAAGTCCGTTGTTTGCTACCCACTGTGATACGGCTGCTTCTGCATTATTTGCAAAATAATCGGAATCTACGCTGTACTGCTTTGCTACGAAAACAGCTTTGTCAGAAATCGGCTGTGACAGGGTAACGTTTGCAGTTGCATTATCAACTGCACCACTGAACTGAGCCTTTGTAGCTGTCTCTGCCGGTGCCTCTGTAACAACCGGAGCTTCTGTTGCCTGTGGTGTCTCCGTAACTGCTGCATTCTCCTGCGGAGCCTCTGTCTGCTCTGCTTCCTGTGCAGGTGCTTCTGTCGGTGCAGTTTCCTGTGCCGGAGCTTCTGTTGCCTGCGGAGCTTCTGTCACTTCTGCAGTCTCCTGCTCTGCCGGTGCCGCCGGTTCCTCTGCTGCCGGTTGCTGCTCCTGTGCCTTATCTGAATCGGGAACAGATGCCTCCGGTTCACTCGCCTCCGATACTTCAGCTACTGCCTCCGTATCCTGATTCTGTGCTTCCTGGGTGTATTCCGCCAGCTCCTCAGCCAGTGTAGTTACACTGCTCTGCTGTACGACCATCAGAGCAACAAGAAGAAATGTTAAAAATCGTTTACCTTTTTCAAATTTTTTCATCTCTTCATTCCATCCTTTCCTTATTGTAATTGAATTTATAATAATAAATATTCATATTTCGCAAAGCCTTCCCTTTCGCATTGACAGACTATGCATATGATATTTAAATATGATTATACAAAATATATTATAATTTCTTACGTATCGACAAGCACGACTATTTTTACGCATATTTTCCCTTTTTTGCGCATTTTCAACATTGTATACACAAAAAAACAATTTTTTATATGAAAATTGCCTATAAATTTGTGATATACTGCACGACCAACAACTGTCCTTCCGGACGGAATTTCAGTAGTGCACCACTTTTACGTGCATAGTTACTCACACTGACAAGTCCGTATCCATGACCGTCAACTTTGTCTGTTACCGGAAGTCCCGTCTCCCTTGAAATGTCCAGTTTTCCAAAATAATTATTCCTGATTTCGATGATAAGCTGTTCTTTTTTGGGTTCGATCCTGACAGATACTTTTCTTTCCTGCGAATCCGGAACTTTGCATACCGCTATAAATGCATTTTCAAGAAGATTACTGAGCATAGTCGCAAAGCCGAAATCTTCCGCCTGTTCAAACTCTGCCGGCACATCTATCTTGTAGGTAAAGTCAATTTGAGCTCTTTCAGCTTTTGCATGATAGATTCCGATAATTCCATTAACAATGGAATTTTCGCAGTACCGGATTTCTTTCAGGGATTCAAGCTGCTGTCCGGATTCTTCCAGTAATTTGTATATCTCATCATACTGCCCTTCATCCAGAAGGCTTTTGATCAGCGCATACTGATGACGGAGGTCGTGTCTTTGAATAGCCAGTAGTTTCTGGTGATTCCGCACGGTCCTTGCCTCATGCAGGATACCCTCCGTATATTTCTCCATAAGGGCCGATGCGTTGATTTTCTCTGCCTCATTTCTGGATTGTGCAATACCGATGATCAGTGACACATAATAAAAACCCATCAGAAGAAACACACATATAAGTGCTCCACAGATATTCGGCACCTCTGCAATAGAAACCGGCCACACAGTCATTCCATAAACCGTTATATAAAACAAAATCGGCATCAGACAGATACGGTTCCATTTCCTGTTCGCCATTTCCAACTCCATAAGATAATTTTTTCTGACGGTACGTACAAGCAGATAGAGCAACGTTGCATGAATCAATATCTGACTTGTCAATGCCCGTGCCATGCCCCCACAAAAAACAAGAACCACTTCTGCAACTACATTTCCAATCATCACATAGTTTGATGAACAAAGTACTGTGAAAACTGCCCGCCAGTCTGAATATCTGCAAAGGAACAGAGCCGCTGCTTGCACAATAACAACCCACAGCAACACGTTAAGCAGCCTGTTCATATGCACCGTCGGGTCAAAATTCATATAATCCACAATACTCGTCAGGATAAATGCCGTTGCCGTTCCCATTATCACTTTCCATTTTTGTTTCGTCAGCGGAAGAAACAGAAGCAAAAAAGCAAGCTGAAAAATCATAGATGATCGATAGATTAAAAATTCATTCATATGATTTCATCTCCAAACGTATAGGCCATATATTTGTTCTGCAGCTCCGTCTTACGGCGCTTCGCGACCGGAATTTCTGTCCCGTTATCAAGCAGAACATAATTTTCTCTTATGCTCTTTATGTATTTCAGATTCACAAAAAATGATTTATGTGTCTGCACAAATTCCTTTTCATCTGCAAGGGGTGCAACCACCTCCTCAAAAGTTCCGTTACGTCTGCCTGCTTCGATCTCCCGTCCGCTTCGAAGGTTGTATCTTACATTTCTTCCTATATTTTCTACATAAGTAATGTCCATGATCGGAACCTTCTGCGGACCTTCTTCACTCATGATATGCATATATTTCTGTGGTCTTGCATCATATAAAGTCTTGGTCATATCGAGTGTTTTTTTCAATTCTGCGTACTCGACCGGCTTTGGCAGATATCCCAGTGCATGGATTCCAAAAGCATCCATTGCATATTCTGTGGTGGACGAAGTATATATGACCATTGTCTCGTCGCCTTTTTTGCGAATTTCGCGTGCCAGACTGATTCCGTCCCGCTCCGGCATCACAATATCCAATATCCACAAATGATACATATCTTCTGTATGACTTTCCAGTAGATCATTCGGACTGTGAAACGCATCCACCACAATCTCACTGTCGGAATTATCATCTTTCCATTTATTTACCATATCCAAATTTAAACGTAAATCTCTTTCACTGTCATCGCATATTGCTATTCTGAACATAGACAATATTCCTCCTCCGGTATCCGGACTTATATAGTTTCAGTCCCTTTAACCTTGTATCATCATTTTATCAAAAAAAGAACACCTTGTGTGAAAGAATAAACGAAAAATCTACGAAACTCTCTTTCAACAAGATGTTCTTCTATATTTATATCTGTTTTACATGGAAATCCATCCAAATGCGTTCGCCACGGAACTCAAAAGAATGATTACCGCAAAGATCGGGCAGAGATACCGGATCATAAAATTAAAGACTTTCTTTCTCTTAAATGTGCCTTCGCCATGCAGAACTTCTTCCTCGATCTTCTTCACACCGATCACTCTGGAGATCAGAAGACAGGTCGCAAATGCCGCGATCGGCATCATCACAGAGTTTGTCAGGAAGTCAAAGAAATCAAGGAACTGCATTCCGATGATCTTTACACAGGCAAGCGGTCCATATCCCAGGGAAGAAAGACTTCCGAGAACAAGCATGATCGCACCGACTACCAGTGTGGACTTCTGTCTGCACCATTTCAACTCATCCTGAAAGGTCGATACAGCACTTTCGGTCAGAGCAATCGAACTTGTCAGTGCCGCACAGAGTACCAGCACAAAGAATAAAATTCCGATCGGAGTTCCCAGTCCCATGCTTGCAAAGACTTTCGGAATCGTGATAAACATCAGGGACGGTCCTGCCTGCAGTGTATCCGGATCTCCGCCTGAGAATGCAAAGACTGCCGGAATGATCATCAGACCTGCCATGATTGCGATCGCTGTATCAAAGATTTCTACGTTTGTTGTGGAACCTTCAATGGATACGTCTTTTTTCATGTAGGAACCAAAAGTTACCAGAATACCCATAGCGATTGAAAGTGAATAGAACATCTGTCCCATTGCTGCCACAACGGTCATCCATGAAAAATTCTCAATATTCGGTATCAGGAAATATTTTACGCCTTCCAGTGCTCCCGGTCTTGTCACAGAATAAACTGTGATCAGAATAGACAAAAATACCAGAACCGGCATCATAAATTTCGAAACACGCTCAACACCGTTACGTACCCCTGCATAAATGATTGCTACTGTGAATACCGCAAAAATCAAAAAACAGACTTCTGTGGATACTCCATTGGAAATAAATTCTGAGAAATATCCGTCTGTCGCAAGCTTCTGGCTGTTGCCCTTTACATATTCAATCAGGTATTTGATTACCCAGCCGCCGATTACTGAGTAATACGGCACGATCAGAATCGGAATGATCGCGTTGATCCAGCCGCCGAATGACAGCCATTTAGATTTGCCGAATTTGGCAAAAGCACCGACCGGACTTTTCTTCGTCATTCGTCCAAGTGCAGTCTCTGCCACGATCATTGAATAACCAAATGTCAGTGCCAGAATAATATAAATCAGTAAAAAAATACCACCGCCATATTTTGCCGCCAGGTACGGGAATCTCCAGATATTTCCCAGACCGA
>OLQG01001471.1_pt1 | contig 14625 bp, 9 predicted proteins | sample 1672221 | NCBI WGS metagenome assembly OLQG01 (sample SAMEA3136660, study PRJEB25190) | human gut metagenome | biome: human gut; feature: human-associated habitat; material: faeces | place: Austria | collected 2013
GCCGCAAAAAAGGCACCAGCCTAAGCCGGTGCCTTTTATTGGCGGAGATGGTGGGCATTCTCCCGCGGGCTAAGCAACAGCCCGCAGGGCTGATTGCTTGCGGCCTGCGGGCCGCCGCCCTGTTCTCATCCGCACCATCTTTGCCGCAAAAAAGGCACCAGCCTAAGCCGGTGCCTTTTATTGGCGGAGATGGTGGGATTCGAACCCACGTGCCCGGTTAAGGACAAAACGATTTCGAGTCTTTAAAATTGTTGGATGAAGCTGGTCCCTTGCGGCTGTCATTGGCAGCTGAGGGCATTCTTGCAACCTCCAAAAAGGCACGTCACACCGCAATTTGCAGGCAAAAATCAGCCGCTTTTTGCGAAATGACGTTAGAAAAAGCCTTTTTCACACAGGCCGTCAGCGGCTGCATTTCAGGTGTAGTTGTGTTAGATGTCCGTTAGAAATATGCAGTGCTGCCGTTGCTGTGCCAGCTCACAGCAGGCTTCCCTGTCTGAACGCAGCGTTTCCCGAAAGCCGGGAAATGCTGCGTTTTCTCTTGCCCGCATTGGGCTGAAAGGGAAGCCGCCATGTCAACATTCCGCGTCAATAAAAATGTCAACTACACCGTCATGAGCAACCACCACCTGCAGGATAAGAGGCTGTCCCTGAAAGCCAAGGGACTGCTGTCCTATATGCTCTCCCTGCCGGACGATTGGGATTACAGCCTGAAAGGGCTGACCGTTGGTTGCAAGGATGGTCTGGACAGTGTACGCACCGCTGTTCTGGAACTGGAAGAACACGGCTACGTCCGCCGTCAGAAAGTTCGCAATGCCAAAGGGCAGATCATCGACTACGATTATCAGGTTTATGAATCGCCTGTTGAGGACGATCCTGCCGTTCCCGGCAAGGAAGGCGGGCCATCGAACCCGTCCGCAACCAAAAGCCCGAAAAGCCGCATGAAACCTTGTTCTTCACCATTTTTGGATTTTCCAAATTTGGCTGAGCCCAATTTGGAAAAGGCAACGCAACAAAATACTAATAAACAAAATACTAAAAGACAAAGTACTAATCTATCAGGGCAGGCAGGCGAATCCGCAGATTTTGACCAGATGGAAGCACAGGTACGGGAGGAGTTTCGGGAACGTTTGGAGATCGACACCCTTGCCCAGCGGTACGACCCCGACAAGCTGGAGGAACTGCTGGACAACATTGTGGAGATGTACTGCTGTCCTCGGCAGACCCAGTACGTCGGCAAGCAGCCGCAGACCACCAAAGCCATCCGGCTGCGGCTGGACAAGCTGACCAGCCAGCACGTTGAGTACATCTTCGATGTGATGTCCAACACCACCCAGCCCATCAAGAACATCATGGCCTATCTGCGCACCACCATCCTGAACGCACCCACCACGATGGAGCACTACTATCAGGCGCAGGGCAACTGGCTGACCGCACAGAATCGGAAGAAGTAAGCACTGTTTTCCACAAAGAACGCAACACCTGTTGAAAATGCAAAGGAGAATTTCCATGAAGAACATGAACGCCGTCCGCACCGAGATCCATTACGCACAGGTTGGGGAGTATCAGCTGCCCCTGCTCACCCTGCCGCAGACCGATGATACCGAACCGCTGGGCAAGTATGGTCGGATGCGGCTGGCCTATCTCAAGAATCAGCGTCCTGTGCTGTACAACCGGATGTTGCTGAACGGTACGCTCTGGCCGCATTTGCAGGATGTCCAGAAAACGGCCTACGCGTGGCTGGAACGCACGATGACCACTCTGTTAGACAAGTACCCCGCGCCGGACAAAGAGCGCGCACAGCTTCTCTGGGTGGCGCACATGAACGGGCTGAAAGCGCAGGCTGAAGAGGTAGTGGTGAGGGAAGTCGTGTATGCAGAATGATCCCTGATAGCATCCGAATGGTATCAAAAGCCGATATTTTAGATTTTATTCTTGATTTTTGCGGAATATTTGCAAATTTCAAAATCAAAATTTGACTTTTCGCCCAGAATAGAGTACACTGGATTCAGAAAATCATCTGGGAGGAATCGCGATGCTGCTTCAATTTTCAGTCACCAACCACCGCTCCATCAAGGACACGGCTATTATCAGCTTGAAAGCATCTACGGATAAAAGTCTGTCTGATTGCCTGATTTCGCCGGACGAGAAGAAACAGCTTGTGCCTGTGCTGGCACTGTACGGCGCAAATGCAGCCGGGAAGAGCAATGTTCTCCATGCTCTCCTGCTCATGCGGGAAATGGTCTGTGGCCGATATGCCAAGCTGCTGAAAGGTGAGTCCCTTCCGCAAGAGCCGTTTGCTTTCACCGACCAGCCTACACAGCCGACCAGCTTTGAAGCCATCTATTTTTATGGCGGCATCAAGTATGCCTATGGGTTCTCGTTTGACAAATCCAAAGTCCTGACCGAATATCTCTATCACTGGCCGAATGGCCGGGAAGCCTTGATTTTTTCAAGAGAAAACAATGGCTATCAGTTCCGCGAGAATATTCAAGAGCAGTTCACGCTTGCTGGACGAACTGCTGAAAACCGCCTTTATCTGTCCAGCTCGAACGAGTGGAACTGCCCCCAGACCGAAAAAGCGTATCTGTGGTTCTTTGAAAAGCTGACAGGCTTTATGGGAACCGAAATGCAGCTGGATGCCACCTTGTCTGCCATCCGGCAGGGCGGCTCTGAAAAGAGACGTATCCTGCATGAAATGCTGTATGCAGACCTCGGTATCAAGGACATCCGCATTACAGGCTCCAAGGAAGAGCCTATCATTTCCGCACTGCACACTCTCGATGCCGAAGATAGCACTTCTAAGGGTTTCTGGCTCCCGTTGGGGCAAGAATCCGTTGGGACACAGCGTTTCTTCTCTCGCATCGGTATGTGGCTTGCGGCTTTGGAATCCGGCTCTGTTTTGGTAGTAGACGAGATAGAATCCAGTATGCACCCGCTGCTGACAAGGCATCTGATCGAGATGGTGCAGGATGCCGCTATCAATACAAATCATGCACAACTCATCTTCACCACGCACGATACCGGACTTCTCGACCTGACGTTGCTGCGGCGTGATCAGATCTGGTTTGCCGAAAAGGACGAAAAGACCATGCAGACCGATATTTACGCCCTGACCGAGTTTTCTCCCCGGAAAGGTGAGAACATCTCCAAGGGCTATCTGCAAGGACGATATGCAAAAAACAGTTCAAGTCGAATTTAGAATATTAAAATCTTTTTAACACTTTTTCAGTATTCAACCATCAAATTTCACTTTTGTGGTTTGGATTTCATTTTTTTGAGCGTTCATTTCACTTATTGAGCGAAAAATTTAATGTTTCTATCGAAATTTCATATTTGATTTGACTTTTCTACTTCAAATTTCAAAAAACAATTTGATTTTTTGATTTTTGCTATTGACCATAGTTTACCTTGTCTATCCATCCAAACATGGTATAATGGGGCAAAGGAGCGTGATACCATGAGCCCAATTGAAGTCCCTGCAAAAATCCAGTTGGTTGAAAAGCGTGAAACACGGACGAGCCGTGGAATGCTCTCAAAGGGCTGGTATCATGTAGATGATCAGCTTGTTATGGTCAAGGGCAACTCCATCACAGAGGCCGGAACCGCTGGGTATGAGCCGTATTCTGAGGTGATGGCATCGCTGATTGCACAGGTGCTGAATTTGCCCCATGTAGAATATACGTTGATGCCTGCCAAACTCTTTCCCGACATTCAGACCTATTCCTGCGATGTGGTCAGCGTCTGCCCCAAGTTCACAACGGACGATGAACAGCTGTATCATTTTGCAGACTTGGCTGATGCCCATTTCCTTGCCAGCGGTCGAGCCGCTTCACCGGAAGCATTGTTCCAGTATGCGATAGAACTATATGGTAAGAAGTGGCTTTATCAAATGCTGGCATTTGACGCCTTTATCGGCAACGAAGACCGCCACGAAAACAATTTTGATGTGATCGTCCGGGATGGAAAAAATTATGCTCCGCCTATTTACGACAATGGCGGTAGTCTGCTTGCGTGGGCAACGGATGAAGAATTGACTGACACGAAGCTCCGTTATCAGTTCGACAAAGCCAAACCGTTCCGCAGTCACCATGCCCAGCAAATCAAGATGATCGATGAGCCTGTGCTGCCAACGCATGACTTGGACGAGTTGTATAGTGAAATCATTCAGTCCATCTCGCCTATTCTTGCATTGTTGAGCGAAAAAAGAGCATCTGCGATCCGTCAATACCTGAAATACCGTCTGCACTACCTGAAAGCCGCCATGGGGTGATAAAATGGCCTATCTGAAATTGATGATGGATGAAAAAGAAATTGCACGCCTAAGCGAAGATGGGCAGTCTCTTTGCGCAAATGAGGGCGTGCCGCAGTACAGCCTCCCACTGAACCTTTTCATCGGTGACAAACGTGAAGTTCCATTGGTTGATGTGGTGGTTTGGGCAAAGAAACGAATCTTTCCGAAAAATCGGATGGACTGCAAGGAAATTCTGAAAATGATGGGTCTGCCGAACTACAATGCATGGGAAATCGTCAAACGCACCAACGCCTGCCTGATGGAAGACCCCTATTGGCTACGATTCAGCGAGGATGAAACCTTTGAGGACACCACGCGCGGACGAGCCAGAAGAATTATGAACGAAAATCAAAAGAGCAGCTGATACCAAAAAGCCAAACCTCACCGTACATCCTGTACAGCTTGAGGTTTGGCTTTTCTCTTATCATCCTTCACCAGCGCGAGCGATGGTTGATTATTTTATCAGCTTAATCCAGAGAGTGACCGCATTACAAGGTCGATGTCCTGATTTTCCAGTTCCTGAATGATGTGCAGGTAGGTTTTCTGCGTGGTTGTCATGCTGGAATGCCCCAGCCTCCTTGCTACGCTTGCAATGGATACCCCTGCAAACAAAAGCACCGAAGCGTGGGTATGCCGCAGACCATGTACCGAGATGACCGGGATCTTGGCCCGGTCGCAGTGCCGTTCCAGAACATCGTTAACAGTGGAATTGTAGGCGTGTTCCTTGAACACGAAAATCGGCTTATCTTCAGGAACGTCTTTTACCAATGCTGCGAACTGAATCACCGTCTGCCAGTCAATTTGAATTTTACGGACAGACGATTTATTTTTTGTCGGCAGAAATCCGCCGTTCCCCTTATAATCCCATGTTTTATTGATGGAAAGCATCTGGTGCGAAAAGTCAAAATCCGCAGGAGTGATCGCCAAAGCTTCGGAAAAGCGGATGCCGGTTTTGGCAATCAGCAAAATCATCCAGTCCCAGTTGAGTTTTCCTTGTAGATCCAAGTCGCTCAACAAAAGATGCAGTTCAAACTGGTTCAGATATTTCACCTTTTTAGGCACCGGGGGCTTGCCTTTGATGATCGCTTTCCGGGTCGGGTCTTTCACAATCAGACCATCATCCACGGCATCCATGATAGCCCCTTTCAGCTGATGGTGGAAATCCATCGTGGTCTGACGCTCATGGCCTACGGCATAATCGTTCAAAAGCTGCTGATACGTCACTCTGGAAACCTCGCACAACTTCAAATCAGGTGCCAGCCTTTTCACCCAAGAAAGGGTCATTTTGTACTTATTCAATGTAACCGGGCGAACTGCGCCCTCTTTGTATACGGCAACCCATTGCTCATAATAATCGCAGAACAGGTTGTTTTCATTCATTTCGTTTAACACGTTTTACCTCCAAAATCGATTTTATATGCTCACGCTGATGAAGGGTGATAAGAGTGTCGAGCTGAGCGAAGAAAGAACCGATTTGTTTTTGCTCTGAATATACAGGCACCGATATTGTCTTTGCTAAAAGCTCATCTTTGGTTATGCCTTTAATTGATGTGCCTTGTACCGTGTTAAGTTCCGACTGCAATTTCTTATAGCAAGCATAAACTGTAAAAAACGGCTCCGTATTCAACTTGCTCAACGACAAGAAATCCTGACTTGTGGAATAGGAAAACGGCATATATGCGAGTTTTCCAACACCGACGCGCGTGATAATTGCGATTGAATTTTTTGGTACAAGTTGTGTTGCAGAACTATTCAAACCGGTCTGTGTTATATACTTTCGTGGCTCTACACCTATCAGCTTTCCGTCAACGATATCCGAAGATTGTATCCACGGAATATTACCGTTCCAGAATGCTTCATTGGATGTTGTAGGCGTTCCCCCACCATAGGTTTTCTCAGCCAATTCAGAAATCTTACGCTGTTCCCAAGTAGGTGTGTTTTGGGATTTTGGCGCGAAAAAAGAGCCGAGGACGTGCCTCGGCTCTTGGTCAGCAGGGTGATTTTGCACCCATTTTATGATTCTTTTGGCATTTTCAAATCAAATCCGCCACTTACGATGAACTCGCGCAAGAGTTTATCATACTTGACAGGCACCTTGGGCGGAATAAGCTTTGTGCCCTCGATTGCTTCAAAATATGCCTTTGCTTTTGCCTTATCTACGGTAGCTTTCAGGTCATCGAAACGGCCAAATTCGTTAATGTTGGCTTCGGTAATGTTTGCACGCATGAATGCCCGCAGCTTCTTTTCGTCCAAGCCGAAAACTTCAGCTACTTTGTGGATCTGGTCGTTCTGCTTTTGGGCGATGTACTCGGCAATGTACTCCCGCAAGGTCTTTCCCGGCTGCGGAACCACTGCGCCGCTTTGAATGTCGTGCAGGAAAATATTAGCGTACTTCTGCTCTTCCTGCGAGAGGGTGGCAAAGGTCTTGTGCAGCTCCGTTTCGGCCTGATGGATGGCTTCCGCTTCTGCACCCTCCTGATAGAAAATTTTCAGGTACTTTTCAAAGCGGGAGTTCATATAGTCCGTGTCGATGTCAGCAGTATCAATGGTGGTCAGATAGCTGTTCACCGCATAGGGAACGTCATCGTCCGGGTCATTTTCACCGTCATCTGGATTCGGCGTGAACAGCTCTTTATAGCGGAGTGCCAAAACTTTGAACGCTCTCTCGTCAAAGTCTGCATGAAGTTCTGTTTTCTCATCTGTATCCTCGTTGACGATCACAATAGGCTTATCCCACTCGAAGCCCTGCACCTTGGCTGCTTCCAGATTTTCGTTGAAGGACTGGAACAGGTCGGCAAACTTTTTGCGCTCTGCCATATCCGCAGGGATCTGCGAAAACTCTTCAATGCCTGCCGACACAAACAGATCTTTGATCTCCGCATAGAGGGCATTCAGTTTTTCCACGTTCTTGTCCAGTTTATCTACAAACAGGCCAAACGGTTTATCGCCGGAATACTCTTTTACCGCATCTGCGATATTTTTCTCCATCGTATGCGGACGGCGGTAATACTTGATGGTGCCAAACTGTTTGTCATCGCCAAACAGTCGGTTGGTGCGGGAGAACGCCTGAATCAGATTTTCGTATTGCAGCATTTTATCCAGATACAGGGTGTTGATCCACTTGGAGTCAAAGCCTGTCAGCATCTGATCCACCACGATCAGCAGATCAAGCTGTTTTTCCGGGGTGCGCTCGATGCGCTGGTAGGGCAATTTGTGCGCCAGCCGTGCCGCAATGTCCTTTTTCATCTTGGCAAAGGTCGGAATGCTGAAGTCCTGTCCATAGCGGGCGTTATAGTCTTCTACGATCTCTTTTAGCCCTTCTTCTTTGGTGATGCCTTTGCCGTTGTTGTCAATGTTGGGGTCAAATAGTGCGGTGACTTTCAGCCATGGTGCGGCTTCTCTGAACCTCTTGTAATATTGGATGGCTTCCGGGATGCTGGAGGTTGCAAAAATGGCATGAAATTTGCTGTTGCGGCTCTGGGTCTGCCAGTTCTCGCAAATGTCCTCCACCACGGCTTTCTGGTGTTCTTCGCCCTCATACTGGGTGTTGGGAATATAATCCTCGATGCCCTTTATCTCCTCACCGAGCGCATCTTTTCCGCCTGCCATCGGCAGATTCAGATACTTATAAAACACCTTGCTCTTCTGTGGGTCGGCCAGAGCTTCGTCCACAGAATATGCCTTTGCTTTTTCCAGTGCGACCGCTTTCCGCAAGTCGCTGTCCTTGAAGGTCAGCACCTTGTAAGGGTCAAAGCCCAGCACGTTGTGATCCCGGATGCCGTCTGCAATGCTGTACCGATGCAGTTCGTTGCCGAAAACGGTGGCGGTGGTGCTCATTTTCTTCTGGTTTTCGCCTTGGATCGGCGTACCGGTAAAACCAAAGAACAGTGCTTTCGGGAATGTATGCTTGATGGTCTGCATCATATCGCCAAAGGTGGAACGGTGGCACTCGTCCACGATAAAAACCAACCGCTTTGCGTTGATCAGCGCAATGTCGTTGGGGTTCAGCTTGTTTTGTGCATCATCCTTGATGTTGCTCATCTTCTGGATGGAAGTCACGATGAGCGTATCGGACGGCGAAGTACTTTTCAGCTTGTCCACAAGAACATCCGTGTTCTCGGTAGCCTGCACCTCCTCGTTTTCCTCTGCAAAGTTGCGGTATTCTTTCAGGCTCTGAGTGCCCAACTCGATTCGGTCCATCAGAAAAATCACTTTGTCCGCATCCTTGGAAGATGCAATCAGTTGAGCGGACTTGAAAGAAGTCATGGTCTTGCCGGAACCTGTGGTGTGCCAGATGTAGCCGCCGCGCTGCTGGTCATTCTCCCATTTCGCCTTGGAAACGGCATCCGAAATTTTGCTGGCAGCGTAGTACTGATAGCTGCGCATCACCTTCAAAATGCCATCGGAACCATCGGCAACGGTATAAAAGCCCACCAACATATGCGCCATCGGGATAGACAAAAGTGCCGTTGTAACGTCTTTCCAGTCGTTCATCGGCTCGTTGTAGAAGTCCGCCCAATGGAAATAGTAGCTGGGGTTGAATTGTCCTTCCGGGCCGGGATTGGCAAAGTAGACCGTTTCTTCCGGGTTCATGGCCACAAAAATCTGCACCAGCGAGAACAGTCCCGTAAAAATGCCCTCTGCCGCGTATTTTTCAATCTGGTTGCAAGCCTGTTTGATGGAAACACCGCTCTTTTTCAGTTCCATGTGAATGACCGGCATACCATTGATGAGCAGCATCAAATCGCCACGGCGGTCATTCAAAATTTTGGACTTGGTGGGGAACTTTGGCTGCTCTGCGATCTGGTAGCGGCTAAGTCCAGCTGCAATTTCCAGACGGTCATAGATTTTCAGGGACACTTCTTTGCCGAAATTCAGCTTATCGTCAGGATTGTCACGCTTGATGAGCACACTTTTGCCGTTGATAAATTTATTCAGCTTCATCGGCGTTTTCGCGTTCATGACCTGTTCCATGATCTGCTGCATCTCGCCATCCGTCAGCGGATAATCGTTCAGTCGGTCAATGCCACGGTTGTTTTCAAAAAGGATGTTCGCCCAGTTCTGGATCAGCTGCTGTTCGGTGTAGTTTTTCAGCACACCATCTTTCCAGCCGCGTTCTATCAGGAGCTTTACCACCGCCTCTTCAAAATCGGCTTCTTTTGTAAACGCCATAACGAACTCCTTTCGACTTTGCAAAAAGCACCTCTCTGCGAAGGCTTTTCTAATTTGTACAAGCTTTTTCAGCTTACGCTGATGAAGGGTGATAAGGGTGTCAAGTTGCTTAAAAAATTTCGCGATCCAGTCTTGCTCTTCTTTTTTGGGGAGCTGAACGGTCACTTCTGTATACTCGCTGTAAGCAATATTAAGAAGTCCGTCCATTCGAGCACCAGAAGATACTATTTTTCGCAATTGATTTTCAACATTTGCACCGTTCAGCTCAATAGATAAAAATTCCGGATTGCTTTTCTCTACTGAGAAGCAATGATAAACAAAGGGAATACGCGCTTTTTCAACTGTTGTCAATGCAAAGCAGGAGCCATACGGACGCAACTTGGATGCTCCGTGGTTATATGCCAGCTCGCCACATTCCAAAAGAATATACTTCTTTAGGCTCTCGCCAGCATTATTAAAGGCATACCTATCAGACTGCTCTATAAATCCGTTGCCCGCCGTTATCATCATAATCGGTGCATCAGATGCAGGGTCATTTCTGACTACCTCTTTTGCAATTTCACCCAGCTTACGCTGTTCCCAAGTAGGAGCAAATACACACTTTCAGCAGCTATTTTCCACCGCCTACCGAATGTTCGCTGAAAATTTCACTCTCAGTTTTGCGTATTCGGCTCAAATTTTGATTTTTGACTCCCGATAGTCTTAAAACACAGCAGTTCCAAGCGTCCGACATTGCCTTAATTTTCATTCATCATTCAGTTTTGCATATTCTGAACGAACAGAACAAATTGCGTTGCTCCTTAGCCAAACAGCAAACGACGGTACGTCCATCTACTGGTTGCGGGCAAATTGCACCACTTGTTTTTATACAAACATCTTTTCAAGACAAGATTTCTTGATGTTTTGCAGCTTTTCCAACTTACGTTGATGAAGGGTGATAAGGGTGTCAAGCTGCTCCAAGTAATCGCCCAAAACTCGCTGCTCGGTTATACTTGGAATAGTTACAACTGTGTTTCCCACAAGTTCTTTATTAAGATTATTTACTGTGCTGCCAGCAGCAAGTGACCTATACTGGCTAAGCATTTGTGGTGTACCAAGTAGATGGCAAAGGAAAGTTAAGTCAAAGACTCCATAGGTATTTCTTATGAGCAACCAACCGTCGTGAATACAGCCATCAATGCCCATTATATAGGGCTTTCCGAAACTCATAGAGTTGGAAAGAATTAAGTCACCCGGATGAACTTCTCTCGTTTTAGACAGTCCTTCAGGTCGGATTTTCTCAGCGGTTTTGGTTATGTAATTTCCTTGTGTTGGAGCATCACCAATCTTAACCCAGTTCAACCCATTTGGGGCATCCGTTATGAAATCGTCAATCGGTCTTGGTGAGCCTCCTCGTTCTATTTGTACCAATTCTGAGAACTTTCGCTGTTCCCAAGGGTCAGTAAAACCCTTGAAGCGAATTTCCGGTACAGATGCCCCATTTGGGGGGAACATCTTGTCCAGCATGGACTTTTTGATATTCACTAGCTTCTCATACTTACGCTGATGAAGGGTGATAAGGGTGTCAATACGTCTAAGGCAATCTGCAATTTTTTGTTGCTCTGCTTTATCTTTCGGGTATTTCACTGTTGTTTTTTGAACATTGGTTTTACTAAGGGATAGAACTTTAATGCCCTGCATCAACGGTAAAAGCTGGTGATGATAGGAGCTTGAATTCATGTAGTAGCCGAAATAGCCTTCTGCTGTTTTATTTTTGGGACGACACACCATCGTATGAAGTCCTGCCACAACATCTTTATCCTGAATATTGACGATTTCACAGACTTTTCCGGTCGTTTCATCTTCAGCAGTATCAGCAATGATGATATCTCCGTTTTGCAGAAGTGCACCTTTGAAATCGTCTTTGCTTCTCCCGGTTATAAACGGAAGTTCATCGTTCTGAGCGTCTAACACAGAGCCATATTTTATCAGGACATCGCCATAGTGGACATTCCGAACAGAACCACTTTCTTGGTTTAGTTCAGCACGGGAAAGCGTATTATTTGGAACTGTAAAATCAAACGCTTCATCCAGCTTACGCTGTTCCCAAGGGTCAGTGAAGCCCTTGAACCGGAGGGCAGGTTTCTTCTCGTTATCCTGCATAATCATTCACCTCCCAGCAACTTTTTGAGTTCTGCAATGCCCTTCATGTCAAATTCATTTCCCTGCAGATCGTCCAGCAGCCCCAGCAATTCGTGCTCGGTATCGGCAATCTGGCTCTCTACGTCCTCAAAGGTGGTTTCGTATTTCTTGCAGACGGCATCCAACTGCTTCACAAAATCGTCCAGAACGGCATCCGGCAGGCTGTTCAGATTTTCCATCAGGGGCAAGATCCACTTGCGGTGCAGCAGGTCACGCACTTCTTCATCGGTCAGGCGTTCAATCACGCCTTTGGTGCGCTGGTGGAGGGCGGCACTGTCGTCCTTGATCTGCTTTTTCAGGGTCTTTTCCTCGGCAAACAGCGCGTCCACATCTTTCAGGATGCTCAAGGTAGCCGGCTCTACCTCCCGCGCCTTGATGGCCTTTTTGACCTCAGCGGCAACAAAGGCACCATCGTTGACAAAATCCTGTTCCTTGTCCTCCTCGCTCAGTTCGTCCAGATAGCTTTCATACTCGCCTGCAATTTCGGCAAGGCGAGTTTCTTTTGCCCGCAGTGCTGCCACTTCCTCATGCATTTTAACGCTCTGCACCAGCTCAAAGGGCAGCACATGGCCCACCCAGCCGTCCTGCACCTCGGCATCCTTTTTCAGCACCATGTTTGGGTCTACCTGCTTGGTTGCAGCAAAACCCTCGGTCTGGATGATTTCAAGGTCGATGGCAATTTTCTTCCAGTCGTCGTCCAAAAGCTGGTATGCTGCATAGCGGTCAACCAGTGGAATTCCTGCCAGCCGTGCAAAGATCTCCCGGCTCAGGCGTTCTTCCTCGCCGGCAGCATTCAGCTGCGTCATGCCGTCGATGAGTGCGGACTTCAAATAGGCATCAAAGTCACCGAAAGCATTCTGGAAAGCGGTCTTGAACGCCACCACATCCGGGTGGGACAGAACAGCGTTCTTCAAATTGGCCACATTCAGACGGCAATAGGCTTCGTTGTCCGGGCTGAACAGAGTCGCTTTCAGGTGCGGGAATGCTGTCCAGTAGGCAGACAGATCTTGCAGTTCGGCCTCGGGAATACCGCCAAACATAGAAGCGTAAATGTCCCAGCTCTCAGCCTTTTCGGAAGAGTCCACATAGCGGGGAATGTTCAGGTTGTAATCGTTCTGAACGATCTCCGCACGGGATACTCTGCGTGCGAATTTTTCGATTTTATCCGGGCGTTCCTTGTAAGCATCCACAATGCGTTTGATGTCACAGGCACGCAGCTTGTTGTTTTTGCCGTCCTTCTCAAAGCCCTTAGACGCATCAATAATCAGAACGTCCGAATCCTTTTTATTCTTCCGCAGCACCATGATGATGGTGGGAATGCCTGTGCCGAAGAAAATATTGGCGGGCAGACCGATGATTGCATCAATGTTGTTGTGGTCAATCAGATTTTTGCGAATCGTACCTTCTTCACCGCCACGGAACAGAACGCCGTGAGGCAGAACGATGGTCACAATACCATCATTACGGATGTGGTACAGGTCGTGCAGCAAAAAGGCGTAGTCTGCCTTGCCTTTGGGGGCAAGGCCGTAATCCGAAAAGCGCGGGTTGTTCTCTTTGTCGTTCGGATTCCACGCCTGCGAATATGGGGGATTTGATACCACCGCATCCACAAACAGCGGGTCGTAGGTGTTGACCGGATCGTTTTCTTCAAAGTACGGCCAATCTTCCTCCAGCGTATCGCCGTTGCGCGTTACAATGTTGTCGGGCAGAATGCCGCGCATGACAAGGTTCATGCGGGTCAGGTTGTAGGTGTTTTCCTTCAACTCCTGTGCGTAGTATTTGATGTTGTTGCCATTGCCCATATACCGTGCAGCACACTGACCAATGTTGATCAGCAGCGAGCCGGAACCGCTGGTGGGGTCGTAAATTTTGATCTCTTCCCGGTCTTTCAGGTGGTACGCCACGATTTCAGACATGAGCAGCGAAACTTCGTGCGGCGTGTAGAACTCGCCGGCCTTCTTGCCTGCGTTTGCTGCAAAGTTGCTGATCAGATATTCGTAGATAAAGCCGAGAACATCATAATCCTGCTTGCCGTCCATGGGAATGTCTTTGATGAGATAGATCAGGTCGCGAATGGCCTTTGTCCGCGCACCGGAGCTTTCACCCAGTTTGGACAGGCCGGTTTGCAGCGTAGCAAAGACACCGTCAAACACCTTTTTGTGGTGCGGGTCGATTAGTCGACTGAATGCCTGTAATGCCACCGTTACGTCGTCAGCCTTGAAGTCGCTGCCTTTGCTGATCCATGTGGAAAACAGATTTTCATAGGCGATAAAATAGCCGACATTCTTCCGAACGGTATCCAGCGTTTCGGCATCGTCTTCGGTCAAATCCGGCAGATATTCGTCTGTCCAGTCATTCTCTTTCAGCCATTTGACTTCCTTGTCCGACAGAAATTTATAAAACATGAAGCCCAGAATGTAATCCTTGTACTCGTTGGCTTCGATTTTAGAGCGCATCTTGTTGGCAGATTCCCAGATTTTCGATGCGAGTTGCTGCTTGTTCATGCTATTCCTCCCAGTGGCCTACAATAGGGCGTTTTTAGAATTTTTTAATCGGACAGCCCCTCCGATTTTATGCGTGTGTTCATTGAACCAATTATACAAAAGTGCCACCCGGTTTGCAATGCGAATGAAAAGTTTCTCAATCGCATTCGCAGAACCATAACCGTGGCAAGCAGAGCCTTTGTGCGCACAAAGGCTAAATTCGCACGCAGAATTAAAATTCTGCTGTGTTCATTCGCTTGTTGGGATGCAATCCCAATCCCTGTAATCATCACAATTCCGTGATGGCTGCGCATTCCTGCGGTGTGCTGAAAGAGCGTTTTGCAAAAAACGCGTAGCCTGCATCCATCGGATGTAGTTCAAGGGTTTGGGATTTCCCAACAAGCATTTTGCAACGCAAAATGGTCTTTGTATATACGAAGACACTGCTTGCTGGTACAATGTCATCGATGAAACAAAAACAGTTTCATCAAAGACGGT